>ERZ773079.2359-NODE-2359-length-10551-cov-115.807260_pt1 | contig 10551 bp, 10 predicted proteins | sample MGYA00511355_ERZ773079 | MGnify/ENA primary metagenome ERZ773079 (study PRJEB29015, sample SAMEA2737979) | human oral metagenome | biome: human oral; feature: human-associated habitat; material: dental | place: China | collected 2117 ... | reverse complement strand
CTTTCAAAGGCTCAAGGTCGAATTCATGCTCGCTGTACCAGCCGCCGACTTTTTTTGCGGTTTCTTCTGTAATCAGGCGGTAGCAGCCGATAACTTCGCCGGTTGCATCATCGAAGGCGAGTAGATGGTGGCAATGTTCATCATAAGGATCGACATCGCGGCCGTCATCGCTTTCGATTTCCGCTCCCAATTCTTGGGCAAAAACCTGATAGCGCAATCTTTGGGCGGCTTCGATTTCAGCTTGGGTTTCTGCAAGGCGTACGCTCAGGCCGATTTTGGGGCTCGTTTGATTGAAACGGCTGGGGGACATGATGTTTCCTGTTTGAAGAAAATGGCTGATTATAGCGGATATACGGACAGATTTATATTGATTTGCTTTGCGGTAGGGCAAATTATGTCGGGTTGTTGGAAAAAGGCTTCAGGCCGTCTGAAACTGATGGCTGTTTCGAAGGATGGTCAGGAATATTTGCCAGGATGTTTGAAATTTATGACACAAATCAAAATATCTATCCAAATTATTTAATATGAGAATAAAAATATATACAATATAACTAGTTCAAAAGTATTAATATGATTGAATGGGATATTTTTAATATTTAAAAAATGGAGAATATAAAGATGAAACTGAATGTATCGCTCAGACCTTTGTGTTTGGCTTTAGCGCTTTTTTTCGGTACTGCGTATGCGGACGGAGGTATCGTTGCTGGAACCATGCACAAGACGGGTTCTTTGGCTGTCGGTAAAGAATCCGTATCGGGCGAAAATGCCGCTGCAGTTGGCGACAAGGCTAAAGCAGGTGGCTATAAGGCGGCTGCTTTGGGTTATGATTCTGCCGCTTCCGGTTTAAGCGCAACTGCTTTGGGTGGCGAATCCAAGGCGGAGGCATTGCGGTCGGTGGCGGTTGGCTTTCGGGCCCATGCCAAGGGAACAAATGATGTAGCAGTCGGTGGCGCAGCGGCTGCTTCTGGCGGTCAATCCGTTGCAGTTGGCCTGCTGTCCAAGGCTTCGGCTTTGCGTGCCGTTGCGGTAGGTAATGGCGCGCAGGCAAGTAATATTGATGCAGTAGCTATCGGCAGAGATAGTGAGGCGGATGCGCTCAGTGCGACGGCCTTAGGTGATCGAGCTAAAGCACGTGGGACTCAATCACTTGCGCTGGCATCGGCTGCTGAAGCAGAAGGTTATCAAGCAGTGGCGGTTGGTACGCGTGCGGTATCGAATGCCGTAAACAGTGTAGCTTTGGGTGTCGAGTCTTCCGCTACAGCCTTGAACGGTCTGGCTGTCGGCACCAGCTCCAGTGTGCGTAAAGAAGGTGGTACCGCAGTCGGCGGCGGCGCATCGGCTTTGGAAGAGAAATCTTTGGCACTCGGTTTCCAAGCCAAAGGTAAAGCCGAGAAAGCAGTGGCTCTGGGTGCACAAAGCATCGCAGATTCGGCTGCAGGGCAGGCAGGCTATGATTTTGCGACACAGTCGGCAAGTCAATCTGAAGAAACGGCATGGAAATCGACATTGGGCGCGGTTTCGGTTGGCAATGAAAAGGACAGCCGTCAAATTACCCATGTGGCTGCCGGTACTCAGGATACGGATGCGGTAAATGTGGCTCAGGTTAAAAGGCTTGCGGAAAGATGGCGGGCCGACAGTCAGCAAAAAGAGTCGGCGGTGGCTGCTCAAATCAATCAGATACGAGCTGAAACACACGTAGAAATGAAAAAACTGGAAGACCGTGCGGATGCCGGCTCTGCTGCTGCGATTGCGGTGGGTAATCTGGGACAAGCTTACCAGCCGGGACAGGGTGCGGTATCCATTGGCAGCGGCGTTTGGCGCGGAAAGGCCGGTTTTGCTGTCGGAGTATCGAAAGTATCCGCCAGTGGCAAATGGCTGGTGAAAGGTTCGGCTGTTGGCGCATCTAAGGGTGGTGCAGGCGGTGGAGCCAGCGTAACCTATCTGTGGTAGAAAATTTCAGATGGCCTTGAATGTTGAGGCCGTCTGAATTTGGCATGCCAAGCGGTAGAAGCGTAAAATTAACGTTTTTGTCGCTTTTTTTATTATGGAAACCTCTTTCCTGCTTGCCGGAAAAATTACCGAGCTGACGCTGATTGTTTTGATGGGTGTGGCCTTGGTGAAGGCCGGGCTGTTGAAATCGGAAAACAGCTACACGCTCTCTGTTATCGCACTTTATCTGATCAGCCCGTCCGTCATGATTCATGCTTTTCAGATGGACAATACGCCGCAGATTATTGAAGGGCTGAAGCTTTCCGTCATGCTGGCAGTGTTTTTCCATGTGGTGTTGATTGTTTTGGGCAGGTTGTTTAAGCACTTGTTCAAACTCGATGCGCTTGAACACGCGGCGACGGTGTACAGTAATTCGGGCAACCTGATTATCCCTTTGGTGATGTCGGTCTTTGGTGCGGAATGGGTGATTTACACCAGCGGTTTTATCATGGTGCAGACGTTTTTGTTTTGGACGCATCTGCGCCTGTTGATTTGCGGCCGCGGCAATGTGGCTTGGAAAACCATTTTCACCAATATCAACATCTTATCCATGCTGGTCGGGCTGCTGATGTTTACCTTTCAAATCAAGCTGCCGCATATTGTCGATAATACTTTGGCGACGGTAGGCGGCATGATTGGCCCGGTTGCCATGTTGGTGGCGGGCATGCTTTTGGCTTCTTTGCCGCTGCGCTCGATTATGTGGACGCCGAGGCTGTATCTTGTTGCTTTTTTAAGGTTGATTTTGATTCCGATATTATTGCTTTTTGCCGTTAAAGTCTGCGGTTTTGCCCATCATAATGCGCATGCGGATACGGTTGTTTTAATCAGCTTTTTGGCAACGACTTCGCCTGCCGCCTCGACAGTTACCCAAATGGCGGTTGTTTACGGTAAAAATGCCCAAAAAGCCAGCGCGATTTATGGGCTGACAACCTTGCTTTGTGTGGTAACCATGCCGGTGATGATTGCATTATATCGTTGGATTATTTAAGAAAAGGGCAGGCCGTCTGAAACGTTGGCATTATGTTTCAGACGGCCTGTTTGTTATTTTAAATTTGAAAATAACTTTTATTATCAATTAATTAAACAATTAAAAAACTATACAAAGATGATAGCTGCGTGTATCCTTACGCCTAACATTCATCCAATATAAATCTTTAAAGGAACACAGCCATGACTGACTTTACCCTTTGGGAAACCGCGCCTTTCAATTCTACGATTGACCATATCCTGCAACGTTATCACAACGTTCACCGCGCCCAGTTTGAAGAGTTGGTACCACTGGCGCAAAAAGTGGCGCAGGTTCATGCCGACACTTTCCCTGCCGAAGTGACCGATTTGTTGGCCTATATGCAAAACGAGCTGTTGATGCACATGATGAAAGAGGAACGCATGTTGTTCCCGATGATTAATCAGGGCGTGGGCCGTGGCGCGGCAATGCCCATCAGCGTGATGATGCACGAGCATGAAGAACACGACCAAGCCATTGCACGTCTGGAAGAGTTGACCAATAATTTTGAGCTTCCAGAAGGCGCTTGTGGCAGCTGGACCCGTTTGTACACATTGGCCAAAGAGATGGTGGATGATTTGAAAGACCATATCCACTTGGAAAATGAGATTTTCTTCCCTCGCGTTTTGGCTTCTTAAAATTTGAGGTTAATCAAGGCCGTCTGAAAGTTCAGACGGCCTGTTCTTTAATCCCTTGCTAAGTTAGTACAATAGTTCTAAAATTTTAATAAAGAAATAAAATTGGGCAGTAAAGGCACACATCCGTTCTTTTGTTTACTTAAGAAGGAGTTTATGAATGAAACATTCTAAAGTTTTACTATCGGGTATTCTGTTTGCTGCTGTGACTGCGTGCGCCCAAACGACGGGCGGTGACTGGAGCGCCCTGCAGGATACGAAAACAGGTGTGCAGTAGCGGCCTTATTATGAATTTGGCAATGTACTTCAGAAGATTTCTTTTAAGCAAACCGGCAATCCGGAAAATGGTCTGAAAAAGCCTGTCTTGACTGTGTATCGTCAGGGCAAGCTGTTGGGCGAAGCATATAATTTGGGAGCCTCTCATGGCAGCCCCTTGTTGCAACCCTGTTTTTGGTAAACGGCAAGTCATTAAATATCAATGACGACGATGATAGAAAACTGTTGGCGGCTGCTAAGAGAATCGATTTTTACGATTTCGGACGTAGTCGGATCGGCCATGCAGTCTTTACCGCGCCTAACGGCATCTGTCAGGATATGAAACACGGCAAAGGCGTTTCCTACAAGCTGGTTACCAACTATATTGATTTTCCGGATTATCCTTCGCCTGAAAATATCTTGATTATTACTGCGCAAGGCAAATATGAGCAAGACGGCTTCATGTTGGATTCTACCGAGTCAAGGGTGACCAGTGCCAATAAAGAATTTGCCAGAAAATATGGCGAAGCCCTGAAATCTAAGAATGGCCCTGAGACCAGACAGGTAAACATGGCTAATGCAGCCAGTGCGGAAAAAGGCAGATTGTTGGCTGATTATGTATGTAGGTGATGAAATCAAAGGCCGTCTGAAATTCAGACGGCCTTTTTTAATCATGAATGCATCTCTTGTTCAAACGACAGCAGAATCTGTTTCACTTTATCCGCTTCTTTGATGGCGCGGATGCGGTCAAACAATACCTGCGCCTGTTCAAACTCTTTTTTCATCATGCCCAGCCATTGTTTCAAACGGGCAACTGGATATTTGTTGTTGGCTTCTTTGGCAAGGCACAAGTCGAAAAATTGGACTATCCATGAAGAGACTTCGGCAAAGTCGGTGTCTTTCACTGTTTCGCCGTTTTCATATTGCTTGATTTGCCGCGCCAAGTCGGGACGGATGACCGCGCCGCGTCCGAGCATCACGCTGTTGCAGCCGCTGACGGTTTTAATATCGAGATAGTCTTGAAGGTTGAACACATCGCCGTTGGCGGTAACGGGAATACTGACTGCATCGCGGATTTTGCGCACCCATTCCCAATGTGCCGGCGGTTCGTAGCCTTCGACTTTGGTGCGTGCATGGACGGTTAACGCGCATGCGCCGCCGTTTTCAATCGCGGAAGCGCATTCCAATGCCAGACTTTTGTCTTCATAACCGAGCCGCATCTTAGCAGTCAACGGAATGTGTTGTGGCAGGCGTTGGCGCAGGGTGTGGACGATGTGGTAAATCAAGTCCGGTTCTTTGAGCAAGATCGCACCGCCTTTGTGTTTATTGACCGTCGGCGCGGGGCAGCCGAAGTTGAGGTCGATTTTGTCAGCACCGAAACGCACGGCTTCCAAAGCGTTGACGGCCATGTTTTCCGCATCGCTGCCCAAAAGCTGGACAGTACAGGGCGTGCCGGCCGGCGTGCGGTTAGCATGGGTGATTTCGGGAACATATTTAAGCCAAGTGGCGCGTGAGTGGACCGTGTGCGTAATGCGGACAAATTCGCTGACGCATTCGTCAAATCCGCCAATACGCGTCAACAGGTCGCGCATCACATCATCCACCAGCCCCTGCATGGGGGCAAGAATAAGCTGCATGAGTCAGGCCGTCTGAAAAAAGGAGGACATATTGTAGCGGTATATCGGTTAAAATACAGCTTCCTTTTTCAGACGGCCTTTTTATGATGCACACAATTCCGGCAACCGCCGCCATGTTGGTAAAAAATTCAGAACGTTATCTTTCAGAAGTTTTGAGTGCGCTGAAAGACTTTGACGAAGTCCTGTTGTTGGACAACGGCTCGACCGACCGTACTTTTGAAATTGCCAAGGGCTTTCCGAATGCCAGCTATTACAAGCATGACTTTATCGGGTTTGGCCCGATGAAAAATCTGGCGGCCAGACTGGCGCAAAACGATTGGATTTTCAGCATAGACAGTGATGAAGTGGCGGATGAAGCTTTAATCGAATCCATTCGTGCGGCCGTTTTGGAAAATGAGAAGGAACACATCTTTTCGCTTTCCCGTTTGAACCATTACCACGGCAGACTGATTAAAGGCTGCGGCTGGTATCCGGATATTATTCCGCGCCTTTACCATCGCAGATTTACCCGTTTTTCCGACCGTCAGGTGCATGAGTCTTTGGTGTTGCCGCAGGAAGCCAAGGTTAAACAACTTGATGGCCGTCTGAAACATTATTCTTTTGAAAACGCCGAAGGGCTGATTCAGAAAATGCAGCAGTACAGCTCACTGTATGCGGAAGAAAACCGCTTTAAGAAAGACAGTTCGCCGTTTAAGGCTTTGCTGCATGGCGGCGTATCGTTTGTGAAGAATTATCTGCTCAAACGCGGTTTTGCTTATGGGGCGGACGGGCTGACGATTTCAGTGTCCAATGCGCAAGGTTCGTATTACAAATATGTCAAACTCTACGAGCGCAACCGCACGATAACCGTCTCCCTCATCATCACCACCTACAACCGCCCCGATGCTTTGGAGCTGGTGTTGAAATCGGCTTTATCGCAAACCCGCCTGCCGGATGAGATTATTGTCGCGGATGACGGCTCAAGGCAGGAAACCGCCGAAGTGGTTGATTTTATCCGCCGTAGGACAAGCATTCCTGTTAAGCATTCATGGCAGCCCGATAGAGGCTTTCGTGCCGCCGAATCGCGCAACCGTGCGCTGGCGCAGGCGAAAAGCGATTATATTGTGTTGATTGACGGCGATATGGTCTTGGATCCGTCTTTTATTGCCGATCATTTGAAGATTGCCCGAAAAGGCCGTCTGATACAGGGTTCCCGCGTGATTTTGACTGAGGATAAAACGCAGGATATTTTGGACGAAGGCGATTTGCCTGCCTTGTCTATGTTCAGCTCGGGAATAGAAAAACGGCTGTCCGCCCTGCGCTGCCGTTGTTTGGCCAAATTGGCAGGCCGAAAAGGCAACCGCAAACACAAAGGCATCAAAACTTGCAATATGGGCTTTTTCCGCAGCGATGCGCTTGCCGTCAACGGGTTTGACAATAGCTTTGTCGGCTGGGGCAGGGAGGACAGCGAATTTGTCGCCCGTTGCTATCATAACGGTATGAAACGCCATAATCTGAAATTTGCCGGTATTGCGTACCACCTCTGGCACAATGAGGCAGAACGCGATTCTTTGCCGCAAAACGATGCTTTATTGGAGGCAACGTTGTCGGAACGCAAAATCCGCTGTGTTCATGGCGTATCGGATTTTATAAAAGATGAAGAAGTAGCTGGAAAATAGCCGTATCATCTTTTTAAATCATAAAGGCCGTCTGAAAATCTTTAGACGGCCTTTTTTGTATTTTTAAAAACCTAGCGGGTAAATGAGAATATTATTTATTTGATGTAAATCAGTATGTATAGTTCGGTAAAGTATGGTTAGGACAGAGGGTTTGCTCTATAATTCGAGTGTTTGTAATTTTATTTCGGTCAAGGCCGGATTTTGGGAGTTGTTATGTCAACTATGTTTTTTATCCAGTTTGCCATTGTGCTGCTGTGTATCCTGATTGGTGCGCAGGTTGGCGGTATTGGTTTGGGCGTGCTCGGCGGTATCGGCTTGGCCGTATTGTCTTTTGGTTTCCATCTGCAGCCGACCAGCCCTCCGATTGATGTGATGCTGATGATTATGGCGGTAGTCTCTGCCGCGGCGGCCATGCAGGCCAGCGGCGGTTTGGACTATATGATTAAGATTGCCACGCGCGTGTTGCACCGCAATCCGAAATACATCACCTTTATCGCGCCGGCGGTAACTTACACCTTTACCGTCTTGGCAGGTACGGGCCATGTGGCTTACTCGGTCTTGCCCGTGATTGCCGAAGTCAGCCGTCGCAATGGCATCCGTCCTTCCCGTCCGCTGACGATGGCGGTTATCGCTTCCCAATTTGCGATTGTCGCCAGCCCGATTGCCGCCGCGGTTGTTGCCTGCGTCACCATGCTTGAGCCGCAGCACATCACGATGGCGGACGTGTTGAAAGTTACCGTTCCGTCCACGATTTTGGGTATCGGTTTGGCTTGCGTGTTCGTAAACAAACTGGGCAAAGAGTTGAAAGACGATCCGCATTATCAGGCTTTGCTACAAGATCCGAATTATGTGAAAGAATACATCGATGTGGAGGAACAACAAACCGATGTCGTCATTTCGCCGAAAGCCAAATTGTCGGTCGGTATTTTCTTGACTGCGGCATTGCTGGTGGTCGTGATGGGTGCGCTGCCTGAGTTGCGTCCGGCTTTTGAACACGATGGCGCGATCAAGCCTATGGGTATGGCGCATACGATTGAAATCGTGATGTTGTCTGCTTCTGCGCTGATTATTTTGGCGTGTAAACCCAATGGCGATGCGATTACCCGAGGTTCGGTATTCCATGCCGGTATGCGTGCCGTAATTGCGGTGTTTGGCGTGGCTTGGTTGGGCGATACCTTGATGAACGGCCACTTAACAGAAGTGGAATCGACCGTCAGCCATTTGGTTGAGTCTGCACCATGGACCTTTGCCTTTGCCCTGTTTATTTTGTCGGTATTGGTCAACAGCCAAGGCGCGACAGTGGCGACGCTCTTCCCAATCGCCATCAAACTGGGGATTCCAGCGCCCATCATTATCGGCACATTCGTTGCGGTAAACGGCTATTTCTTTATACCAAACTACGGCCCGATTATTGCCGCTATTGACTTCGATACAACCGGCTCGACCAAAATCGGCAAATTTATCTTCAACCACAGCTTCATGATTCCAGGCCTGTTGAGCATGGCATTCAGCTTAGCCATCGGCTTGTTGTTGGTTCAGCTGTATTATTGATAGGCTGAAAAAATAAAGGCCGTCTGAAATTAAATTTCAGACGGCCTTTTTGATATTGTTATCCGAGAGCTTAATTGCAGTATTTATTGACGTCGTTTTGGTATTGCTTAATCAGGCTGTCGCGATTGGCCAAGCGTGCGCTTTCGGCGACTTGGCGGTTGATTTTGGCGATTTTGCAGTTTTCCAGCTTGTTTTGGCGGTTTTGCTCTTCGATTTTTTTATTGCGTTCTTCAATTTGTTTGTTTTGTTCCGCAACCTGTTCGTTGGGCTGCTCGGCAACTGGTTCAGATGCCGAAACAGCAGGCGCAACGGCAGGTTTGACGTTGTGTGTGCGGATGTTGACCACGCCGGAACGCTTCGGTTGCAGACGGTTTGGCGTATCGGAATAGCTGTTGCCCGACGTGCCTTTCCAAGTGTAAACCTCGGCCGCGCCGGTCAGGGCGGCGGAAGAGAGAAGGGCTGCTGTCAGACAGGTTTTGAGTACGGAAGATTTCATGGGTTTCCCTTATGTAAATGATGTTCTCATCGAACCTATTTTACTTGAAACTGCAATGCGTTGGCATATTTTTGTACCTCAGATCAAATGATGTAAAAAAATAACGTTAAAACATGTATTGCCAATGTTAGCATCAAGCCGGTGTGATATAATGCCGTGCATCTTGCACAAACTGAAAGACCGAGCATCATGCGTATTGTAGAAAAAGCCTATACTTTCGACGACGTTTTGTTGGTTCCAGCGCACTCAAACGTGCTGCCTCGAGATGTCAAACTTCAAACCAAACTCACCCGCGATATCACGCTCAACCTCCCTCTACTTTCTGCTGCAATGGATACCGTTACCGAAGCGCGTCTGGCCATTTCTATGGCTCAAGAAGGCGGCATCGGCATTATCCATAAAAACATGACGCCGGAGCTGCAAGCGCGTGCCGTTTCCAAAGTGAAGCGCCATGAGAGCGGCGTGGTAAAAGATCCCGTTACCGTTGCGCCGACCGCATTGATCCGCGAAGTTTTAGAAATGCGCGCACAACGCAAACGCAAAATGTCCGGTCTGCCTGTTGTTGAAAACGGCAAAGTGGTCGGTATCGTGACCAACCGCGACCTGCGTTTTGAAAACCGTGTCGATCTGCCGGTTTCAGCCATCATGACCCCTCGCGACCGTTTGGTTACCGTTCCTGAAGGTACCAGCATCGATGAAGCCCGCGAAATCATGCATGCGCACAAAGTTGAGCGCGTTTTGGTATTGAACGACCAAGACGAACTCAAAGGTCTGATTACAGTTAAAGATATTCTGAAAACAACCGAATTCCCTAATGCCAACAAAGATGCCGAAGGCCGCCTGCGCGTCGGTGCCGCGGTAGGTACCGGCGGCGATACCGAAGAGCGCGTCAAAGCATTGGTGGAAGCCGGTGTGGACGTGATTGTGGTCGATACTGCCCACGGCCATAGCCAAGGCGTTATCGATCGTGTGCGCTGGGTCAAAGAAACCTATCCGCACATCCAAGTCATCGGCGGCAACATCGCGACTGCCAAAGCCGCCTTGGATTTGGTCGCTGCAGGTGCGGATGCCGTTAAAGTCGGTATCGGCCCTGGCTCGATTTGTACGACCCGTATCGTAGCAGGCGTGGGTGTGCCTCAACTGACTGCGATTCACAATGTTTCCGAAGCCCTTAAAGGTACAGGCGTTCCCCTGATTGCCGACGGCGGTATCCGCTTCTCCGGCGATATTGCCAAAGCTCTGGCAGCAGGTGCATACAGCGTCATGCTCGGCGGTATGTTTGCCGGTACGGAAGAAGCACCGGGCGAAATCGAACTCTACCAAG
>ERZ773079.2357-NODE-2357-length-10560-cov-14.087101_pt1 | contig 10560 bp, 7 predicted proteins | sample MGYA00511355_ERZ773079 | MGnify/ENA primary metagenome ERZ773079 (study PRJEB29015, sample SAMEA2737979) | human oral metagenome | biome: human oral; feature: human-associated habitat; material: dental | place: China | collected 2117 ... | reverse complement strand
GTCGGCGAGGAGAGGTAGACGTGAGCACCACCGTGGCCCCTGAGGGACGCAAGCTCCTGCGGGTCGAGGCGCGCAACGCCCAGACACCCATTGAGTCCAAGCCCGACTGGCTGCGCACCCGCGCCGTCGTCTCCGACACCTACCAGGAGGTCCGCGGCCTGGTGAGGGAGAAGAGCCTGCACACGGTGTGTGCCGAGGCGAACTGTCCCAACATCTACGAGTGCTGGAACGACCGTGAGGCCACCTTCCTGGTGGGCGGCGAGATGTGCACCCGGCGCTGCGACTTCTGCGACATCGCCACCGGGCGTCCCACCGAGTACGACGTCGACGAGCCCAGGCGCGTGGCGATCTCGATCACGGAGATGGATCTGCGCTACGCCACCGTGACCGGGGTGGCCCGCGACGACCGCCCCGACGGCGGCGCCTGGCTCTACGCCGAGACCGCCCGCCAGGTGCACGAGCTCTCACCGGGCACCGGGGTCGAGCTGCTCATCCCCGACTTCAAGGGAAACCCCGACGCGCTTGAGGACGTCTTCTCCTCGCGCCCCGAGGTTCTGGGCCACAACCTGGAGACAGTCCCGCGCATATTCAAGCGGATCCGTCCGGCCTTCTCCTACCAGGGCAGCCTCGACGTCATCACGGCCGCCGCCGAGGCAGGGCTGGTGACCAAGTCCAACCTCATCCTGGGCATGGGCGAGACCCGTGACGAGATCGAGGCGGCCATGGCCGCGCTGGTGGAGGCGCGCTGCGACATCCTCACCATCACCCAGTACCTGCGCCCCTCCAAGCTGCACCACCCCGTTGACCGCTGGGTCAAGCCCCAGGAGTTCATGGACCTCAGCCAACTGGCCGAGGAGATCGGGTTCGCCGCTGTCATGAGCGGCCCCATGGTGCGTTCCTCCTACCGCGCCGGCATGCTGTGGGGACGGGCCATGGTCAAGCGCGGCCGGCCCATTCCCGAGCACCTCTCGCAGCTCGCCGAGCCGGCCACCGCCCGCCAGGAGGCCTCGGCCCTGCTGGGAGCCCATCCCCACCTCGCCGCCGCCTGCTGACGACTCGGCACGAGTCACGAGTCCCAGGCAGCCGGCCGGATGGATTCCCGGCGTGCGCCGGCCACGCTGACGGCGAGACCGTGTGTGCCGGCACACCGCCGTCGTCTATGGTGTGCCCGTGAGTAGTGCTCAGTCCCCCCAGCCGAAGAAGAAGCGCCGGCTGGCTCAGTACCTTCAGAACATCAAGGACTCCTACACGGTCTCGCGGCGAAGCTATCCGTGGATCGGGTGGGCGATGCTGGCGGTACTCGCCACGTGCCTCGCCCTGGGGGCCGCGATCGCCCTTGGCTACGGCCTGCACCTGTGGTACTGGCTGGTTTTAGGCCTCATGCTCGCACTCGTGATCAACATGGGACTCCTGACGTTCCTGGTGCGCCGCGCCTCCTACTCCCAGATCGAGGGAATGCCGGGAGCGGCGAAGGCCGTTCTGGACCAGATCGGTCGGGGCTGGTACGTCGAGTCCGAGCCTGTGGCCTTCACCAAGGACCAGGACCTCGTGTGGAGGCTGGTGGGACGCCCCGGGGTCGTTCTCGTCGCCGAGGGTCCGAGCACCCGCACCCGCCGCATGCTGGCCGAGGAGGAGCGCAAGGTCCATCGGCTGCTGTCCACCGTCCCCATCCACACCCTTCAGGTGGGCACCGACGCCGGGCAGGTGCGTCTGACCGACCTGTCCAAGACGCTGCGTCAGCTCCCGACCAAGCCCACATCACTGACTGACAGCGAGATCACGCAGGTCTCCAAGCGCCTGACGTCGATGGCGGGCAAGAACCTGCCGATTCCCAAGCACATTGACCCCAATCGGGTCCGCCCCGACCGCCGCGCCATGCGCGGTCGCTGAGTCACTTCCCCAGGCCACCTACGTCTCCCATCACTCAGTGCCCAACGGGCTCGAGGAGCTCGGCGACGAAGGGACGAAACACTCAAGCAACACTGACGCCATTCCTTTGTCACGGTAGCGTCAATATAGTGGCCATAGTGGCCGTTGTCAGCCGCAGTGCATACACGTGGAGTATGTGCGCCGTTCCCACTTGGAGGAGATATGTTCAAGGACGCATCCGAGGCACTGACGTTCATCGAGAAGGAGAATGTCGCGCTGGTCGATGTGCGGTTCTGCGACCTACCCGGCGTCATGCAGCACTTCACTATTCCGGTGGCCGCCTTCAAGGATGAGGCACTCACTGACGGTCTCATGTTTGACGGCTCATCAATCCGGGGCTTCACCGCGATCCACGAGTCAGACATGAAGCTGGTTCCCGATGTGACCACCGCCTTCCTGGACCCGTTCCGCGAGGAGAAGACCCTGGTCGTCAACTTCTCGATCGTCGACCCCTTCACGGACGAGGTCTACTCCCGCGACCCCCGCTCAATCGCCGCTAAGGCCGAGGACTACCTGCGCTCCACCGGAATCGCTGACACCTGCTACATCGGCGCCGAGGCCGAGTTCTACCTCTTCGACTCGGTGCGCTACGAGTCCTCACCGGCCGAGTCCTTCTACGCCATCGACTCCTGCGAGGCGGCCTGGAACACCGGCCGTGAGGAGGAGGGCGGCAACAAGGGGTACAAGACCGCTTTCAAGGGCGGCTACTTCCCCGTCTCACCCAATGATCAGATGGCCGATATCCGCGATCGCATGGTCCGCACCTGCCTCGGCTCCGGACTGGAGATCGAACGGGCCCATCACGAGGTCGGCACTGCCGGCCAGCAGGAGATCAACTACCGCTTCAACTCTCTGCTCGCTGCGGGCGATGACATGATGAAGTTCAAGTACATCATCAAGAATGAGGCCTGGCGCAACGGCAAGACGGCCACCTTCATGCCCAAGCCGATCCTCGGCGACAACGGCTCGGGCATGCACACCCACCACTCGCTGTGGAAGGACGGCAAGCCGCTGTTCTTCGACGAGCGCGGCTACGGCCAGCTCTCCGACTACGCACGGTGGTACATCGGCGGCATCCTGGAGCACGCGCCCAGCCTGCTCGCCTTCACCAACCCGTCGGTCAACTCCTTCCGCCGCCTGGTGCCGGGCTTCGAGGCCCCCGTCAATCTCGTCTACTCGGCCCGTAACCGCTCGGCCTGCATCCGCATCCCGGTGACGGGCACCTCCCCCAAGGCCAAGCGCATCGAGTACCGCGTCCCCGATCCCTCCTCCAATCCGTACCTGTGCTTCTCGGCCGTTCTCATGGCTGGGATCGACGGCATCCGCAACCGAATCGAACCGCGCGAGCCCATCGACAAGGACCTCTACGAGCTGGCCCCCGAGGAGTACGACGACATCGCCAAGCTGCCGTACTCTCTGGATCAGGCGCTCGACGCCCTGGAGGCCGATCACGACTACCTCACCGAGGGAGACGTCTTCACCCCCGACCTCATCGACACGTGGATCGAGTACAAGCAGGACAACGAGATCGTCCCCATGCGGATGCGCCCGCATCCCTATGAGTTCGAGCTCTACTACGACCTGTGACGGCCGCGGAGCGGGAGGGCGGCAGAGACGCGGCACGAGCAACGTGCTCGATGCCACCTCAACCAACTGAATATCTATACCGACCGACGTAATATTCTTTTGGTACTCCGAGACCGGCGCCAGCGGTCTCGCGCCCCACCCTCGAGGAGTTCCCATGAGGTCCACCCGCGCCCTGGTCACCGGCATCGCCGTCGGCCTGTGCCTCGCCCTGGTCGGAGCACTGGCCGGCTGCACCAACGCCGCCGACTGGAGGACCGCGCAGACCGGGGCATCGGCCTCCACCAGGGGATACGACACCTCGGGCATCCGGCCGCAGGACGACATTATCGCCATGCTGCCCGAAGGGGCCCTGGCCGACGGAGTCCTCGACGTCGCCGCCGCCACCGATTACCCTCCCGCCGAGTTCCTGGACCCCGACGGCACCGCGATCGGCTACGACGTGGACCTGACCAGGGCCATCGCGGCCGTCCTGGGCGTCGGCTCCGTCACCCACACGGCCGAGTTCGACTCCATCATCGCAGCGGTGGGGACCACGTACGACGCGGGCATCTCCTCCTTCACGGTCTCCGGCGAGCGCGAGTCCGCGCTGGACATGGTCTCCTACATCAACGTCGGCTCGCGCTTCAACGTGGTCTCCGGCAATCCCCGGGGCGTCGACCCCTCCGACCACCTCAACCTGTGCGGGCTGAAGATCGGCGTCCAGACCGGTACCGCCCAGGAGGACGCGATACGCGCGGACTCCGCGGCCTGCACCCGCGCCAGCAGGCCCGCCATCGACGTGCGCTCGTACTCCACCCAGTCCGAGGCGACCACGGGCCTGGTCGGCAACGTCGTCGACGCCATCTACTCCGACTCCACCGTGGCCGGCTACGCGATCGAGAGCACCGGCGGAGCCGTCGAAACCGTCGGCGGGATCGAGGACGCCCTCCCCCAGGCCGTCATCCTGTCCAAGAGCGACCCCGAGTTCAACGCGGCGATTCAGGCGGCCATCCAGTACCTCATGGACTCGGGCACCTGGGAGAGCATCCTGGCCTCCTGGGGCATCAGCGACTCGGCGCTGGCCACCGCCGAGATGAACCCGGAAGTGGAGGAGTGAATCGTGTCCTCAAGGCCCGCAACCGGCGAGGAGCCCGTCCAGCTCAACCATCTCAAGCCGGTCCCGCGTCCCGGGACCTGGATCAGCGCCGCGATCGTCGCGGTTCTGGGCGCCATGCTCCTCCACGCCCTGGTGACCAATGACAAGTTCCACTGGGGCACGGTCTGGTTCTTCTTCCGCGAGATCCACGTCGTCCGCGCCGTCGGCTGGACCCTGCTGCTGACCCTCCTGGCCATGGTCATCGGCATCGTACTGGCCGTGACCACCGCCATCATGCGCCAGTCCTCCAACCTCATCCTGCGCTGGGTGGCGGTGAGCTACCTGTGGTTCTTCCGGGGCACACCGATCTACACCCAACTGGTCTTCTGGGGCGCCCTGTCCGCGCTCTACCAGCATCTGAGCCTGGGAGTGCCCTTCGGCCCCGAGATCCTGACCTTCAGGACGACATCGGTGTTCACGCCCTTCGTGGCCGCGGTTCTCGGACTGGGGATCAACGAAGGCGCCTACCTGTCGGAGATCGTCCGCTCGGGCCTGGCCAGCGTCGACCCGGGCCAGGCCGAGGCCGCTGGCGCCCTGGGCATGAGCAGGGGCCAGATCCTGCGCCGCATCGTGCTGCCCCAGGCGATGCGGGTCATCGTCCCGCCCACCGGCAACGAGACGATCTCCATGCTCAAGACGACCTCCCTGGTCCTGGCGGTGCCCTTCACGTTGGACCTGACCTTCGTGACGAACTCCTACGCCTCGTTCACCTACCAGACGATCCCGTTGCTCATCGTCGCGGCGCTGTGGTACATCATCATCACCTCCATCCTCATGGTCGGCCAGCACTACCTGGAGCGCTACTACGGCAGAGGCTTCGACGGCTCCTCATCGACCTCGGGCTCCAGGCGCGGCCGGGCGCTGTCCGCCCGGCAGCAGGCGATCCTCGACTCGCACACCACCGAGGACAACCCCTTCCTGGAGGCCACCTCATGACCACTCCCACCACGCCCGGCACACCCGGCACGACCGCTCTCGCCGCCGCGGGCTCCGACGCCATCGCCAAGGTGCGCGTACGCGGCCTCCACAAGTTCTTCGGCGAGCTGCACGTCCTCAAGGGCATCGACCTCACCGTCCCGCCCGGCTCGGTGACGGTGCTCGTGGGCCCCTCCGGCTCGGGCAAGTCCACCCTGCTGCGCTGCATCAACGAGCTGGAGTCCATCGACGCCGGCCGGGTATGGGTCGATGGCGAGCTCATGGGCATGCGCGAGGTCGAGGGTCCCGACGGCGACGTCCAGCTGCACACCCTGACCGACAAGCAGCGCGCTCGGCAGCGCTCCCGGATCGGCATGGTCTTCCAGCGCTTCAACCTCTTCCCGCACATGACGGCCCTGGACAACGTCATGGAGGCGCCGGTGCAGGTGCGGGGCCTGAGCAGGGCGAGCGCGCGCGAGTACGGCGTCGGACTGCTGGAGCGCGTGGGGCTCGGCGACCGTCTGGGCCACTACCCCTCCCAGCTCTCCGGCGGCCAGCAGCAACGGGTGGCCATCGCCCGGGCCCTGGCCATGGACCCCGAGCTCATGCTCTTCGACGAGCCCACCTCGGCGCTGGACCCCGAACTCGTCGGCGAGGTCCTCCAGGTCATGAAGGATCTCGCCGCCTCGGGCATGACCATGGTCGTCGTCACCCACGAGATGGGCTTCGCCCGCGAGGTCGGCGACCAGCTGATCTTCATGGACGGCGGCGTCATCCGCGAGTCCGGTGATCCGACCGAGGTCCTCGGCCACCCGCGCGGAGCCCGCACCCGGGCCTTCCTCTCCTCAGTGCTGTGAGGTCACCGGCGGTACGCCCGACCCTCCGAGATCATGCGGAGGGAGTCGGCCGGCCATCCGCTCACCGGCCGAGGGCGAGGCACGAGGCCATCAGCTCGCGACGCCGGGCCGCCCCGGGCTGACCCACTCCCCCTCGTTCCAGTCGACGAGGCGCCACCCGCGCCCCGGATCGCCCTCGACCAGGCTCACGGCCGCGTTCCGCATGGGATGGTCGGCGATCCAGGCGGGATCCGCTCCCCCGCCCGATGCCGCGGCCAGGGCGGTCCACAGACGCAGAACGGTGCCGTGGGCGACCAGCAGTGCCGTTGCCCCCGCACCGGCGGTCTGCGTCGTCGTGCGGGCGATCCGACCGACGGCGGCGTCGAACCGGGCGAAGGTGTCGGCGCCGTCCTCCGGGCTGCCGGGCAGGCGCGCAGCGGTGCGCCCTATCATCCATGCCCGGGTCGTGTCCGCGTAGCAGGCGACCGAGCGCGCGTCCGTGCACATCTCCAGATCGCCTGCGAGCACCTCTCGCAGACCCGAGTCGATACTCGCCATCAGGCCCGTGACGCCCTCCAGCGGCGCGATCGTCTGACGCGCTCGGGCGATCGGCGAGGTCCACAGCGAGGAGATCCCTCCGAGTCGGTCGGCACCCAGCAGATCCGGCAGCGAGGCCGCCTGGGACAGGCCGGTGGGATCCAGGGAGTTGCCGGGAAAATCCGTATCAAGAGCACCCATGGTGTTGGCGATGGTCTGTCCGTGACGGACGAGGAGGAGCTTCACGGGTCCATCCTGTCAGGAAACGCGCGCGCTCTCCTCCGCAGGGATCCGGAGGTGGTCACGACCACGGATAGGGGCCGCCTCCGCGGCGCGCAGGAGCGCGTCGGGACGGCCTCGGCACGGACCGGGCGGGTGCCGACGCGGGCCGGCTCCTCGATGCCCCGGCGCGATGGCCGGCCGTCTCGTCCTCGCCCGTCGCGCCCGTGCGCCGCTCCTCGGCCGTGCTCGACGCCCGGTCGTCGCCAGGGCGGTCCCGAGGAGGCTCAGGGGTCCCCGACCCGACGTCCCCACCCGCCCGGGGCGCCGGCCCCGCCGGGTCGGGCCGGGGCTCGCAGATCCGTCCGAAGACGACGCGCTCGACGATGCGACGGGCATGCCGGGCGCGCCGCCGGTAGAGGTCCTCCAGATCGCGCTCCCGCCCGGGGGCCATGCCCAGCAGGCGCCCGACCAGGCGGATCTCCCGCTGTCCTTCCGGCAGAACCTCGACGCGCGTTCCGTGATCCCGCCCGGTTCCCAGAACGTTCGCGGCTCGCACCCGCGAGGCCAGCAGCCAGGCGCTGCGCAGATCATCCGTCTCGCTCGCGCCGAGCAGCCCCGCCGACCGCGCCGCGTCCAGGGCCGCCAGGGTCGACGTCGTACGCAGTCCGGGCACCCGTGCCGCGTGCCGCAGCTGGAGGACCTGCGCCGCCCACTCGACGTCGGACAGGCCGCCGGGCCCCAGCTTGAGGTGCCGTGCGGGCGTCGTGCCGCGGGGCAGGCGCTCCGCCTCCATGCGCGCCTTGAGACGACGGATCTCCCGCAGACCGTCGTCGTCCAACCCGCCGGGGCTCCAGCGCAGGAGTTCCACGAGCTCCTCGAAGGCGCGTCCGAGCCCGGCGTCGCCGGCGCAGGCCCGCGCCCGCAGGAGCGCCTGGCGCTCCCACACCGAGGACCACCGTTCGTAGTAGTCCGCGTACGAGCCCGGCGAGCGGCTCATCGGACCGCGGCGCCCCTCCGGACGCAGATCCGCATCGACCTCCAGCGAATGCGGCTGGGCCCGGGAGAGCAGGCGCACGACCAGTCGGGCGACCGCCTCGGCCTCATCGGCCGCCTCCCGCCGATCGGCACCGGGACGCGCCTCGTGCACGAACAGGACGTCCGCATCGGAGGCGTAGGTGATCTCGGCCCCGCCGAAGCGCCCCATCGCGATCACCGCGTGGCGGGCCAGCGCCCCGCTCCAGGTGCCGTCTCCCCGCAGTCCGGACTCAACCGCACGGGCGCCGTCGCGCGAGGCGACGACCATGCCGGTGGCCAGGCTGAGCACCCCGTCGAGAACCGCGTCAGTGGCGTCGGTCAGAATGCGGGCGGTGCGCTCCGGGTCGACGCCGTCCAGGGAGTCGGCCAGCGCCGCGCGAACGAGCTCGCGGGTGCGCACGCCCATGACCGCGTGCACCGCCTCCACGGCCTGACGCTCCAGGTCGGACTCGTCGTCGGCCACCAGGGCGCGCCGCCGTAGAAGACTGCGAACCTCCGATCGCAGGGCCGCAGGATCGCGAGCGATCAGCCCGCCCGCGTCGTCGAGCCAGGCGATCGACTCCGGTCTCTCGGCCAGGCGCTCCGTGGTCCACCTGGCGGTGGACAGAACGTGGCACAGGGACCGGGCGGCGGCCCGCGAGTCGCGCAGCATCGCCAGATACCAGTGGGATCCGCCGATCCTCTCCGACAGGAGCCTGAAGGAGAGCAGGCCGTTGTCCGGATCCGGGCCCTGGCCGAGCCAGCCGATCATGACGGGCAGGAGCTGGCGCTGGATCGCCGCGCGCCGGCTGACGCCCTCCGTGAGGGCATGGATATGGCGCAGGGCGCCGTCGGGGTCGAGGTAGCCCACAGCCTTGAGGCGCTCGCGCGCCGCCCGCGGGCTCAGCGCCATCTCGTCAGCGCTCAGCGTCGCCGCCGCCGTGAGCAGCGGCCGGTAGTAGATCTCCTCGTGGAGGGTGCGCACGCGCCTGCGCGCCGAGGAGAAGGACGCCCACAGCGCTTCGGGCCCGCCCATGACGCGCCGGTCGATGCCCCGTCCCAGACGGCGCAGGTCGGCCTCGCCGCGCGGCAGATCGTGGGTCCGCTGCAGACGGTAGAGCTGGCTGCGGTGCTCCAGCAGTCGCAGCAGCCGGTAGCAGGAGTCCAGCTCGGCGGCATCGGAGCGTCCGACGTATCCGGCCGCCGACAGCTCGGCCAGGGCGCCGAGGGTCGAGCGGACGCGCAGACGCGCATCGCCGCGCCCGTGGACGAGCTGGAGGAGCTGAACCGTGAACTCGACGTCGCGCAGCCCGCCCGGACCGAGCTTGATGCGGCGGTCCTCCCCACCGCCCCCGCCGGACTCGTTCTCGACGCGCCTGCGCATGGCCCGGGCGTCGTCCACGAAGTTGTCCCGACTGCTGGCCCGCCACACGAAAGGATCGACGGCGCGTGCGTAGGCGGCGCCGAGCCGGGCGTCCCCGGCGCAGGGCCTGGCCTTGAGCAGCGCCTGGAACTCCCAGGAGGCGGCCCAGCGCTCGTAGTAGGTCACATGAGACTCCAGGGTGCGCACCAGGGCGCCGTCCTTGCCCTCGGGGCGCAGCGCCGTGTCCAGGGGCCACAGGGGAGGCTCCCACCCGGAGGCGGAGGTCGCGCGGGCCAGCTCGACGGCGAGCTCGGTGCCCAGGCGCACCAGCTCGTCCTCATCCACGGGTCGTCCGGGACGCTCGGAGGCCTCGACGCGGCTCGTGGGCCCGACGACGTAGACGACATCGACGTCGGAGACGTAGTTGAGCTCACGCGCTCCCGTCTTCCCCATGGCGATGACGGCCAGGGCGACGTCCTCGGCCCGCGGTCCGACCCCGGCGCGGGCGATCATGAGGCCGGCCTCGAGGGCGGCGTCGGCCAGCCGGGTCATGCGCTCGACGACCACGGGAACGTGGCCGAGCGGGTCGGAGGTCGTCAAGTCATCGGCGGCGATGGCCAGGAGCCGGTCGCGGTAAGCCACGCGCATGGCCGCCGTGGCCGCGTCGATGCGCGCACGGCCGGCGGCGTCGCCGGCGGAGAGCGAGGCCCTGACTGCCCCGGTCAGGACCGCGTCGACGGGCGGCCGATCGGCGGCATCGATGGCGCGGGCCGGGCTCAGGGCGGCGAGGTGATCGGGATGGCTGATCAGGAAGTCGCCCAGCGCGCGAGAGGAGCCCATGACGGCGAGGAGCCGACGGCGGTGCTCATCGCGCGCGCGCCCGTCCTGCGCGGTGTCGTCGCCCTCGGCGGAATCACCGCCGCCGGCGCCGCCGCGGTCCGCGCCCAGGGGGCGGAAAAGCTCTCGCAGCTCCTCGCCTCGAGCGCCGACGGCCGACGCCAGGCGCGCCAGCGAGAGCAGCG
>ERZ773079.2354-NODE-2354-length-10573-cov-4.022913_pt1 | contig 10573 bp, 9 predicted proteins | sample MGYA00511355_ERZ773079 | MGnify/ENA primary metagenome ERZ773079 (study PRJEB29015, sample SAMEA2737979) | human oral metagenome | biome: human oral; feature: human-associated habitat; material: dental | place: China | collected 2117 ... | reverse complement strand
CGCAGCGGCACGGCCACAACCAGAGGCGCACACCCCATGAAAACCCTCGCCCTCGCCACCGTCCTCCTCGCCACCACCGGCGCCCAGGCCGCCAACGACGCGGACACGACACCCACCAGCGACGACAGCCCCGCGACCCAGATAGACGCCGACATCGACACGCAGTCTGCCAGCGACAACAGCCCCGAAACCCAAGCCCTCAACCATACCGGCACATACAGCGGCACCCTGCCTTGCGCCGTCTGCGACGGCATCCAGACCAAACTCACCATTGGCGACGGCGCATACACCCTCGTCAGCACTCGCCTCGGACTGGACGAAGACAGCGAACAAATCAGCGGCGTGTACCGCACCACCACCGACAAGCAATACCTGCAACTCGACAACCAGACGGACAGACTCACCTTCTACATCGGCGACGGCTACCTCGAATTGCGCCAACCCGACGGCGAAAAAATCGACCCGGAACAGCCGGACGAAGATTTCCGCCTGCACCGTCGGTAACGCACTGCCCCGTTACGCCACAAAAAAGCCCCGCATCGTGCGGGGTCTTTTTGTGGCGGCAATTGTGCATCCGAATCAGCGCATCTCGTGGAAATTACGCTCTTGCCGCTCAGCGATTTCTTTGCAGTCAATACACAGTTCGGCGGTGGGTCGCGCTTCCAGACGGCGCAGGCCGATTTCTTCACCGCATTTCTCGCACCAGCCAAAATCTTTATGCGCAATGCGTTCCAGGGCACCATCAATCTTGTGCAGCAGTTTGCGCTCACGGTCGCGGGTACGCAGTTCCAGGGAAAATTCTTCTTCCTGGGTGGCACGGTCATTCAGGTCTGCCGTCGGTGAACGGTCATCGCGCAGATGCTCTTTGGTACGGTCACTGTCGGAGAGGATGTCTGCTTTCCACTCTTCCAGCAAACGGGTGAAGTGGGCAAGCTGTTTGTCGCTCATGTACGCCTCGTTTTTGGCCGGGGTGTAGTGGTTTTTGACTTTGTATTCTTTCATGTTTTTTGGAAATACAGAAAATAAATCTGCCGACAGGCTGTATGGTGTGCACAGCATCTTTACTTCTCTTTCAAAAGAGTGTAGAATGTTGATAGTTGTAAACTCAGGGATAAAAAGACGGGGGATATGTCATGCTGAAAAAGACAAAAATTATATGCACACAGGGTCCTGCCACAGATCCGGACGGCGTCGTCGATGCACTCATCGAGAGCGGGATGAACTGCGCTCGCTTCAATTTCTCCCATGGCTCGCACGCGGAGCATCTGGAACGCATCAAAAAGGTACGCGCTGCGGCAGAGCGCTCGGGCAAGGTAATCTCGCTGATCCTCGACACCAAGGGACCGGAGATGCGTCTCGGCGAATTCGCCGCCGGCAAGGTACACCTCGAAAAGGGCAACAAATTCACCCTCACATATGACGATGCGCCGGGTGATGAGACACACGTCAGCGTCAACCACAAGAAGCTCTACACTGAGGTCAAGCCGGGCGACAAACTGCTGCTCTCCGACGGGCTGGTGGAGCTCGTCGTCGATGAGATTCGCGGCAAGGACATCGTGACCACCATCCTGAACAGCGGGGCGATGTCTACGCGTAAGCGCGTCGCAGCGCCCGGCATTGAGCTGAGTCTGCCCGCTATCTCCGAGCAGGATGAACGCGACATTATCTTCGGGATCGAGAACGATATGGACTTTGTCGCAGCATCGTTCATCCAGCGCCCTGCGGACGTAGAAGAGATCCGTCACCTGATCGCAAAGCACGGCGGTCACATGGAAATCATCCCGAAGATCGAGAACCTCGCAGGCGTCAACAACTTCGACGAGATCCTCGCTGTCTCCGACGGAATCATGGTGGCACGCGGCGACCTCGGTGTCGAAGTTCCCGCAGAGGACGTCCCTGTCCTCCAGAAAGAGATTATCCGCAAGTGCAACGCGGTCGGCAAGCCCGTCATCGTCGCCACGCAGATGCTTGAATCCATGACGGAGAATCCGCGTCCGACGCGTGCTGAGGTCTCCGATGTCGGCAATGCCATCTTCGACGGTGCAGACGCGATCATGCTCTCCGGTGAGACAGCAAACGGCAGCTACCCGGTCGAGGCAGTCAGAACGATGAACACCATCGCTCTGCGCTGTGAAGCATCGCTTGAGTACGACACACTCATCCGCGCACGTCAGATCCGCGAGCGTTCCTCCACAACGGATGCCGTCTCTCACGCAACGGTTCAGCTTGCCTACGAGACAAGTGCCACCGCCATTCTCACACCGACCCAGTCCGGCTACACGACGCGCGTCGTGTCGAAATACCGCCCAAAGGCGACCATCGTTGCCTACGCGCCGAGCCCAATGGTTGCACGCCACATCAACCTGCGCTGGGGCGTCTACTCCATCCAGGGACGCAAGTGGACGAGCGCCGAGGACATGCTCGACTCCTGTACGCAGAGTGCTCTCGAGAACGGCTACGTCGACCACGGCGACAAGATTGTCATGGTCTCCGGCATGACCTACAACGAGGGCGGTGCCATCGCCGTCCGCGTCACGACGATTCACTAAACGGAGCAAATGCCCCCTATACGGCTTACACAGCCCGCTGCATCTGTATATATCCCATACTCCTCCGCTCGCGGCAGGGGAAAGGGCTCGCAAAGCGGCGGAGGGGAAAATGGGAAGGGCTGATGTACGGAACAGAATGCTTCGTACATCAGCCCTTATTGATGAAAGGAGCTTTTCTATGGAAATGATTCACAGCGATAACGCCCCCGCCGCCCTCGGGCCCTACAGTCAGGCAATGCGCGTCGGCAGCCTCGTCTACACCTCGGGACAGATCGGCATCGACCCCGCCGCAGGCAAGATCACCGCAACGGACGTGGCAGGACAGGCAGAGCAGGTCTGCAAGAACCTCGCCGCCGTCCTCAGTGCTGCCGGTACCGACCTCTCGCACACCATCAAGACCACCTGCTTCCTCGCGGACATCGCGGACTTCGCCGCATTCAACGATGTCTATGCCCGCCACTTCACGGGCAAACCCGCCCGCTCCTGCGTCGCTGCAAAGGCGCTTCCGGCAGGTGCACTCTGCGAGATCGAGGTCATCGCCGAAGTCTAAGACAATATTTTTCACCGAAGCACAAAAACGGGACGATCTTGTATTGACCTGACCCCCAAAAGTTAGATTTGAGGGATCTAACTTTTGGGGGTCACTACATATCGATCGTCCCGTTTTCTATGTCCGTATCGTTACTCCATCACCATCGGCTCGATCTGCTCATCCTTCATAAAGCGGCTGAGCTTCTGCACGCTCGCCATGAGATTGCGGTAGTTCTCCGGCGTCAGCGACTGCGGTCCATCGGAGAGGGCTCGTGCGGGATTCGGGTGCACCTCGATGATGAGCCCATCCGCTCCTGCCGCGATAGAGGCGAGGGACACGGGCTTAATCATGCGCCACTTTCCCGTACCGTGACTCGGGTCGGCGATGATCGGCAGATGCGAGAGGTGCTTGATCGCGGGAATCGCGCTGACGTCAAACGTGTTGCGCGTATACGTCTCATACGTGCGGATGCCGCGCTCACAGAGAATGACGTTCGGGTTGCCCTCATTCATGATGTACTCAGCAGCATTCAGCCACTCGTCGATGGTCGCAGCGAGTCCGCGCTTCAGCATGACGGGCTTGCCCGCACGTCCGACCGCCTTCAGGAGGCCGAAGTTCTGCATATTGCGTGCGCCAACCTGCAGAAGATCGGCGTAGGCGGCGACCGTGTCCACTGCCTCGACCACCGTGACCTCCGTCACAACGGCAAGTCCCGTCTTCTCACGCACCTCGGCGAGGTACTTCAGCCCCTCCTCCTCGAGTCCTTGGAACGCGTAGGGCGAGGTGCGCGGCTTATACGCACCGCCGCGGATGAACTGCGCGCCGCCTTCCTTGATGATCTCTGCTGTTTCGAGCAGCTGCTCACGCGACTCCACTGCGCAGGGTCCCGCCATGACCACGGGCGTGCCGTCACCGATCTTGATGCCGCGGATATCCACCACCGTCGCGGCGGGATGGAACTCGCGGCTCGCGAGCTTATAGCTCTTCGAGATCGCGACTGTCGTCTCAACGCCGTGCATCGCATCCAATGGCGTTGCGGCGAGCTTCGTCTTGTCGCCGATCACGCCGACGATCTTCTGATGCGCGCCCTCCATCACCTTTGCTTCGAGACCTTTTTCCTCAATTGCCTGAATGACGCCCTCAATATCAGCCTGCGTGGCATCCGCATTCATAATAACAACCATCGTAAAACTCCTTTATCCCTAAGGAAGCACTGATAAACTCAGCACCGCCGTCTTAGTACATCTTTTTCGCCCTGTCTGTGCCCTAGAATCCTCCACATAGCTTTGGCTATGCGTCCGGTTTGTCTTCTTGACAGGACAAAAAATCTGCACCAATCCAAGGGACTGTTTTATCAGCGATTCCTTGAATCGCGGAATTTTTTCACAATAAAAGAGGGTTTTTCGTATTTATGTAGAATTGTGACAGAGTGTGAGATGAGAGAAAAAATCACTCATCCCGCATCCATGACGCCGATCTTTTGGAAGGAAGAGGTAACTATGGCAACAATTGATCTGACACAATATGGTATCACGGGGACGACGGAGATTGTCCACAATCCAGACTACGATCAGCTGTTCCGCGAGGAACTGCGCCCTGATCTCGAGGGCTATGAGCGCGGACAGGTCACGAATATGAAGGATGCCGTCAACGTCATGACGGGCATCTACACGGGACGTTCGCCGAAGGACAAATACATCGTGGATGACGAGACATCGCACGATACAGTGTGGTGGACATCCGACGCCTACAAGAACGACAACCATCGCGCCTCGCAGAAAGCGTGGAACTCTGTTCGTGAAATTGCCATCCGCGAACTCTGCAACAAGCGCCTTTTCGTTGTCGATGCGTTCTGTGGCGCCAACGAGAATACGCGCATGGCGGTTCGCTTTATTGTCGAGGTGCCGTGGCAGGCACATTTCGTCACGAATATGTTCATCCGTCCGACAGAGGAGGAGTTGGAGCACTTCAAACCCGACTTTGTGGTTTACAATGCGGCAAAGGCGCGTGTCATGCACTTTGGCGATCTTGGACTGAACTCCGAGACGGCGGTCATGTTCAATCTCACGAGCCGTGAGCAGATCATTGTCAATACGTGGTATGGCGGCGAGATGAAAAAGGGTATGTTCTCGATGATGAACTACTACCTCCCGCTGAAGGGCATCGCTTCCATGCATTGCTCGGCGAATACGGATATGAAGGGGGAGAACACGACACTGTTCTTCGGTCTCTCCGGTACAGGCAAGACGACGCTCTCGACGGATCCCGAGTGCCTGCTGATTGGCGATGATGAGCATGGCTGGGATGATGAGGGAATCTTCAACTATGAGGGCGGCTGCTACGCAAAGGTCATCAACCTTGATCCCAAGGCAGAGCCGGACATCTACAACGCCATCCGCCGCAACGCTCTTCTTGAGAATGTGACGGTTGATCTCGCCGGACATGTGGACTTTGCGGACAAGACCGTGACCGAGAATACGCGTGTCTCCTATCCGATCAATCACATTGAGCATATCGTTCTGGGCAAAGTCGCGAAGAAGTCGGCGGGTCCTCATGCAAAGCACGTGATCTTCCTTTCTGCCGACGCGTTTGGCGTCCTGCCGCCGGTCTCGATTCTGACGCCGGAGCAGACGAAGTATTACTTCCTCTCGGGCTTCACCTCGAAACTTGCAGGTACGGAGCGCGGCATCACCGAGCCGACGCCGACGTTCTCTGCATGCTTCGGTCAGGCTTTTCTCGAACTCCATCCGGCGAAGTATGCACATGAGCTCGTCCGCAAGATGCAGGCACATGGCTCGCGCGCCTATCTCGTCAATACAGGCTGGAACGGTACGGGCAAGCGTATTTCCATCCAGGATACGCGCGGCATCATCCACGCGATCCAGAGCGGTGCGATCGACAGCGCACCGACGAAGAAGATCCCGTACTTTGACTTTGAGATCCCGACGGAGCTGCCGGGTGTCGATCCGAAGATCCTCGATCCGCGCGACACGTACGCTAACGAAGCCGAGTGGGAGACGAAGGCGAAGGATCTGGCCGGACGCTTCGTGAAGAACTTCGTGAAGTACGAAGGCAATGCAGCTGGCAAGGCGCTCGTAGCTGCGGGCCCGAAGCTGTAATCTTCCCACACAGTCGAGAGTTGTAGCAACTCGATTTACATGAATCGATTCAGCGTGTCTCCCTCACCTCAAAAAGAACGCAGGGGGGCACGCTTCTTTTTATCCCCCAAAACGAAATGATACGAATAGACAGAGAAGACGACGGACGGCGTGGCCGCTTCGTCATCTATGAAGATGAGCTGTATGCCGGCGAGATGACCTACGAGTGGCAGGACGCGCGGACGATCATCGTGGATCACACAGGCGTGGAGAGCTACTTCGGCGGTAAGGGCTACGGCCGACTGCTGATTGGCGCGGGCGTGGACTTTGCCCGACGCGAGGGACTGAAGATCGTCCCCGTGTGCTCGTTTGTCAGGAAGAGCTTCGAGCGAGACGCGTCGCTGGCGGACGTGATGGCCTGACGGACGCGCTATACATCGCACTATTATAATAGGTATAGGGGCGCTGCCTCGGGGTGTCGTTGATTAGCGGCTTCTCCGAGGTGGCGCCTCTTCTTTTTTCTTCTTGGGGCCACGCACCCTCCTTTTCTTGTCTTGACACGGGGAAAAGGAGGCGAAAAGGGAGTCAAGGCGTCAGGGACGCCAGCCAAGTTTGCCGGGTACGCACCATAACAACTCAACAAACCAACAACTCAACACCTCCATCAGACGGTGATCTCGATCGTGAGACCGCCGACGGCAGCGACGACGCTTTCGTAGTATCCGTCGCCGGTGGTGCGTGGGCCGCTGAGGACTGCGTAACCGTCGCGCCGCAGCCGATCGGTCAGGGCGTCTACCTCCGCCGGGCTACCCACGCTGAGGGCGATGTGGGCGTAGCCGAGACTGTCGGCCGTGGCGGATGGGAGCAACGCCGGGCGTGTCATGATCTCTAACCGTGCGCTGCCGCCGGGGAAGGTGAGGAAGTACGACCGGAACTGCTTCGCCGGGTTGTGGTAGAGCGGACCGGCGGTGGCGTGGAAGTAACGCTCGAAGAAATCGCGCGTAGCCTCCAGATCAGTGGTGTAGAGCGCCACATGCTCGATGCGTAGCGGGGTGGACGACATGGGAAGGGGCGATCAGGGGGCAAGACGGTGAAGATCCCAGTGGCCATCCGGTTGGAGCTCGTAGAGGAAGCGGTCGTGCAGCCGACTGTCGCGGCCCTGCCAGAACTCAATGCGGCTGGGTGTGACGGCGTACCCGCCCCAGTTGTCAGGCCGGGGCACCTCGCGGCCGACGAAGCGCAGGCTCTCCGAGGCGAAGCGCATCATAATGTATTCGCGCGAGGGGATGGGCTGACTCTGCGGTGAAATGCGCGCCCCGACGCGGCTCTTGTAGGGCCTCATGGCGAAATAGGCGTCGCTCTCCTCGGGGCTGAGTCGCGTGACGGTGCCCTCGACGTGGATCTGCCGCTCCAGCTCGTGCCAGAGGAAGGTGACGGCCACGTGCGGGTTTTCGGCCATCTGCCGCCCTTTGCGACTCTCATAGTTGGAGTAAAAGATGAAGCGGCCGTCCACGACCTCCTTGAGCAGGACCGTGCGGACGCTCGGCCGACCGTCTGGCGTGGCCGTGGCCACGATCATGGCGGTGGGTTCGTTGACCTTCGTTTCGAGGGCCTCATTGAGCCATTGATCCACCATTTCCAGCGGATCGTCGGGCAGTTCTTTTCGGCTCAGGCTGCGCGAGGAATACTCGCGGCGGATATTCTCTAAGTGTAAATCTTGTGCCATAGGTGTTGTTCTCTTCTATTGATGAGGGCCGCAAATGTAAACGGGGCCGCGAAATCCGTCTTCCGGTCATGAAGTATAGGCCCAAGCCCTCGTCCGGCCATCTCCAAGCGCAAAAACGATCAGCAAAGCCCTCCTCCCCTTGATTAAACAGCCATTGTCTGCAGACAAAACCGCCTGATACCTATTTACAAGTCCATTGTCTACGGACAAAAAACTCATATAGACCTATACACATCCATTGTCTACAGACAAAATGAGGGTATATATATTTCACCTTATAATGTCTATAGATAAATTGATCCATTAGACCTATATCTATAGATTGTCCGTAGACAATGGCTTATAAAACATCTATACCTCTATTTTGTCCGTAGACAATAGCCTATGAAATAGGTATAGACCCATTTTGTCCGCAGACAATAGAGGCTCATACATTTATACCCCCTTTTTGTCTACAGACAAATACCGCCATAACGCCTCCTTCAGCCCATCTCCAACTGTCAGCAAGTTCGCGGATGACGTACCCCTCCCCTCGCCTACCGTTGGCGACATGACCCCCATCGAAATAAGCCTCCAGACCGAGGCTTGCCCCCTCAGCTATACGTAGAAATCACGATCCGCAGCCATCGAATGCATCTCTGCCGCCCCGAATGCTTTTTAATCCCAAAACCGCGTTTACCTTTGTTCACGGATACAGAAGGGGGCCAACACACCCCCCTAAGGCTGCAAGAATCAAGGAACTTATACACGTGGACAAGAAGTAATACAGAGCGAAATACGCACCCACGGCCGGGGATGATCCCGCCGGGGAGCTACCCCATATCATCAACACTTCATCATTATTTAATGCATTGCATATTATGGCAAACACAGGAAAACGAAGAACTCATTACGAGCGAATCATTGCAGCCTGGGCAGTGATTGCGCTGACGGGGGGCATACCCCATGTCATGAAAGCGGACGGGGCGGCCCTCAGGGCGGCAACCGCCGAAATGCAGGCCGACGGTGTCGTGCACGGCGTGATCGTGGACGATAAGGGCGAGGCCATTATCGGCGCCAGCGTGCTGGAAAAAGGCACGTCGAACGGTACAATCACCGACGCCGACGGGAAATTCACGCTCCGTGCCAAAGCGGGCGTGCGGCTCGTCATCTCCTACATCGGCTACCGCACCCAAGAGGTGACGGCTTCGGCCACGATGCGCATCGTGCTGCATGAGGATAGCGAGCTGCTGAACGAAGTCGTCGTCGTGGGTTACGGCACGCAGAAGAAGGTCAACCTGACCGGCGCCGTGGCCACGGTAGACATCGGTAAGACACTCGAGGCACGGCCGTATTCTGACGTCTCGAAGGCGCTTCAGGGCGCCGTGTCGGGCCTCTCGGTCGTAAACAGCAGCGGTCAGCTGGGCGCCGCACCCACGATGACCATCCGCGGCGTGGGTACGCTGAGCAACAGCGCACAGAGCGCCCCCTTCATCCTCGTCGACGGGGTGCCGATGGACGACCTCTCGCTCCTCAACACGCAGGACATCCAAAGCGTCTCCGTGCTCAAGGACGCCGCATCGACCTCCATCTACGGTGCGCGTGCAGCCTTCGGTGTGATCCTCATCACCACGAAATCGGCCAGCAAAACGGATCGCACCACGGTGAATTACACGAACAACATCGCCTGGGAAACGCCCACCATCCTGCCGAACTATCCCGACGTGCCGACGCAGCTCCGCGCCCTGATCGAGGCCAACGACCGCGCGGGCGAGGAGAACGAAATCTTCGGCATGTACCTCAAGCAAATGCTGCCGGATGCGGAGAAATGGCGCGATCGCAACAACGGGCGGAAGACGGGCTATCGCGAGATGGTGCTCGGCGAAGACTTTACGCTCGACAAAAACGGCGTCGGTAGCTACTTCGCTGACTGGGACATGGTCAATATCATGTTCCGCAAATGGCGTCCCTCGCAGAGTCACAACGTCTCCGTGCAGGGCACGAGCGGAAAGACGTCCTACTACATGTCTGTGGGTTACAACCACGACGAGGGCGTGATGAAGTTCAACCCCGAGAAGCTGAACAAGTGGACCACGATGCTGAACGTGACCACCGACCTCACCGACTGGTTGCAAGTAGGCGCTCGCTTCAGCTACAGCAACAAGGACATGAAAGGGCCGGCCTCACAACGTACCACCTACCAATACATGTGGCGCTGGGGCAGCTTCTTTGGGCCTTACGGCACGTATAAAGGCACCGACTTCCGCAACGACATCGCCTACCGCAAGCAGGCTGGCGACCAAACCGATAACGATTCCTACACACGCCTCGGAGGCTTCGCCAAAGCCACGTTGGCCAAGGGGCTTACGCTGAACGCAGACTACACCTTCAACCTCCGCAACCGCAAGCGAAAGATCGCTAAGGTGCCGGTGAAGGGCTGGCAGTCGTGGTAAGCTCGACGACATCGTGTATTACACCACCTCATCGAACCTCGAAGAGCGATCGATCGTCGACCGCTCCTACGTCTTCAACCTCTACGGCAACTACCTGCTCGACGTGCAGGACGCACACCACTTCAACTTCATGCTCGGTGCCAACGCCGAGAGTGGCACGCTTGAGATGCACTCCTCCACACGCAACGATTTGCTGGCAGCTGGCATGCCGGAGTTCAACCTCGCCAATGGCGACC
>ERZ773079.2347-NODE-2347-length-10584-cov-39.042169_pt1 | contig 10584 bp, 9 predicted proteins | sample MGYA00511355_ERZ773079 | MGnify/ENA primary metagenome ERZ773079 (study PRJEB29015, sample SAMEA2737979) | human oral metagenome | biome: human oral; feature: human-associated habitat; material: dental | place: China | collected 2117 ... | reverse complement strand
CGTCGGCATGGTCGGCGACGGCGTCAACGACGCGGCGGCCCTGGCGCAGGCGGGTGCTCGCGGCCTCGGCTTCGCCATGGGGTCGGGCGCCGATGCGGCTATAGAGACTGCTGACATCACGCTCGTGCGCACCGATCTGGATGCGGTGGTGACGGCGATCCGCATCAGCCGGGCGACGCTGCGCATCATCAGGCAGAACCTGTTCTGGGCCTTCGCCTACAACGTGGCGGCGATCCCGCTGGCAGCGACCGGGCTGCTCAACCCGATGATCGCCGGGGCCGCCATGGCTGCGTCCAGCGTCATCGTGGTGACCAATTCCCTGCGCCTGCGCCGAGCCGGCGCATAGTCGCCGTGCCCCGCCTCCGTCACTCCTCTGCGGCGAGCAGCCACTCCACGAGGTTGTCGATTACAGTCGACGGTCCACCCCCGTCGCCGCGCCAATGACCAGGACCCTCAGCGTCATGGACGCGATCAAGAGAGCCGCCGGCGCATGGGCGAGCGAGTTGTGACAGTCGCGCCTCGTCCGGGTACGGCTCGGCCCCACTCGTTGAGGCCTATTGCTTATGTCGCCCCTTGCTCTTCGCCTTCTTCACGAAGAATACCTGCATCACCACGGCCAGAGCGCCGATCAGGCTGACAGCGGTCAACCCGACGCGCGCGTATCCTGATCCCACTCGTGAGGACTCGACGGCGGTCGCCCCCCGACCGCCTTCTTGCGCATCGGCCGCGGATGGCTGCACCCACCGGAGAACGACCTGCGCCGAGACGGCGTTATGGTCGGAGGCGAAGTGCAGCGTGCCGTCGGCATCCTTTCTCATCGTTGGAACGACGGCATAGCTCGCGACGGTGGGCTCGATCTCGTTTCCCACAAAAATATGGTCTATCTTGGCGCCCTCGCCGTCCTCAACCAGCCCGTTCCACGTCGCTCCGTCTGCCAGAACCGTCTCTGCGCTGCTGTACGCGTCGACGAACATTCCCGAGTCAAGAATCGTTTGCGCCGCCGAGACCGGAGTCGTCGCGAAGGTCGAGTTGAAGTCACCGGTCAGTATCATGGGCAACTTCTCGGTGTTGATGATCTTGATCTGTGAGATGAGGGCCTTCGCCTGATCAACCTGATGCTTGCGGTACTTCTTGTTCGACACCTTCCTCCCACCCCCATTCATCGGGCCGATATTGGCGGCCACGTGCGCATTGAAGACGTAAAGCTCCTCGCCGGTGGCCCTGCTCCTCAGCTTGAGCCAGCTCGCGACGTTGCGCGGCCATCCGAAGCTCGGCGCAGAGAAGTCGCTCGGAGTACTCGACATCACGAAGCACCCCTGCGTGATCGGCTCGAACCTGTCCCTCTTGTACAGGATCGGCTGCGTCCAGCTCTTCGGCCTCGAGTCCCACATGGAGAAGCTGCAGTTCTCTCTGTCGGTCGCCGCGAAATCATATGCCGACAGGTCCGCGGACCCCCTCAGGTCCTCAATCTGGCTGGGCGTCATGGATCCGTCGTCGCGCGCGAGCGCCGTCCCCACCTCTTGCAGACCGACCACGTCCCAGTCGTTGTCCCTCATTATCCTCGGAATCATTCTGGACCGGTTATCCGGTTCGTGCCACGCCGTCGGCGGCGCATTGTTCTTGTCGCGGTACGTCAAGATGTTGAAGCTGCCGACACTGACGCCCTCACCACCATCCTTATTCTCCGCACGAGCCACAGGGTCCGCTCGAAGACCGCCGATGACAAGGATCACCGCCAGCACCAGCACCGCGCATCTGCGGCCGAGTCCAGCCATAGTCTTCTTCTCCCAATGTCATGAACGGGGCCCTCACCAGGGACTCGCCAGGCCCGTCGGCAGCGGCGGGATACTCGATGAGGCGGCCGGGTTCCGGGAACAGTCAAGAGGAATCGGTCTCGGCTGCACGCACGAGGCAAGAGGATGGTCCGCGCCGGCGGTACCGTGCACCCTCCTATCGTGCCACCGGTGATGCACCCGGGACCACTGTCCGCCGGTCCGCTCCGCGCACCGCCGCCCGCGCGAGGCCGAGACCGAGACGCGACCACCACCGCACATCGGATGCACCCGATGGGCCGCACACGACAGTGGTACCGTTTGCCTAATGGTCTCAAGGCCCTATACTGCACGCGCCCCTTCCTCACGGCCTGCTCTTGATGCCGCTCCTCGTTCATACCTCACTCGTGCTCCACTCATACCTCACTCCACTGAGGTCATGCCCGTGCGTGAGGCAGAGCCCATGAAACCACCCTTAGACTTGTAGCATGACATCCGATCTGTCTCCAGGCTCACAGGACGCCGACGCCACCACGCTACCTTCGGCGCCGGCGACCTTGCCCGTCGGCATCCCCCGGATCGGCCTTGCCTCCGCCCATATTCCCCCGAAACGGCTAATCGCACCGGCAACGCCCTCGCCGCGCTCATCCACCCTTCTGGTGGATGCCGAGCCCCACCGCCTGCGCCGCACCGAGGATCTGCTCGAACTCGCCATCACCGCCGTCGGCGCCGCCTCCATGGTCATTCTGGCCGCCTATGCGCACGCGACGACCACCGCGGTCACCCTCGACGTACGCAACGCCCTCGCCGTCCTCCTGCGCCAGATCCTTGTCTTCCCCCTGCAGACCGTTGAGGGCCTGGCGACCTTCGCGGTTCCCGTTGCCGTCATCCTGTCCAATCTCCTGCGCCGTTCCTGGCGCACCACCGGGGAGGCCCTTCTGGGCGCCCTGGGCGGCTTCGTCCTGTCCTGGACGACCCTCATCGTGGTGGCCGCCTGGAGCCCCACCGCCATTGTCGCCGGCCTGACGGTCACCGCCTCGGGCACCGCCCAGGTCGGCATCTCCACGGTCTTCGCCATCCTGTCGGGCCTGCTCACCGGCGCCGGCGAGCGCCGGGCCTCGCAGACGGTGCGCTACGGCTGGACCGCCGTGTGGATCATTGTCGGCATGACCGTTCTGCGCGGTGCGCTGACCCTGCCCGGTGCGGTCCTGTCCATGATGCTGGGCCGTCTTCCGGGCCTGGTGGTCCGCTATGCGTTCGGCGTCGAGGATCGGCGCGCCCACGGCATCGCCCTCGTGCGCGCCCTGCGTCGAGCCGGCATCGACGCCGCCCGGGTGGTGCGCATGGACCGCGCGCCCGAGGCGAGCGCCTGGACGATCGAGACCGATACCCCGCTGGGCTACACCGAGCAGGTGCGGGAGAACCCGCTGACCACGCCGGCCGCCTTGCCGGAGCTCGACGACGGCTGGGCGAGCTCCTCGACCGGCCCGTTCGAGCGCCCCGACCAGCCGAACGGGCACACTGAGCCCGACGAGCCGGCAGCCGCGCTGCTTCCGGAGGACACGGCGACAATCGTGAGGGCCGACGACATCGATCTGGCGGCGGTCCTGGCCGAGGCGTCCTCGGAGGCGCTGACCGAGGGCCGCCCCTCGGTGCACCGGCTCTACGCGGTGTGGGACGCCGATGGCACCCGCTACGACGTGACCGTTCTCGACACCGACCGCCAGGTGGCCGGATTCCTCTCCACCCTGTGGGACCGCATCCGTATCAAGGGGCTGTCCTCCGAGCGGGGCCTGTCGGTGCGCTCCGCGGCCGAGCACGCGGCGCTCATGGCCCTGGAGGCCCGACGCGCCCGTGTGCGCACGCCGGCGCCATTCGGGATGGCCGAGGCCGACGAGTCCGTCCTGCTGGTGACCGATCACGTTGTCGGCGCCCGCGCCCTGGGCTCTCTCGGCTCGGTCTCCAACGACATCCTGGGGCAGCTGTGGGACCAGCTGGGCCGGGCTCACGCCGCGGGGCTGGCCCACCGCGCCATCGACTCCTCCACCGTGGTCGTCGACTCCGCCAGCCGCGTCTGGCTCCTGGACTGGGACTCGGGCGAGACGATCTCCTCCGAGCTGTCGCGCCGCGTGGACCTCGCTCAGGCACTCGCCCTGACGGCCTCCGTCGTCGGCGTCGACCGCGCCATCGCCGCGGCCTCCCGCTCGCTGACCACCCCGCAGCTCGCCTCCATCGCGCCGATGCTTCAGCGCGTTGTCCTGCCCGCGGCCACCCGCGACGCCCTGGGACGGCGCGGCCGCCTCCTCCAGGAGCTGCGCGACGCCCTGGTGGACCTGACACCCACCGCCCACGCCGAGCCGGCCAGGCTCGCCCGGTTCTCCCCGCGGACCGTGATCATGGCGATCGTCGGCCTGGTGGCGCTGTGGACGCTGCTGGCGCGCCTGAACTTCGAGCAGATCAGCGCCGCCGTGGCCACGGCCAACGTGTGGTGGATCCTCGCCGCCCTCGCCTTCTCCCTGGCGACCTACGTGGGTGCGGCACTCGCCCTGGTCGCCTTCAGCCCGGTGCGCCTGAGCGTGTGGAAGTCCACCGAGGTGCACCTGGCCAGCTCGGTGGTCGCCCTGGTGGCCCCCGCCGGCGTCGGCGGCGCCGCCATCAACCTGCGGTTCCTGAACCGCAAGGGCGTGCCCACCCCCATCTCCGTCGCCACCGTCGCGCTCGTTCAGGTCGTTCAGTTCCTGGTGACGGTTGTACTGCTGATCGTCCTGGCGGCGATGACCGGGCAGAGCACCGGCCTGACCCTGCCCTCGGACTGGCTCGTCCTGGGCGCCGTCATGCTGGTGGCCGTCATCGGCTCGGCGCTGTTCGTACCGCGGGTGCGCACCTGGGTGTGGGGGAAGGTCGAGCCGACCTACCGCCAGGTGTGGCCGCGTCTGGTGTGGATCATGTCGAACCCGCTGCGCCTGGCGCTGGGCGTGGGCGGCACCTCCCTGCTGACCCTGAGCTACGTCCTCTCCTTCAGCGCGAGCCTGTGGGCCTTCGGCTACACGCTTCCCTTCTCGGTCCTGGCCATCACCTACCTGGCCTCCAACACGGTCGGCTCGGTGGTCCCCTCGCCGGGCGGCATCGGCCCGGTGGAGATCGCGCTGACGGCCGGACTCGTGACCGCCGGCATCCCGAGCGCAGTGGCGCTGTCGGCGGCGATCGTCTACCGCCTGGTCACCTTCTGGGCCCCCATTCCCGCGGGCTGGCTGAGCCTGCAGCGTCTTCAGCGGACAGGGGACCTGTAGATGACGACGCGGCTTGTCGCTACCACTCCCCCTTGCGTGCACTTGCTATGGTATCGGGGTGACAGCAATTTCCTATGATTAAGGGCACCATGAGCACAACCTTGCATGGGCTCTCCCCCCTTGCTCCCCACTGGCGCCTCAGCCTTCCCCACCTGACCAACCGCCCAATCAATGTGGGAATCGGCGCCTTCATCGGCGTGGCGAATATTGCACTGAACGTTGGAACTGTCAACATCCATGGCCCTCTACACGCCCTTGATGTTGTCTTCATGGTCGCGGCGCTGGTTATCCTCACCCTGCTCCCGCTGCGGCCCGGGTGGGGCGTGCCGGCCTATCTCGCCTGCTGGTTCCTCCTGCTCGCTCTGCCTGCCACCTACGCCTCGGACATGGTGCTCACCCACCTCGCCTTTTTCTTCTTCGCAGGACGCTTCCTCCCGGCGGGGTATGCAGCCGCAGCCTTCGTCGCCGCAACTGTCGCCTATCTTCCAGCTCTGCAGCAGCACTTTGCCGATGCAGCAACCGTCGACGACGTCGGAGGACTGGTATTCGAGACCGTGATGGGCCTTCTCTTCGTTCCCATAGGCGCCACGGTGCGGGCGAGCGAGCAGTCCCGCCTGGCCGAGGCCCGCCGGGCGGAGGAGCGCCTGGAGGACCTGCGTCTGGAGATCTCGCGGGAGATGCACGACCTCATCGCCTACTCCATGTCCCAGACGGCCCTGCGGGCCCAGCGCGCCGCTGCGGACACGACCTACCCCGCAGCCGCCCGCAAGGAGTTCGCGGCGCTGGAGACGACGGCGGCCGACGCCCTCCACGAGTTGCGCCTCCTTCTGCGCACCCTGCGTCGGGCCGCCCCCGAGCTCGCCCCCGACGTCACCCAGGGCGTTGGGACGTCGAACGTCGTCACCGACCTGGGGGCCGCGGTGCGCGCCGTCAGCGACGACATCGCCGCCGCCGGCTTCGACGTCACCTATCGGTGCCGCGGGAACATCTCCCCGACGCGTTCCCAGGCCTCCACCCTCTCCCGGGTGGCCCGCGAGATGGGGGCCAATGTCGTCCGCCACGCGGAGCCGAATGCCCCGGTGACCCTGACCCTGCGGCTGGGACCGGAGGTCATACGCCTGGTGTCCACCAACCGCATTCGCGTAGCGCCCGGCGACCTGCCGCGCTCCGGTTCGGGCGTGCTCGGCATGCGCGAGCGTCTGACCGCCATCGGCGGCGAGCTGACCACCCTGACCGACGACGGCTCCTGGATCGTGACCGCCACCGTCCCGGTGTCCGGCACGCGAGCCCTGGCCCCCGAGGATGAGTCATGATTCACGTGGGCCTGGCCGACGACGACGCCCTGGTCCGCAGCACGCTCACCGAGCTCCTCGCCACCACCGAGGACGTCAGGATCGTCTGGGCCGCTCGCGACGGCCGGGAGGCCCTCGACCTGCTATTCTCACCGGAAACCCCTGAAGTCCAGGTCCTGCTCCTGGACGTCCAGATGCCGCGCCTGGACGGCATCACCCTGGCGGAAAGGCTCCGTAAGGAGCGCCCCGGCATCGGCATTCTCATTCTGACGACCTTCGTGGCCGACGACGTGCTCAACCGGGCCCTGGCCGCCGGCGTGCGCGGCTTCATCGCCAAGGAGGACCCGGTGGCGACCCTGGCCGACACGATTCGCAATGTCGCCGCCGGCAATATGGTCCTCTCCCCGGCGTCCTCGGCCATCATCGGCGGCTGGTCGGCGCCCGCCGCCCCCGCGGCCGCCCCCTCGCCCGATACGGCGGCGGTTCTGCCGCCGGGCGTCAGCCTGTCCCCCCGGGAGTCGGAGGTGCTCGTCCTCATGGTGGAGGCGCTGTCCAACAAGCAGATCGCCACGCGTCTGGGCCTGAGCGAGACCACCGTCAAGACCCATGTCTCCGCGCTCATCGCCAAGCTCGGCGTCCAGGACCGGGTCGGCGCCGTCGTCTACGCGCTGCGCAACGGGCTCGTCTGACCATCCTCCGGTCGGAGGAGGCGCAGAGGACCCGATCGGAGGATGTACAGCTCCGCCCGGCTGGTGCATGATTATCTCTGTCAGGTCCTCCAAGGAAAGGCGACAAAACATGGCCACGACACCCTCAAGCGGTCGCTTGGCGTTCTACTCGTGGTGGTGGTTCCCTCACTACTGATCGCAACCGCCCAGCGGTGTTCGAATCGGTCTTTCCTTGCCCCTGCTAGAGCCCTTGTCTATACGGAAAGGTGATACGACATGACCTCTTATCCCTCACGATGGGTCTACTACCACGGCGCTCTCTGGTGGTACCGCCGCTGACCCCGATCAGCGAACATTATTCGCGTACAAGCTTTCCTGAGCCCTTGAATAACCTGCCCGAGTCCCTGAGATAAAAACCCTATAGTGCTTGGTCCCTGATCCCTGAATGTTCGTGAACCACCCTGGCCCCTGAAGCCCTGACGGCTCACGAACCTCTCTGATCCCTGCCGTGTGTTCCTGACACTCCCTGAGTGTCCCTGGGTCCCTGATCTTCCCTGATAAGGTCCCTGGCCTCCCTGAGGGCTATGAGATCCCCTGAGGATCTCTAAGGCCTCCCTGAAGGTCTCTGGTCATCCCTGACCGGTCCCTGCCGTGCGGGTGGAGTCGGCCCGTCTAGGACGGACTCCACCCGCACGGCTTTACCTTTCTCGGAAGAAAATCGTGAAGTTCCCATGGAATTACTCTGTCGCCGAGGCTGCGCCGCTGCGCCCCGTCTCGAGCGCCACAGACGCCCACTCTCTCGCCGCACGTGACCGTTTCGAAATCGAAAGCGTGCTCGACATCCTCTCTCAGGTCTGCCCACGCAGACTGGCAGAGCACCGCGTCCTCGAACTCGACTGCGGAAGAACGCGCCCGCCCTTCCTCCTCGCTGCCGCAGGACACCATGTCCTCGCCACCGAAGCCGATCCCGAGGCCCTCGCGAATATGGCCGAACGACTCGTGCCGTCCGCGCCGTCGCACACCGACATCATCACCAATGTCGAGCTGCGGCTGGCGGATATACGCTCCTTCTATTTCACTGAAGAGTTCAAAGCTGTCCATCTCAGGGCTTCCCGCCTCGCCCTCCTCAACGCCGAACAACGTCGTGACGTACTTGAACGTGCGAGAAATCACCTGGCCCCCGGCGGTCTTCTAATCATGTCCACCCAGGAGGTCCGGCGCGCGACCACCTCCCTCATCGGCGCTATCTCGGATCCCGCGCCCGTCTATCCGGTAGCGGACACGGCCCTCGAAGGCGACCAGCGCCCGGGTCTTCACTGGGATATAGAACTCAGCACTCCGCAGTCTCAGCTGATCGCGTCCGCCTGGATCGCCGACACGTGCACCCGCCTGGGCATGACAGTGACCTTCCAGCGGTCACGACCCGACCCGGCCTACCCAGGCCACACCCACGTCACTCTGGCCGCACGGCGACCTTGAGCGCCGCCGCCCGTCGGGCCGCAGGAACGGCTGCGGCCCGACGGGTTTTCTCAACCACGCACAAGGCGTTCGATCATTTCGGCGTGGGCGCTCGGCGTCCCCGCCACTAGTGAGCCGGGTTCGCGCACATCCACCCGGGTCCCGTCCAGCCGGGTGACGGCCGCACCCGTCTCCCGGCAGATCAGTGCGCCGGCCGCAACATCCCACGGCTGCAGGCGAGGATGGACGAGGCTTCCGGCCCGACCGGCCGCCACCTCGACGAGCTCGAGCGCCGCCGCACCGTAGCAGCGCAGGCCGCGGGAGGACCGGACGATCTCAGGCAAGTGGCCCAGGCATGCGAGCGCATGAACATGAGCGATGACCACGCCGTCGGCCACAGTGGCGTCCTGGATGAGGGCGAGCGGCCGCCCACCGACGCCGGACTCATCGAACAGCCGTCCCGTGCGGGCGCCTCTTCCGGCCACAGCGGTGTAAAGTCGGTCGTCCACCGGGTCGGCCACGATTCCGAGCACTGGCGCCCCATCCTCGACGAGGGCAAGTGAAATCGCCCAGTGACGGTGAACGGCCACATAATTCAGGGTGCCGTCGATCGGGTCGAGCACCCACACGCGGCCGCGCCACGAGTCGACCGTGTGCCCCTCCTCCCCCAGCAATGGATACCCGGTGGGGGCCAGGCGCTCAGCGATGAGTGCCTCGACGCCGCGGTCGATCTGAGTGACCACATCATTGCGGTCGCGTTTGGTGTCGATGCGCAGTTCCTCGCCCGGGTCGAGGGCGAGAAGCGCCCCCGCGCGGACGGCCTCAAGGGCGGGGGCAAGCAGCCGGTCCGGAGCGGACGCGTCTGCATCATGAATGGGGGCGGCGTGCTGTGAGCTCATGGTTTCTCCCTGCGACCTCTGCGACCTTTCGGGCTAGGGTCCTGACTCTACGCGGTGGCCGGGGTGCGGTTCAGGGGGTCAAGCCGGTGTCGCATCCTTGGTGGAGGGTCCGGATGCCGGTGGGGCGGCCGGCCGGCATGAATGTCGGCCTCGTAGCCGCCCTTGCGCGCCTTGTTGTCCTTACGCGCTTCAACGATGTGCTCAAGCACCTCTCTCATGGTGGTGTGGGGATAGCGGTGGGTGGGGCGGTGGCCCAGCGGGGACGGACCTGCTCCATGGTCTGTCCCAGGCCGGGGATGGGCTGGTCCTGGCACAACCACGGCAGGGAGGACTCGGTCAAGTTGACCAGGTTGTCCCTGACATCACCACGCACAGGGGAGAACACGCTGATGGACAACGTCAGGTAATGCTCCCCGCAAACGAATACCGTAGTCCCGTACGGGGCGTTCTCACCGACACCGATCTCGGCATTACCAACACCATTCACCTCGGGAAAGGAGAAGGACGACAAACTATTACCGATCGCCAGCATGGGATCGTCCCAGGGACTGTATTCGCTGCTGAGGTACCCGAACTCACTGTAGAACACCATGGAGCTGGAGTCGGAGTTAGGAACTTCCACCCAGCACTCCGACCCCTCAATGTTGACGTTAGTGGCCATAGCAGTCGCTGCAGGGCCGAACATGGCGGTAAACGCCGCATCAGGCAACCCCGAACAGGTATACCCCTCCGGACCCGGCGGAGCAACCGCCCCCACCACCGCCGGCCCCGACCCCGGCACCGGAGACGGAGACGCATCCCCCCGCCACACCCCCGAACAACCCGACACCACCACACACACCACCACCACACAACCCACCACCCAACGACAACCAACCCCCAACCCGGGCACCCGCACCGCCATCACCCGCCCCACGCGTGTCCCGGCGCCTCACCGCTAGACGGCTTGGCCATCTCATAACCCTCATTGAAAGAAGATTGTCTTGTGTCTGTGTAATCAAGAGTGCCGTCGGCGCGGTGGTAGAGGTAACCGCCAACCTGATCGAGGCCGCGTTTGACGCCAGTATCTCCGATCTCGGACGGATCCATGTCCACCGTCAGAGGATTCCCAGCCTCGTCGACCACCCGATCCGTCTGACGGTCTTTCCCACTGTCGCGGACGGCTCCCAGCAGATCATCCGAATCATACAGACCGCTGTTGAGAA
>ERZ773079.2346-NODE-2346-length-10587-cov-8.008450_pt1 | contig 10587 bp, 1 predicted proteins | sample MGYA00511355_ERZ773079 | MGnify/ENA primary metagenome ERZ773079 (study PRJEB29015, sample SAMEA2737979) | human oral metagenome | biome: human oral; feature: human-associated habitat; material: dental | place: China | collected 2117 ... | reverse complement strand
CCTTCGGCGTGGGCGGCACCAACGCCCACATCATCATCGAGGAAGCGCCGGCCGACCTGGCGCTCGGTGCCCCTGCAACCGGTACCGCGCGGGCAGCTGCCGCCCCGTCCGCCCATACCGCTGATGCAGCGCTCGCCTTCCTCCCGCTCAGCGCACGCACGCCCACGGCACTGGCCACCCAGCGTCGCCAGCTGGCCGAGCACCTGCGCCGGCTGCAGGCAGCGCAAGCCCGGACGGATGCGGCTGATGTTCCTGCAGACAAGGGCGCCACACGCGCCGGCCAGGACACGGACCCATTCCTGTCAACGGCACTTGCCAGCCTGAGCGACATTTCCTTCACCCTGGCCCACGGCCGCAGTCCGCTGCCGCATCGCCAGTGCGTGCTGGCCCGCACGCTGGACGAGGCCATCGCCGCGCTGGAGAACGACAGCACCCCCGACCACGTCCATGCAACGGCAGCCACCCAGGGGCCCCTGGTCTGGCTCTTCCCCGGCCAGGGCGCCCAGTACGCCGCCATGGGCCGCCAGCTCTACGAGCAGGAGCCCGTCTTTGCCCGCGCCTTCGACGAAGTGGCCGAGGCCATCGGCCCCCTGCCCGGCGCCAACGGCCATCCGTGGCTGAACACGCTCATCCAGTCCGCCGAGAACAGCGGCCTGCCGAGCGACGGACACTCACGTCCGGACGACCATGCCCCCGGCGGACATCCGGCCGCGTCGGACGCAGCCCCTCAGAACCCGACACGCCACAGCGGTGCCGACCTGCGAGCCCTCGTCTTTCACGGCAGCGAGGCCGACCTGGCCCAGACGGCGTTGACCCAGCCGGCCCTCTTTGCCATCGAGTACGCGCTGGCCCGCTGGTGGCAGCACCAGGGGCTTTTGCCCGACCTGCTGGTGGGTCACAGCCTGGGCGAATTCACAGCCGCCGTCATTGCGGGCGTGATGCCGGTGGCCGATGCTGCCCGGCTGGTCGCCCTGCGTGGCCAGCTCATTCAGGCCTTGCCGGCCGGTGCCATGCTGGCCGTGAGGCAACCCGCTGCCGAGGTGGCACCCCGCCTGCCTTCGGAGCTGTCGATCGCCACCATCAATGCCCCCGAAGCCTGTGTGGTGGCCGGCCCTGAAGCCGCCATTGACGCGCTGGCACGGCAGCTGGAAGCCGAAGGCATCGCCAACCAGCGGCTGAAGACCTCGCACGCCTTCCATTCGGCCATGATGGAGCCGGCCGTCTCGCCCTTCGAGCGCGCCGTGTCCCGGGTCCGTCTGTCGGCCCCGACCATCCCCATCGTCTCGGGCCGGACCGGCCGACCGCTGACCGATGCCGAGGCCACCGACCCGCACTGGTGGGCTGCCCAGCTGCGCGACACCGTGCGCTTTGCCGATGCCGTGCAGCATGTACTGGCCGAAAGCCCCGACAGCACTTTCCTGGAAGTCGGTCCCGGCCGCATTCTGGTCAACCTGGTGCGCCGTGCCGCACCCGCCAGGAAGGCGCCAGCCTGCGTCGCCAGCCTGGAGTCGGCCGATGACGAGGTGAGGTCGCTTGCCCGTGCCCATGCCCGGCTGTGGTGTCTGGACCGCCTGCCGGCGGCCAGCCTCGCCCCGACCCAGGGCCGGCGCATTCCGCTGCCCACCTACCCCTTCGAGGGTAAGCGCTACTGGCTGGATGCACCGGCCGCGGACGGGCGGGCCGCCCGCATCCCGCCTGCCGCATACGCCACCTGTGGTGCACAGGCGCGCGCCGTGCCTCTGGCCGCCGCACCGTCTGCCAGCGCGTCCCCCACCGCGACGAACACGCTCCCGGCCCGTCCGGCGCATCCCGTCGCCGGGGACCAGCCGCTGGCACCGTCTTCCGTGCCGGTGGCCGCATCCGTGGCCAGCGCTGACCATCAGGGGCTGATTTCGGCTGCTGAAGCCGCCATCGGCGCCCTGCGCGCCGCCTTGCAGACACGCACCGGTCAGCCAGCGCAGACCGCAACACCGCAGGCTGCGGGTCCGGCCCGACATGCGGTCCCGGACGCCGTCTCGCCTCATGCCTCGGCCAGTGCTGCTTCCACCCAAGCTGCAACGGCCGCCTCATCCCTTTCAGAAACCCCGAACCCTCTCAAGCAGCACACGCACACCATGAGCACGAACGATCGCCAAGCGAGATTGCATCAGGAACTGGCCGATACCATTGATGAAGTCTGCGGAATCACCGTCGGCCCCGAGGGCCGCGACAGCGCCTTCGTCGACCTGGGACTGGACTCCCTGCTGCTCACCCAGCTGGCCCTGCAGATCAAGCGTCACTTCAACGCGCCCATCAGCTTCCGTCAGCTGATGACCGACCTGCCCAGCCCCAACGCCGTCGTCCAGCACCTGGACGGCATCCTTCCGGCCGACGCCGCCGTGGCAGCCCCCACCGCAGACAGCGCCGCCGCTGCGCCCCAGCTTCCGGCCACGGCCGCACCGACGGCCCTGCAGCCGGCCATGCCGAGCATGCCCGCCCAGGCACCGCTGCTGGCCCCGCTCGCCCCGGCGGGCGCCGTGGACGGTGTCTCGTACCTGCTCAGCCAGCAGCTGCAGCTGATGGAAAACCAGCTGCGCCTGCTGACCGGCCAGCCCGCCATGGCCGCGCCCGCCCAGGCCGTCATCACCGCCACCGATGCGCCGGTCGCCGCTGCGCCGACCCAGGCACCCGCCGTCCCGGCCGTGGCCGCTTCGGCCAGCCCCACCCCGAGCAGCGCCGAGGCTGACGAGCGCCCCACCGATGATCCGAAGCGTGCCTTCGGCGCCATCGCCCGCATCTACCGCCAGCAGCAGGACGCACTCACCCCGCGCCAGGAAGCCCGGCTTGATGCCTTCATCAAGCGCTACGTCGAGCGCACCCGCGCCTCACGCGACTACACGCAGCAGCATCGCCCGCACTCGGCCGACCCGCGCGTCGTCAACGGCTTCCGCCCGCGCCTGAAGGAGATGATCTACCAGATCGTCATCGGGCGCTCCAAGGGCTCGCACCTGTGGGATCTGGACGGCAACGAGTACGTCGACGCCCTGAACGGCTTCGGCATGAGCCTGTTCGGCTGGCAGCCCGACTTCGTGCTGGATGCCGTGCGTCGCCAGCTCGACCTCGGCTACGAGATCGGCCCGCAGCACCCGCTGGCCGGCCCCGTCACCGAACTGGTCTGCGAGATGACCGGCTTTGACCGTGCCGCACTCTGCAACACCGGCTCCGAAGCCGTCATGGGCACCGTGCGCATCGCCCGCACCGTCACCGGCCGCGAGCGCATCGCCGTCTTCGCCGGCTCCTACCATGGCATCTTCGACGAAGTGATCGTGCGTCTGGGCGCCCGGGGCCGCGCCATGCCGGCCGCCCCCGGCATCATGCCCAACACCGCGGCCAACGTCGTCATCCTGGAATACGGCGAGCCCGACGCCCTGCAATGGGTGCGCGACAACGCCGACAACCTGGCCGCCGTGCTGGTCGAGCCCGTGCAGAGCCGTCGCCCCGACCTGCAACCGCGCGAGTTCCTGCACGAGCTGCGCCGCATCACCGCCGAATCCGGCTCCCTGCTGATCTTCGACGAGGTGGTCACCGGCTTCCGCACCGGCCCCGGCGGCGCTCAGGCCCACTTCGACGTACGGGCCGACCTGGCCAGCTACGGCAAGGTCATCGGCGGCGGCTTCCCCATCGGCATCATTGCCGGCAAGCGCCAGTACATGGACGCCCTAGATGGCGGCGCCTGGCAGTATGGCGACGACTCGATCCCCACCGTCGGCGTCACCTACTTCGCCGGCACCTTCGTGCGGCACCCGCTGGCGCTGGCCGCCTGCCACGCCGTGCTCACGTACCTGAAGGAAGCGGGCCCCGAACTGCAGCGCAAGCTCACCGAGACCACGACGAAGCTGGCCGATTCGCTCAACGCCTTCTGCCAGGAACACGGTGCCCCCATCGCGGTCAAGCACTTCGCCTCGGTCTGGCGGATCGTCTTCACCCAGGACCACCCGTACCAGGACCTGCTGTTTGCCATGATGCGCAGCCGCGGCATCCACATCCTCGACAACTTCCCGTGCTTCATGACCACGGCGCACAGCGAGGCCGATATCGAAGCCATCCGCAAGGCCTTCTGCGACTCGGTGCTGGAGCTGCAGGCCGACGGTTTCCTGCCCGGCAAGCCCGTGCAGAATGCCGCCGACGTGTCCGCCAGCTTCGACCCCACCAAGCCGCCGGTACCGGGCGCCCGCCTGGGCCGTGACGCCCAGGGCAAGGCCGCCTGGTTCATCGCCGACCCCGACCGGCCCGGCAGCTACATGCAACTGAAGACCAGCGTCTGACACACATAACCACAAGAAGGCATCGACGGACATCACCTGACCCGCACTCACGGCCAGGGTGTCCGTCGAGATGACCCCGCATTCCACCAGAGAGAAAAGCCATGAGCCACGAATCCAACCCCTCACACCCGCTGCCCGCCGGCCTGGTGGGCGTGGCGGTGGATTTCGACCCCTTCGCGGCCGACCCTGCTGCCGCAGCCATCGAACAGGTCATCACGCCCACCGATGCCCAGCGCGAGGTCTGGCTGGCCGATCATCTGGGCCGCGAAGCCTCACTGGCCTACAACGAAGCCGTCGAGCTGGACCTGCGCGGCCCGCTCGACGATGCTGCCGTCACCCGGCTGCAGGGCGCCTGCCAGGCCGTTCACCAGGCCCACCAGGCCCTGCGTGCCGTCTTCAGCGACGACGGCTCCGAGATGCTGGTCCAGCCCGCTGACGCAGCCCCGCTCGTCTTCGACGTGGTGGATCTGCGCATGCAGGACGAGTCCACCCGCAACCGGCGCCTGGCCGACTGGCGTCAGCAGGTGGTCACCGCCCCCTTCGACCTGGGCAAGGGCCCGCTCTTTCGCGCTCACCTGCTGCGCCTGACCGACCAGCATGGCGTGCTGCTGCTGGCCGCCCATCACCTGGTCTGCGACGGCTACTCCTTCGGCATTGTGCTGCGTGACCTGGCGCGTGCCATGCGGGGTGAACCGCTGACCTCGTCCGCCTACGCCGACTACGCCGCCGACGAAGCCCGCTTTGCCCAAAGCGCCGAAGCCGGCGCCAACGTGCATTTCTGGACCGGCCGCTATGCCAAGGACGTGCCCGTCACCGATCTGCCCACCGACCACTCGCGCCCGGCCCGTCGCCAGGTCGCGGCCAACCGCATCGACCACCTCATCCCGGCCGCCGACTTCGAGCGCCTGCAGCAGGCAGCCCGCAGCCTGCGCATCAGCCTGTTCTCGCTGCTGCTGGGCGGCTTCGAGCTGCTCATGTCGCGCCTGACCAGCAGCCCCGATGTGGTGGTGGGCGTGCCCGCCGCCGGCCAGATGGCGGCCGAGCTGCCCGACATCGTCGGCCACTGCGTCAACCTGCTGCCGGTGCGTGGCCGCATCGACACCGAAGCCACTGCCGCCGACTGGCTGGCCGGCGTGCAGCGTGAACTGCTCGATGCCTTCGACCACCAGCGCTTCACCTTCGGCACGCTGCTGCGCCACTTGGCGCTCCGGCGCGATCCGTCCCGGCTGCCGCTCGTGTCGGTGATGTTCAACCTCGACCAGCGACTGGATCCGGCGCTTACCGCACTGCCCGGCTTCGACACCACCATCCACCCGGTGGCCCGTCGCTTCGAGAACTTCGAGCTGTTCTTCAACCTCACCCCGCTGGACACGGGCCTGCGCATCGAATGCCAGTACAGCACCGCGCTCTTTGACGATGCCAGCATCCAGCAGTGGCTGCAGAGCTACGCCGCCCTGCTGGCCGGCATCGCACAGGACCCGCAGCGCCCCGTCGGCCACCTGCCCGCGCTGGATGCCGAGCAGCAGGCACTGCTGGCCCGCTGGAACCGGACGGAGCATGAACAGGGTCTGGGCCGCACCCCGGTGGCCCTGCTCGACCGCATCGGCATCACCCAGCCCCGGAAGACCGCTCTGGTCGATGCCCGCCATCAGCTCAGCTACCGTTCCCTGCTGGATGCCAGCCACCAGCTGGCCCTGCGCCTGCAGGAATACGGTGTCGGCCCCGACAGTCGCGTCGGCCTGTGCCTGACCCGTGGCGTGGCCATGGTGGTGGCCCAGTGGGCCGTCTGGCGTACCGGTGCCGCCTACGTCCCGCTTGATCCGCACTTCCCGCAGGATCGCCTGTCCTACATGGCCGAAGACGCCGGCCTGGCCCTCGTCCTGGCCGATGCAGAGACCGTCGAGGTCTGTCAGCAGTTCAACTGGCCGGCCGAGCGCACGCTGACCATCTCGGCCGACGAGCTGGTCCAGGATCTGCCCGCCAGCGGTGAGATCGAGAAGCGTCTGGACCTGTCCCGCCCCGAAGCGGCCGCCTACGTCATCTACACCTCCGGCTCCACCGGCAAGCCCAAGGGCGTGGCCGTGCCGCATCGCGCCGCCGCCAACCTGCTGCTGTCCATGCAGCGCAAGCCCGGCATCCGCGCCAGCGACCGGCTGCTGGCCGTCACCACGCTGTCCTTCGACATCGCGCTGCTGGAGCTCATCACCCCGCTGATCGCCGGTGGCACCGTCTACGTGGCCGACCGCGACGACACCGGCGACGGCCATCGCCTGGCCGAGCGCCTGCAGCAATGGAACATCACCGTCATGCAGGCCACTCCGGGCACCTGGCGCCTGCTGCTGGCCGCTGACTGGCAACCGACCGAAGGCTTCCGTGCCCTGGTGGGTGGCGAACCGCTGCCGCTGGACCTGGCACGAGACCTCACCGCACTGCCGCTCACGCTGTGGAACATGTACGGCCCGACCGAGACCACCGTCTGGTCCACCTGCTGGCAGGTTCCGCCGCAGCCGTCGTACATCCGCATCGGTGGCCCCATCGACAACACCCGCATCCACATCGTGGACGCCCATGGCCAGGAAGTGCCGGTGGGCGCAGCTGGCGAGATCGTCATCGCCGGCGAAGGTGTTGCGCTGGGCTACCTGAACCGTCCTGAACTCACCGAAGATCGTTTCATTCCGGATGATTTCATCAAGAATCATTCTGAACAGAATCAACCTGCACATGTCGTCGGACGTCGTGCCTATCGCACCGGCGACAGCGGGCGCTGGCACCACGACGGCACGCTGGAGCACCTGGGACGTCTGGATCACCAGGTGAAGGTGCGCGGCTACCGTATCGAGCTGGGCGAGATCGAATCGGTACTGTCGACCTTCGAGGGCATCACCCAGGTCGTCACCATCGTGCGCGAGGATGTGCCCGGCGATCAGCGTCTGGTCGCCTACATGGTGTCCGACGACCCCGAGGCCGCCCCCCGCGAAGCCAACCGAGAAGAGGCCAGCGCCCTGCGCAGCCACCTGCGCAAGCAGCTGCCCGACTACATGGTGCCGCAGCACTTCGTCTGGCTGCCCACCTTCACGCTGCTACCCAACGGCAAGATCGACCGCAAGGCCCTGCCCCGGCCCGACCAGCTGGCCCGCAGCATTCCCAACCGGCATGCCAGCACCGTCATGCCCCAGCCGTCCGCCAGCGCCCGGAACACGGCTCCGCGGTCGCCCGAACCGGCCGCCCGCCCCAGTGCCAGCGCCCCCGCGGCCAGCATGCCCCCGGCAACGGCAGGCGAAGCGGCTGCTGCCACGATCGCCGCAGCCTCCGCGGCGCCCGCGCCGACCAGCACGCCCGCACAGGTTGCTGCCCCGGCGTCGACGCTGCTGCCTCGCGTGCGCGCGCTGATGGCCGAATACCTGCGCCTGCCCGAAGTGTCCGACGACGACGACTTCTTCGCCGTGGGTGGCCATTCGCTGCTGGCCGCCCAGCTGCTGCAGGCGCTGGGGCGTGAACTGGGCCGCAAGCTTCCGCTGGCGGCGCTGTTCGAGGCCCCGACGCCACTGCAGCTGGCTGCCTGGCTGGAGGGAAGCGAAGGCCAGCCTTCCGCTCAGACCACCGGGCAGCCTGCTGCCCCCGCCACCAGCCACGTGCCCGCCGCCGAGTCGGCCGACACCATCGCCCGTCGCGCTGACCGCAGCGTCGCGCCGCTGTCGCTGATGCAGCAGCGGCTGTACTTCCTGGAGTCGATCAACCCCGGCACCCCGGTCTACAACACGCCATCGGCCCACCGTCTCACCGGCAAGCTGAATGAATACGCCTTCCAGCGTGCGTTCAACCAGCTGATGCAGCGCCAACCGATCCTGCGCACCGTCATCGACACCGATGCCCAGGGCATGCCCGAGCAGCGCGTGATGGACAACCTGCAGGTCTCGCTCTTCCCGGCCATGGACCTGAGCAAGCTGCAGGGCCAGGACCAGGAAGCGGCCCTGCGTCATGCCATCGATTCGCTGGCCCAGGAACCGATTCCGCTGCACGGCGCACCGCTTTTCCGCACCCGCATGTTCCGTCTGGGCGAAGAGCAGCACGTCTGGTTCTTCATGCCACACCACATCATCTGGGACGGCTGGTCCTTCGACCTGCTGTATCAGGAAATGGCGGCTCTGTATGCGCACCAGATGGAGAAGCCCGGGGCGGCTGATCCGCTGCCGCCGCTGGCTATCGATTACGGCGATTTCGCCGGCTGGCACCACCAGTTCCTGAAGAGCGACACGCTGCAGAAACAGGTCGACCACTGGCTGTCGATCATCGATCCGAAACTGCCGCCTCTGGACGTTCCGGCCGACCGCAAGCGCCCGGCCCGCATGAGCGGCCTGGGCAGCACCGAATGGCTGTACCTGCCCGAGCCCCTGGTGGCCCGGCTGCGCGAGCACGCCCGCCAGCAGCACACCACCCCGTTCATGACGCTGCTGGCCGTCTGGGCCCTGCTGCTGCACGGCCTGTCGCGCCAGCCCACACTGCGCATCGGCACCCCCGTGCGTGGCCGCGAGCTGCCCGAGCTGGAGCAGGTGATGGGCTTCTTCGTCAACGCCCTGCCGCTCACCTTCCACTTCGGCAACGAAGCTCCGGATCGTGCATCGGCCCACGCCAGCCCGGATAGCGCCACACCTGCCGGCATGGCAGCCGGCGCCGGCGCCCGTGAGCGCGCTCCGCACACCATCAAGCAGTTGCTCGAACAGGTCCGCCAGACCGTCGTGACCGCCTTCGGCAACAGTGACGTGCCGGCCGACCGCATCCTGCAGGCCATGGGCCCATCCCGTGACGAGTCCCGTCCCCCGCTCTGGCAGGCCTTTTTCTCGTTCCAGGAAGCCACGGCACGCCAGCTGCAGTGGGGCAACCTGCACGACAAGCCGCTGTACGTGCTGCAACCCGGCACCGCCGAGGACCTGGGCCTGTGGTTCCTGGCCAATGGCAACCACCTGGTGGGCGGTCTGCAGTACAACACCGACATCTTCGACGCGCTGCGCGTGCGCCGGATCGCCGAGGCCTATCAGCTGCTGCTGACCTGCTGGCTGGACAGCACGCCCGACACCCCGCTGGCGGACATGCTCACGCATATTCCGACGGCCGTGCTCTGCGGGGTCGACCATCCGGTCACCGCCCTGCCGTCCACGCCAGCGACCACGTCCCAGGCCGCTGCCCCCCAGCCTTCATCGGCTGCACCCGTGCACCAGCCCGGCTTCGGTGAAGAGATCGGCATCGAGAAGGTGGCGACCCGCACGCCCCCCTCGGGAGCCACTCCGGCCCGGGAAGGAATCGGTACCGGGCACGCAGCCGCTCGTGAAGTGATCGCGGCTGCCCAGGCCTCGGCAGCCGCCGACACGCCGGCAACCATGCCTGCGACCGCTTCGGCATCTGCCACCGAGCAAGGTAGCGGCGTGCAGACCCAGGCTACCCCGTCACCGGATGCCGCCGCAGATGGCGTGGCCACGGCCGAAGCGCCTCTGCCCGCCGAAGAGGCGGGTTCGATGGAAGCCACGCTGACCGGCGTCTGGGCCGACCTGCTGGGCACCGATGACATCCGGCCCGATGACAACTTCTTCGACCTGGGCGGCCACTCGATGCTGGTGATGCAGGCCATCGCCCGCATGGAGGTGCTCACCGGCCGTCGCGTCAACCCGCGCCGCTTCGTCTTCGAGACGCTGGCCCAGGTGGCCCACGCCTACGAAGAGGCCCAGTCCGGCCCCGCGCCCGAGGCAGACACCTCCGGCAAGAAGGGGGGCCTGATGGCACGCATGCTGGGCGGCCTGCGCAAGCGGCACTGACCCGAAGCGCCTGGAAAGCGTCCTGAACGACGCCCGACAGGGGCGGCCCGACGAAGATGTCGGGCCGCCCCTGTGCCTTTTGGGAAGCACTGAAGGCCGGATGACGGGGCCGATGACCGGGCAGTACCGATGAACAGGAACCCGCGCCCCGAGGACCGACCGTGCCGAGTCAACCCCGCCATCCGCTAAGATGACATCCATCATCCCGAACCCACCAGGAGACCTGACCGACATGTTGACCGTCATCAGCAGCGCCGCCGACATCAGCAACGCCCAGAAAGCCCTCGTCCATCAGCTGCAGACCGCGCTGCACCAGCGCATTGCCTGCACCGTCGGCGGTGCCGGCGGCGGCTTCGAGGCCGACGTGGCCTACGACGACACGCTGGGCCTCTGGTTCGCCGGCCAGTCGCAGGACACCAAGCACTTCAACGGCTTCGGCACCGACACGCCGGTGGCCGGCAAGAAAGTCTCGCTGG
>ERZ773079.2342-NODE-2342-length-10593-cov-138.414785_pt1 | contig 10593 bp, 10 predicted proteins | sample MGYA00511355_ERZ773079 | MGnify/ENA primary metagenome ERZ773079 (study PRJEB29015, sample SAMEA2737979) | human oral metagenome | biome: human oral; feature: human-associated habitat; material: dental | place: China | collected 2117 ... | reverse complement strand
GCGAAGGCGGCGGGTTGTGGGTTGCGCATGTCATGGAGAGGCGAGATCGAAGCGTACCCGCTGCCCACCCCGGGGGCCCGAGCGGCCGAGTATTACTCGTGGGACTCCGGGTTCGTGGTGGCGGCCGTCCCCGCAGAGGCCCCGTCCGGGCGTATCCCGAACCAGTACAACGTTCTCGCGAAGGGCAACGGAAAACGTTCCTTCACCCTGGTGCAGGGGAAGGGGTACACGGAGTCGCTGAAGACCGACGAGAAGACCTCGGAGGTTGACATGGCGATCAACAACCGGTTCCTGGAGAAGCAGCGTGTGTTCCCGTCGCTGCCCCGCCAGGAGTTCGAGCATCAGGAGGGGTTGACGTACAGCTGGGGCAGGTACCTGTGGACGCCGTGGAAGCGCCCCGAGGGCGGCTCGAAGAAGGACGGGTGGGAGACGGACTACTCCTATGATTTCTGGGTGCGGATGCAGTACTGGGGCGGCTGGTACAATCCCCGCACCTACGGGCGTGTGACCAAGAACACCGACCTGTCGTCGGATAAGTCGTGGTCCAAGGTGGTGGAGGAGGCGAACCGCTGGGCGAAGTTCGGCAGAGACCGCACCCGCACGTGGCGGATCCAACTCGCCCCCGACCCGAGACTGGAGATCGGCGACGTCATCGCCGTAGAGCACAAGCCAGGCCACTGGTGCGTCGTCACGATCCTGTCCATGAGCCTCGACCTCATGAAGCCAGGGGAGCCGATGACGATCACCGGCGCCGAGCTGCGGCTCTCGTGATGAGATACTGGCCTCATGGTTGACCCCTCCAGCGCCGGCAGTCTGTACTTGAACATGCGGGAGGCCGCCCGGGACCGGGCGGCCTCCGACGTGACGGTCCACTGGGTGCGCGCCCAGGTGGTGGACACGCCCTCCACGGACCCGACCCTCCCCGCCGGGTGGGTGCGGGTCGGCCTGCCGTACGAAGAGCCGCGCGACTACCTGGTAGGGGAGACGCCCGGCATCTACACGTGGAGGGGCGCCGCCGTCATCGTCAAGATGCACTCCGACGGGACGCTCCTGTCCATCAGTGACGGGCAGGACGAGCCGGGGAACGAGAAGACGTCGGTGGAGCGTCTCGGTCCGGCCGGCCGGGAGCTGGCGCGGGCGATGGACGACGCCGTAAAAGCGCAGAAGGTTGCAAAGGAGATCGAGGGGCGCGCGGACGCGGCTGCGAAGGACGCGCAGGCCGCCGGCCGGGACGCTCGTGACGCGAAGGCGAACGCGGAGAAGGCGCTGGCGAAGGCAACCACAGCGGAGGGCGCTGCGAGCGACCTGTCTTCGAAGGTGACGGCTGCCCAGCAGGCGGCGGACTCGGCGAAGCAGGCAGCTGCTGGGGTGCAGCAGGTCGCCCAGGACGCGCAGGCGAAGGCGCAGGCTGCCCTGGATGCGGTGAAGAAGTCTGGCGATAACGCTGCCGCGCTGGCGGCGGCGACGGAGGCGAAGCAGGCGGCGGAGGCCGCGAAGACGCTGGCTGTGGCTGCGGACAAGCTCGCCCAGGATGCGAAGACCGCCGCTCAGGACGCGGCTACGAAAGCTTCCTCGGCGGATACGGTGGCGAAGCGAGCCGAGGCGTCAGCGGCTGCCGTGAAGTCCACGGCCGACTCTGCCGCGAGCGACGCGGCGAAGGCGCAGGCGAAGGCGCAGGCTGCCGCTGCCCAGTACGACGCCCTGAAGGCGACTGTGAGCGCGAACTCGACTGAGTTGGCGGCGGCGAAGCGGGCGGCGGATGCGGCTCAGCGGCAGGCCACGGAGGCGAAGGGCGCTGCGGATGCGGCGGCGGCGGACGCTCTCGGGGCCCGGCAGGCCGCAGACGCGGCGGGTGCGAAGGCGTCTACCCTGGCCGGCCAGGTGACGGTGGCGCACGCCGCTCCGACAGTGGGTGACGGGGCGGGGAAACCTAAGGGTGCCGTCTGGTTCGTGCAGGACGGGAGCGGGCAGCTGACTTCCCAGTACGCGTGGGACGGGGCGGCCTGGTCGCTGATGCCGGTGTCTGGTAGTGCGTTGGCGCCGCAGACGATCACGTCGGCGCAGATCGGCCGTGCGGCGATCGGTGAGGCGCAGATCGCTGACGCGTCCATCACTGACGCGAAGATCGGCGGGCTCAGTGTGTCTAAGCTCATGGTGACGGGTGGGGCGAAGATGCCCCGCGCTGTCATCGACGTGCTCTTCTCGGATCAGGCGTTCATCAAGGCGCTGGCCGCGAACAGTGTGACTGTAGACCCGGAGAACATGATCCAGGACCCGGGCCTGACCGGCCGGGACGTGTGGTCCCTCGCCCCAGGCAACGGGGCGACGGCGGCGTTCGTGTCTGACCTGCCCGCCCCGCCGGGGGGCGTGCCCCAGGGCGTGCGTATGAAGGCGAATGGCGGGTCGGTCGTGTTGGCGCAGGCCCTGTCGCTGCCGGCGGGGAAGCGGTGGGTGTTGAGGCTCGCGTACCGGTACTCGGCTGGGTCGAAGGGCGGCATGACGGTCAAGTTCGGCGACACCATGGCCTGCAATCCGCCGTACGTGGATGACGCGTGGAAGACGGGGGAGTGGGTGTGGGAGCCGGCGAAGTCGGTCGCTGCGACCCAGTTGACGATCACGGCTGCCGCGGGTACGGCGGTGGAGCTGCATTCGCTGAGCTTGACCGAGCAGGTCGGGACGACGCGTCTGGCGCCGGGGTCTGTGACCGCGGACTGCATCTACGCGTCCAAGGAGATGTGGGCGAAGATGGCCACGTTCGGGTCTGTGACCACGGAGATGCTGACCGCAGGCAACGCGACGATCCCGGGGAAGGCCGTCGTGGGTGACCTGATCGGCAACAATCTGACGGGTGTCACGATCCGCGGCGGGTCTGTGATGTCGTACTCGGAGTCGGCGGAGTCCCGCAATAAGAAGCTTCAGGGGTATCAGGCGCGCGACGGGTACCCGGACTGGTATAACAAAACGTTTGACCTGAGGAAGGCTGTGATCCGGAATACCGGCACACCCTCCCAGGGGGAGATCAAGCTCACGTCCGCGACGGAGACAGAGTGGGTCGGGTCGTTCTCCACGGACCTGGAGAACTCCTTCTGGTCGGCGATCGAGGTCACGCTCACGTACCCCGACGGGTTCTGCGGGCAGCCTGAGGTCGAGTTCGTCGTAGACTCCCCGAACAACGAGTGGCGGCTCGACGTGTGGCGAGGGGCCAGCCGCACATCGCACGCGTACCTTCAAACCGGGTACCGGAGCGTCCTCCTCCCCCAGCTCACCCCGGGCGACACGCAGAGGACGTTCTCGCTCATGTTTCACCCTGGCTACAAGTGCGGCAAGTTCTCGATCCGCCGGCTCAAGTACTACTGGACCGCGCAGATGGACACGACCGAGGCGCGCTTGCAGTCCGGGTCCCTGCTCGTCAGGTCGCCGACGGAGAACGACCGGCTGAACTTGGGGAAAAGCTTCATGGAGGCCGGCCAGGAGGGGTTCCCCGTCCGGAAGCGACACCTTTTATCCTCCGTGGCACCGTGGGCGTTCACCGGGACCGCGACTTACTGGCGGACGCTCACGTGGAGGGACTGGCGTTGGGCGACCGGGAATCTCGGCCCGCAGGACACGATCACGTGGGAGGACGACTGCCAGTGGGGGTTCGTTCTCAACGGACGCGGCCTGCCGTATGCCCAGTGGCCGGGCCTGTACATGGTGTCCGGCCAGTGCCGCATCCAGAATCGTCTGTCGGACAACAAGTGGGTGACGGTCGAGATGCAGGTCGCCCCGGATGAGGACTGGGACAATGGGTTATCGTCGTCGGTGTGCTTGGAGCCGGGGGTGACGGCGTCGCTGAACGTCGCGGGACACTTGTCGTTCCGCCGGAAGCGGACCTTGCACTGGCGGTACGCGATCGTCACGCCCGGCACGTTCAACGGTGGCGGCGATGTGAAGATAGACAAGCCGCGGCTGACGGCCGCCTTCCTGGAGGAGTGACATGTCTACAACGAGATGGAATGGTGCGGTGGTCCCGACGGGGCAGGACGACCTGCTCGGCGCGTGGGGCCGGTTCGCTGACAGTGTGGGGACGTTCATGCGCGTGGCGTCCCTGGCGGAGGCGCAGGCTCGCCTGAGGTCCGCGCCTGCGGGGGTGGTGACCTCGGCCGCGCCGGCGGCGTTCCTGATCGGGGGTGTCCTGTACACGGCGGACGGGTCCCGGGACGGGGGTGGGTTCGTGATCCGGCCTGCGTCCGGCTACTCGGGCCTGCTCGTGGACCACTGGGACAAGAGCAACGGCAGGGGTCGGCCCACGAGCGACCACACGACGCACAGGTGGGGACAGTCGCCGTTCAGCCTGCCGGTCAAGAGCCTGATCGAGTTCAGCCTGGACGTGTGCGTGTCGATCGTCCACTCCGACTTCGGGTCGGAGGACGAGAAGAACAAGGCGGAGGGGTCCTATTATTTCGGTTTCCTCCTTGACAATATCGGGCAGTGGCAGACCGAGCTGGCGTACCGCAGGACGTTCATGACGCACCACCTGTCGTGGAAGATGGAGGTCGAGGCTGGGACGCACACTGCCGCGTACACGACGACAGGGTCCTACGGCCCGGATCCTTTCTGGCACTACGATGGCGGTGTCTACCCCGGGACCCGCTTCCGCGTGTTCTCTCTGGGCGCAACCGACTAAGCGAAAGGCAAGACGATGGCAACGCTTTCCCCCACGGAGCGACGGGCGGAGCATGTGGACCGACTGGTAGGGTCTGTATGCGTGCCCGCCGGCGCGGGCGACTACCGGACCCTCCTGGCAACGCATCACAAGATCGCGAACCCGGCGTCGCGTGGCACCGCCTACCTGGACGACCCGTCCCAGTATGTGAACATGGACCGGCAGGCGGCGGAGGCCGCCGACCTCGGCCTGCGTTTCGTTATCGACCTGTCGTACATCCGTGACCTGGTGGTTTCGGATGGGGGCCAGTGGCATCTCATGGCCGCCGAGGAGTGGCGGGCCCTGTTCTCCACGATCCTTCTGCGCACGGGCCCGTATGGGCGTCCGTGGGCGTGCGAGCCGACTCTCGACGGCGTTGTCCTGGCCCGCGACCCGGACGTTCTGGCAGGCGCCCGCCCGGCCGGGTCGGTGGACGCGTACATGGATTCGATGTTGGCGCAGGCGACCGCGGTCCGTCAGCTCGGTTTCGACGGGGCGATCGTGTCCGGGGGCCTCCGCTGGCTGACCGCGTCCGGCGGCACCGCCGCATACGGTGACGCCCTGGACCGGCTCGCCGCCGCCGACTGGATCGACATGGTTGCCCTGTCCTACCAGGAGCAGCTGTCTCAGACCGTGGTGGCGGCGTGCGCGGACATCATTCAGGCGCAGGGCGGCATCCCTGTGTGCGATGGTGTTGCGTCCGGGCGGCTCAGTAATGCTGCGGGGGCGCTGCGTGCGGCCGGGGTTGCGGCTGTGGGAGCCCTCCCGGGAGCCTCCCTGGACGCGACCCAGTGGGCCAACGTTGTGCAGTCGGTCACCGGGAAGTCGGCCGGTGGTGGTAGCGGCACGCCGGCTCCCGCTCCGGCTGTGCCTGACACCGGATGGCAGGACGCCGGGGGCGGACTCCAGTACCGGAAGTACGGGGTGTTCCTGTGCGTCCGTGCCGCTTCTGACTGGGCGGTGTGGTCCCCCGCCGCCGCGGGTGAGCAGCGGGTGTTCGACTTCCCGCCGGCGATCAAGAACCAGGGGCGCGTGAACATGGCCACGTACTCGCTCGTGACCGGGTCCTACGAGGACGACGGGTCCACCATTAGCATGTGGCCGAATGGCACGGTCACGGCCCACGTGAAGAAGGCAGGAAACCGTATCTTCCCGACGATGGTCACCGTCCAGGGCTGACCTGCGTGGACCTATCATGGGCTCGTGGCTGATAGGAGTTGCCGTGGGCGAGATTGATGTGCCCCCCATCCCGGTTGAGGCGTGGGGGGCGGTCGGCCTGACGGTCGCGGGCTGGGTGGCGTGGATGTTCACCCGCGCAGAGCGGACCGCGGACCGCCGCGTGGATGCTCTGGAGGCGGCGGTCCGCCATCTGACGGAGCGTGTGGACATCCTGGAGACGGACCGTGAGGAACTGTTGGAGGAGCGGGCTGTAGCCGAGGAGGAGGCCCACCGTCTGAGGCTGCTCGTGTTCCGCTTGGAGGAGTACGCGGAGGCGCTGCTCGCGTGGGGGACGGGGCTGCTGCGTCGCCTGCCGGAGGCCGCCGACCACCCGGCCCCGCCGCAGCCGCCGGCTGGCCGCGAGGACGGCGACCTCCCCGGCGACTGACTCGCCGGGGAGGTCGCGCCGGGGCGGGGTCAGCGGACGCCCAGGACGCCCCACAGGGCCCACACGGCGGTGACGCCGATGATGGTGATGGCGGCTACGAGGAGGAGGCTGGCGGCGTAGACGGTGGCGGCTGCGAGGAGGCGGGCCAGGGCCCTCCCGCGACGGTGTGGTGCTGCGTGGCGCATGATGGCTGTCTCTCTCTGTTCAGTTGGTGCGGACGGCGACTCGGCCGCGCCGGTTCTTGGTGATGTACGCGCCGCTGCGGCGGGTGGCGCCAGGGCCGATGAGGGTGAGGGTCCACAGGTCGGGGCGTGCGGGCGCCTGCTCGCTGCGGACGACGACCCAGTCTTCGGATTCGTGGTGGACGATCTGGCCGGCGGAGACGGTTTCGATGGCGGTGGCGGCGTAGATGGAGGGGAACATCGGGGTCCTTTCAGCGGATGCGGTGATGGGCGATGTCTCGGTCTCGGACTTCCGTGGGCCCGTAGGTGACGTCGCCGTCGTTGGCGGTCAGGACGAGGCCTTCCAGGATTCCGGGGACGTGGTCGCCGCCGGCGACGCGGAGAGGCCCGTGGAGGTTGGCGACGTGCCGCGCGAGGCCGCGGAGCGCGTCTCCGGGAAGCTCACCCGGGTCCGACTGGGTGGCGGCTGCGACCCATTTCCCGGGGAGGAGAGTGAGGGAGGCGCTGACGTCGGCGTCCCTGCCGGCGCGGGCGAGGTGGTATGTGCGGGCGGTAACTACCGCGGCCCTGCCGTTGAGGCCGAGGGTGTAGTCGCCGCTGGTACGGATGATGGTGTCGGTCATGGTTCGGCTCCTTCCCTCCCCGAGGCGTTACGGCGCCCCGGGGAGGGGCGTTGGTGAGGTTAGGCGGCCTTGTAGGAGGCGAGGGTGGCGGCGATCTCGGCGTCCATGCCCTCGTCGGTCAGGAGGTCCACGGCGTCCACAAGCTTCTCGCTGCCTGCGATCATATTGAGCAGGACAGCCTGGTCGCCGTCAGGCTCGCCGATGGCAAGGTCCCGGCCCGCGCTGACGGCCTGGACGAGCTTGATGAGGGAGAACCCATAGCCGGGGAGGCGACTGCCCAGGTAGGTGGCGTCGATGATGACGCCGCTCGGCTCGAGGACCGTGAGGGTGGCGACCTCCTCGCCGGTGTCTGCGGTGGCGGTGTAGGTGGTGGTGGGGACGTCCCGGTAGTCGGTGACGGTGCCGGCGGTGGCGGCGTAGCCGAAGGGGCGGGGCTCGGTGGTCTTGGTGATGTTCATTGGGGGGTTCCTTTCTTAGTGGGCTGTTGCCCTGTGGACTTGTTGATCCCAGTGTAGGGCGCCGTGGCATAGGTCCGCAAGCCCCGGGGGTGTGACGGGCGCCATGTGGATTGCCTGTGGACCGGCGGTGGATAACCGGCCTTGCGCCGGTGGATTGCTTGTGGGAAAACTAGGCGCCCCCAGTCGAACCCACAAGCGGGCCGAGTTACCCACAAGCGCTTGTGGACAGAGGAACGGCTCCACGACGCCGCTTCTCCCGGCTACCCACATATCCACAGGCCCCTACTACCCACTGCCAGAGATATCTACGAACAGTGAGGGGCGAAGCCCCGCTCTTAGGGTCGCGGGGCATAGGGCGGCCCAGGCCGAGCGGCGAGGCGCTGAGAGCCCCTCAGAGGAGACGAAACAGGCGGCCGCCACCCAGGTACTGGGCAGCGGCCGCCGGGCTGCGCAAGGGGCCAACGGGAGCCTCTCAGCGCATCTCCTCCAGGCGAGCCATCTCCGGTATGCGCGCCAGCGTGGTCGTCCCCGTCTTCCCTGCCCGATTCTTCGCCAGCTCCACCGTCAGCCGCCGGCGGTCAGGCTCCCCGCCCTCAACCGGCATGGACAGGAGCGTCACCGTGTCCGCGTCCTGCTCCAGCGACCCGGACTCGCGCAGGTCCGACATGCGCGGCGGCCGCTCCTCCCCCTCCAGGGCGCGAGACAGCTGTGACAGGACGACCACGGGGATGTCCAGCTGCATCGCCAACCCCTTCAGGGCCCGGGACTGAGCCGTTACCGTCTCACGGAGGCTGCGGCTGCGGTCCGACGCCTCGATCAGCTGCATGTGATCGATGACCAGGAACTCGCATTCGCCCCGGTGGTGGGCGGCCCGAGCGGCCGCCGCGATCGCCTCCACCGTCTGGGACGCCTCATCCGCGATCGTCAGGGGCAGTCCGCTGACAGTCCGGATAGCGCTGTCGAGGAGCGGCCGCAGGCGCTCGCCCGCGTCCCGCCGCAGGGCTGCCGCGTCCAGGGGGATCCGGCCTGTCTGCGCGACCAGGCGGGGAGCGAGTTCCCGGGCGGTCATCTCCAGGGACACGTACCGGACAGGCACGCCGGCGCACGCCGCCCCACGGGCGACCATGAGCGCGTAGAGCGTCTTGCCGACAGCGGGCCGGGCGCCGACGATGTGAAGTCCGCCGGCGCGGAGGACGCCCACGATGTCGTTGTACGAGCACCAGGGTGTACCCACGCCGCGGTCGCCGTCGTCCTCCCACCAGGCGCGGACCGCGGCGCCCGCGCGCACAGCCCGCGGCTCCTTGGTGACTGCGGGCGGCGCACCGCACAGGGCGGCCACTTCCTCGGCGGGGGTGTCCCCGTCGAGGAGCTGCTGCATGCGAAGCAGATGGCCGCGAAGCGCTTCCCGGTCATGCTGCTCGAGGAGCTGGGAGGCGAGGAAGTCGCCTTCAGCCGGGTTCACGGACGCGTGCAGGCAGTCGAGGATGAGGGCCGCCTGTCGGGGCGCGGCGGCGTGGAGAGCCTCGGCAGTGGGCTGCCGTCCTTCAGCCCAGGCGCCCCGGATGAGGGACCACAGGTGGTCGCAGCCGGGCGGGAGCATGGCAGGGGCGACAAGTGCGGTGGCGGCGGTCTCTTGCGCGCCCGCGAGTACGGAGCCTATCAGGGCGTGAGCGGTGGAGGTCATGGGAGGTTCACCTGGGTGTCAGTTGAGGTGGAGAGCGACGTCGTAGCCGGTAGCGGCGACCCAGTCGGCAGCTGCTTTCCGGCGTGCGTCGCGGGCGCGCTGGGCCCGCTCCACGGACATAGCGCCGGTCAGGCCGCCCGAGTAGATGATGTCCTCGTACTCCTTGTCCCAGGCATCCTCTGCGGCTCTCTCGGCGCGGGACATGGCTACCTGTGCGTCGCCGGGGAGGTCTCGGAGGATAGCGCCAGTGAGTTCCACTTCGCCGCCGTTGGGGAGGAGCTCCTCCCAGGCGTGGTTCTTCAACCAGTTGCGAGCAAGGGTGATGTACCTCTCCTGCGTGTTTCGGCGTTTGCACTGGGCGGCGTACGCCCGGGCGGCGCGGATGAGGACGTCGGCCTTGGCGTGGCGGCGAGCCTCGGCCCACTGGGCGGGCAGCGCAGCACCGCGCGGGTAGGCGGCGTTGAACTCGGAGAGCCGGGCCTTCTCAGCGGCCTCTTCCTCAGCCTCGGCTTTCTGCTTGGCGACACGCTTCGCGGACTGGGCAGCGAGGTCATCCTCGGTGACGCGGCTGGGGACGGGGGTGAGGGACTTCGAGGCGTGCGTGGCCGTGGAGGAGGTGGGCTCGAGGACCTCGGCGGGCGGTGACTGCCGGTAGCCGGCGTACCAGCCGGCGGGGACGTTCGCGCAGGTGAGACCCTCGGGCGTGAGAACTGCGGAGAGGTTGAGGGCGTAGAAGTTGGCTCCTCCGTGTGCGCCTTTCCAGACCCGGACTGCGCCCGCTTCCTTGAGGTGGCGCAGGGATTCGCAGAAAGTGCGTCGCCCCATGCCTGCCCGGTCAGCTACCGCCTGGAGGCTTGGCCGGATGGTCCGGCAGTTCCAGAAGGTGACCAGCCCCTTGAGAGCGTCGATGTCGGTGCGGTTGAGGGGGGTATCGTCTCGGCGCAGCTCGGGGATGGACAGAGCGCCGAGAGGGAGGAGGTTGTAGGAGGTCATTGCGTCCCCTTCGTTCAGGTTCCCTCTCTTGGACTGCGCGCCCCCCGGCCCGGCAGAAGGAAACGAAGATCCGAACCGGGGAGCATTCCGTCGAGGGTCCAAGCTCGACGTCGCGGTACGACTGTAGCACGGAAAGGTTCCGAAACTCAACACTGACGGCCGTGACCTCCGTCATGCTGCCACGTGGCGGCTGTGAGGGGGTAGGGGGAGTTTCATTTAAGTGTCTTCTCTTTATATAGTTAGCGTGCTGATCTCGCGCCGGGTCAGTTGCCGTATCTGCAACACCCCCCCGCTGATACTGCCCCCCCCCGCTTGACAAGCCCCCCACCACCCAGGTACCCTGGGAGCAACCAACCACAGGAA
>ERZ773079.2339-NODE-2339-length-10601-cov-2.519439_pt1 | contig 10601 bp, 8 predicted proteins | sample MGYA00511355_ERZ773079 | MGnify/ENA primary metagenome ERZ773079 (study PRJEB29015, sample SAMEA2737979) | human oral metagenome | biome: human oral; feature: human-associated habitat; material: dental | place: China | collected 2117 ... | reverse complement strand
TCGGCATCAAAGTGCTGTTTATGGTGCTCGGTCTTTGGGGTATCGCCAACTTATGGGAAGCTGTTTTTGCAGATAGTGGTGTAGCTTTACTTGCCGTATTGAATGCCTTACGGATACGAAAGGCCTAAAGCTTGAACAGCATCCATAAACCGCAAGCACGATGTTTCGATAAAATCGATAAAAAGAAAAGCTATTGCCCATACATCAGGCGGACAAAAAAGAGAAGCGTTAAACATTTTAATCGTTTTATTAAAACGAGAAAGATTAAAGAAAGGAATACGTGTATATTTACCCGAAAAATAATTCCGGCTGCATAGAAACGCGTATTTCTGCTTTTTACCAATTATTTTGCAAACACCTCATTAACAATAAGTTATCCCCTAAAACACATCTTTCAAGACATACTTTCATTGCTTTTCACTTACAAAAGCTATCCTTTTAGGTTGCAAAAGCTATGCTTTCAGCTTCTAAAAGCTATGGTTTTGGGACGTAAAAGCATAGCTTTTGCAACTCAAAACCATAGCTTTTACTTTTTCATTGTTCAGTAAAGATGTTTTTGTTATTCCAAGTTTACAATTCAGAGGCTCTATTTTTCCTTATTTCATGGCCATCGGTCGTGTTAAAATAAAATTGATTTTTACTTATACTCAACTTGGAAATGCACTTTTTCAATGATAGATCTATTCTTTTCTCTCTGAGCTAAGAATGGGGTCTTCTATCGAGATGTTCCCTAGGATGTCTACTTTTAAGTGACCACCCACTTTCAAATAGTATAATTTTGTTCTTTCTATTATTGCATTTGCTAGTAATTGTATTATCTTTGTGAAACAAGATTAGGTAATCCTACGGACAGTTGGTAGGGTATCTATGACTACATCCATTTTTTTAATTAAGCAATGATGCGGATATACCTTCTATTATGTTTGGCCTTCCTGCTCGTTTATAACGGTTTTGCCCAAACAGGAATCATCCAAGGGCGCGTCATCAATGACAAGAACAACGAACCTCTAGAGTTCGCCACAGTACAAGTACAAGGAACTTCTCTCGGTGCGAAAACCTCTATAGAAGGAACGTTTACCATAACGGGCGTACAGCCTGGTTTCCACAAAATCATCGTCAGTATGGTAGGCTTCGAGACTAAAATCTCCGAGGAACTACAAGTACTGGGTAACCAAACGACTTTTATAGATATTATGGTTAGCGAAGCCTCTACAACGCTCAAAGAAGTTTTAGTTAGCCCCAATCTATTGCTTCGCCCTACCGAGAGTCCGGTTTCGGTACTCACCTTAGGAGTACAGCAGATTGAGAAGAGTGCTGGAGCCAATCGCGATGTTTCCAAACTGGTGCAGATACTCCCAGGAGTTGGTGCAACAGCTCCTAATCGGAACGACCTCATCATACGTGGCGGAGGCCCCACAGAGAATGTATTTTACCTAGATGGCATAGAGATACCCGTGATTAATCACTTTGCCACACAAGGGGCATCGGGAGGAGTTGTCGGCATCATTAACCCCGACTTTGTGCGCGAAATCAGTTTCTATACGGGAGCTTTCCCTGCTAACAGACCCAATACCCTTAGCTCCGTGATGGAGATCAAGCAAAAAGATGGTAGCAGAGACAGATTGCACACAAAGGTTGCGGTAGGAGCATCGGATGCAGGGATTACCTTAGACGGCCCTTTGGGCAAGGATGCATCGTTCATCGTCTCTTTTCGTCAATCTTATTTGCAGTGGTTATTTAAGGTGATTGGCTTGCCTTTTTTGCCTACCTACAACGACTTTCAAATGAAATACAAATGGCGCATCAACCCGCATCACGAGATTACTGTGATTGGTATAGGTGCTATTGACAATATGAGCCTCAATAGAAACCTCGAACAAACTGGTACCGAGGCGCAGAAATACATACTAGGTTACCTGCCCGAGTACTCTCAGTGGAACTATACCTTCGGTCTGGCCTACAAACACTACGGCAAACGCTTCGTCGATAGTTGGATTCTAAGCCGAAACATGATGCGTAACGGAGGTGTAAAGTATAAAGATAACGATAAGTCTGCATCCAAAATATCAGACTACCAATCGGATGAAGCCGAAATCAAACTACGCTACGAACGCAACTATACTACGCTGCCTATCAAACTGAACTTTGGAGCTGGCATCAAGTACAGCAACTATGTCAATGACGTCTATCGCTTGCAGTTCACTTCGGGAAATGTTGTCCCCTTCCAATACCACAGCAGCATCGACCTGCTTTCTTACCAAGCCTTCGTGCAAGCTTCGGATCAGTACCTTAACAATCGGTTCAAGGTTTCACTTGGAGTAAATTTAGTGGGCAACACTTTCACAGCTAGCATGAGTAATCCGCTCAAGCAGTTGTCGCCTAGACTATCGCTATCGTATTCATTTTCGGAAGACTTCGACCTCAATGCCAACATTGGTCGCTATGCGATGCCTCCCTCCTACACAACGATGGGTTATCGCAATACCGAGGGAAACTATGTCAATCGCAGCAATGCACTCAAGTATATCACCTCCAATCAAGCTATTGTGGGCATGGAATATCATCCGGGTAACTTCCTGCGTTTCTCTCTTGAGGGCTTCTATAAGCAGTATAGCAACTATCCTATTTCCCTTACCGACGGAATTAGTTTGGCCAGCAAGGGAGTAGACTATGGGCAAGTTGGCGATGAGGCCGTTACGTCTACGGGTAAGGGCAGGGCCTATGGTGTGGAAGTTGTGGCTAAGCTTATGGGGTGGCGCGATATAGACCTGACTGCTACATACACACTTTTTAGGAGTGAGTTTACAGACAAAAACGGCATCTACCGCCCCTCTTCGTGGGACACGAGGCACATCCTAAATCTTACAACAAGCTACAAGCTACCCAAAGGCTGGTACATCTCGGCTCGCTGGCGTTACATAGGCGGTGCTCCTTATTCGCCCATTGATGTGGAGCGTTCTACAAACAAGGCTGCATGGTCTATTACCAATCAGGCCTATACCGACTACGAGCGATTCAACACGCTACGCCTTGCCGATGCGCATCAGCTGGATGTGCGCTTGGATAAGGAGTTCTATTTCAAGCATTGGATGCTCAATCTATATCTCGATGTGCAGAATGCCTACATCAGCAATATGCCATCCAAACCGATATATACCAATCGTGATACCGAGGGACGTGTAATGGATGACCCCACTTCCCCCGATACCAAACAGTTGCTTCGTACACTGGTGTACTATAGTGGAACCATTCTCCCCACGGTCGGGATTATGATTAAGTTCTAGACGAACCACTTACAGATAGCAGAAGTGGCTGTATCAAGAGAGCATCTGATACAGCCATTTTTGTCTAATCCTAAGGTTTCACCACGAAGTCCCCTTGAAAAAACACCCCCAATGAACTTTACTAAAGACTACCTAACCAAGAAATCAAAGGGGCTAACACCATTTTGATACCGAGTTTACGCATTTCTGATTATCTTTGCAAGAAGTAAACATCCCCACAAAAGGCATGAAAAAAATAAATATCCCAATGATTCGGCTGCGCGCCCAACAGTTAATTAACCCCGATTTTACCGACGTAAAAGATGTTGTAGCCTGGATGGGAGCCATACAAGCACAACAACCCCGAATGGCAAAGCTGGCACTAGGAATACGTACACGCGGCGCAACGATGCAGCATATCAAGCAAGCCCTCGACCGTGGAGAGATTCTTCGCACCCACGTACTACGCCCTACATGGCATTATGTAAGCCCAAACGATATTCGTTGGATGCTCAAATTGTCGTGCAACAGACTGAAATCGGCCTACGCATCGTTGATGAAAGGACACGGACTGACCATCACCGAGCAGATGTACGATACCGCTAACCAGCACATCCATGATATGTTAAGCGGTGGAAAGAGCCTTACCAAACAGCAAATTACAGAACGAATAGCTGAAAAAGGCTTACCTTCGGACACCATTTTTATGAACCGCTTTTTGGAGAATGCCGAATGCGAGGCACTCATTTGCAGCGGCCCTGAAGTGGGAAACGCACATACCTACATGCTCTTAGATGAGCGAGTAGCCCCTATGCCCTTACCCACAAAAGACGAGGCGTTGAGCAAATTGGCACGCAATTACTTTAGAAGTCGTGCCCCAGCAACGTTAGACGACTTCTGTTGGTGGTCGGGATTGTCAATGAGAGAGGCGCGATTGGGCGTTGAAATTATTGAAAAAGAGCTTCAAAAGGTCGTTCTCAACGATAAAACTTACCTGCTGCACGAATCTTCTTCAATCGACATCAAAGAGAAAGAAAGCTTTATCTTTCTGCCTGCTTACGACGAATACATCATTGCCTACAAGTATCGCGGCGATGTTTTGCAAGCTTCTCACAACAGCAAAGCATTTACTAACAACGGTATTTTCTTTCCTCTTATCCTACAAAATGGCAGGGCGACGGGTAATTGGAAAATGACTTTGACACGCCGAAACATCGCCGTCAACACGTCTTATTTTGATAACGACGCCCCAACAGATTTATCTGCGGCTGAAGAAAAAGCCCGTTTGCAACTTATTTCATTCCATAACTAACGGTAAAGATGCCGAAGTTATCGAGTTTCATGCCACATTTGGTTAAGCCATAAAAGGCGAAAAGGCTGTCCAGTTCGCGTTGCGAACGCCGCCGCATAATCCAATCGCGCTCTTGATGGCTGTTTAATACGAAAGCAATCATTTTTAACTGAGGGTGCCAAGGCTGACCAGTATAGACCAAAAAGCCGCCCGGTTGCAGTGCGGATAAAGCACCAGAGATGGCCTTACAAACAAGCTCGTTATCGCCAAACAGCTCAAATATACCGGAAATAATAACGATATTAGGCTCAAAATTCAGCTGTTGATATGAGTCTTTATTAAAACAATCAAGACGAGTAAACCGTATATTTTGAAGTCCTTGCTGTTGTATCTGTGCCTCGCCGAAAGCAATGTTTGCTTCCGAAAAATCGTTTATAACCACTTCTATTTCAGGAAACTTGCGCTTGATGTCGAACAAATAATTACCCGTTCCACCGGCAATATCGAGTATTTTCACGGGTTCATTGCGCTGTTTAAGCGTTTCAATACGTTCTTCTACGGTTGCAATGAGATGCTCTCGGCGTATTCTCACTCCTCTCCAACCAATGGCGTTAAGATAGCCTTTGTCTATCCATCGCCCAATTGGTCCACATCCCTGCGCTTGGTTGCGATAAACATAATCGAGAGACATACCCGAATCAAAACCATATTTTAGTCCTACACGCATTCCTTTACTAAGAAATCCCAAGTGATGGAGCATCCATTTCTGTATCCCAAAGCCCCAACGTTCAATTCGGGGAAGCATATTCAGGGCCATTTTGTTATACTCGTCAACTGTAAATTTATCAGGCATACAGGTCGTTGGCGGTTGTTCGAGTGAGAAACAGCGGTTAATAAACTCAGCGATAGGATTGTAAACCTGCTCACGTTGCGTTTCAAACAATAGCCCGTGATAAAACCCTTTGAGCTTGATAAACCGCTTTTGGGTGGAGCTGATGTCAACAAAAAAACGCTTTTGCATATCGTCTTTCACCACGTAATCTTTACCGGCAGAAAGCAAGAGCGTAGGTATGGTAATGGCAGCAGCATCTTCTACGATACGCTTTCCTGCTTTCAGCAAATCCAAGAGATAGTGCGCATCAATTTCTCTAGTAATTAGCGGGTCGGTGTCGTACGCCTTTTGCTGTTCCACATCATGTGTCAACACCTTCGATTTTACATAACTGGGCACCGTAAGGTGTTTGAAAAGCCGCGCTGCCAACGCAATTCCCGTCTTTGCAAAAGGCACATATAACTTAATGGTAAACGCAGGAGCAAGAAGTGCCATACCGGCAATACGGGGCGCAAAGTCGTGACACCACGCCGAAACAATTACGCCTGCAATGCTGTTAGCCACCACAAAGATGTCTCTCTCAACAATTCCATACTGCTCATGGAGGTATTTTACGAAAGCATCCAAGTCGCGTACATAGTCCATAAAATGGGGCGAAACGGGTTGCGAAGTATGTCCCAGTCCACGCATATCAAAGCCAAAGATGTTGAAATGCACAAATTGTTCGTCCTCGGCAAAGGCTTGCAAACGTCCCGAATGTTCGTGCCCGCGATGCAATATCACAATGGTTTTCTGCGAAGGGTTGTAATTCCACACCCTATAAAAAATATCTGCGTTGTCAAAACTCTTAAATGTTCCTGTTTCCATTTTTATCTTTGGTTAAATTCTTACTTATCGTTAACAGCACCGCTTCACCTATTCGGCGACTCCGAAAACGGCCCATTGCACAATGAATATATAGCTTTCGAGGCACTTCACTGGCTTTCATCTTCTCTAAAACCGTATTTACAATACGTTCCTCACAGGCTTTGGGGATAGTGGCAATATCCAAAAGCGGAAAGCAATGGTAATCTGCCGATGTGCGAAAGTAGGCGTTTTCGGGTAATTCGGCTGAAAGGTCGAACACCGAAACCTCTCCCAACATGGCGAATTTCCGCGCAGAACGGCATGAAAGCAAGCCTCCAACGAAGATGTTGGGTGCCATTTCTACAGGTGCCTGACGAGAAAACAGCCACAATATGCGATACACTGCGATATAGGGAAAATAGAAAATATAACGCAAAAAACCGATGCAACCGTGGTCGTCTTTAAGAAAATGCCGATTAGAGCGATAATAAGCACGGCCCAATAAAAGCAAGACGAGTATGCCCCACAATAAAAAAATACTTCCTAAAACCGAATGTTCGATGGCAAACAACAACGCCGTCAGCCCCACGGCGGCAACAAAAAAGTAAACCTTTGCTATTTGTCGGTTGCGCTTTTTACGGTAAGGAAACATCCATAACGTCAGAAAACCTGCCATCAAACCGGTAGAAATATCGATGAAATGGTGCTGATATACCAAAAGGGTAGACAGCATTAACAACACCAACCACATTCTCAGAAAGTTTCTGAACCTGCTATTTCGCACCCCACTCCAAAAGATGCAGGCATAACCTATATGTAAAGACGGGGCCTGATTAAAGGGCGTATCGTACGTATTGATGACGGAAAACAAGATATGGGCAGTTTCCGGACGTACAAAACTTTGTTTTAACGGAAAGATAATAAAACAAATTCCCGATAAAATGGTTATAAAAACGATGCGTTTACTTAATGTCGACAGTTGACGAAAGGTATTGCAAAGGAAGAAAACCCATATAAAAAACACCACACTACTGCTATAAAAATAGATGGCAAAAGGTACAAACGGTATGGCTTTTTCAAACGAAAAGCAAAGCGAAGGCACCTCTTTAAGCGATGCCGCATAGCTTGCAGCAAAAGTATAAACAGCATAGAATACACCCCAACAAATAACAAGGGCGATGTATTTGCTTGCTTGCAAGCATTTGTTATCTATTGCGCAGCGCTGCATCAAACCGTTTAGCAAGGGCCGCTTACACGCCCATATCGTTTTGTCGTTTATTTGGGAATGCTCCATAATGTCTTTCGGTGCATAAAAGCCGATAACAAACAAGTGGGTAAAAGCGAAAGGAAAGCGATGGAAAGGCGCATTTTTGGCGGAAACACCACATGTTCTTTGCGCTGCGCTATGGCCTTTGTCATTGTTTCAACAGCCCGATTTAAGGGCATGCAGAACGGACATTTGGAAAGGTCGTTACGATATATCTCTCTCAATCGTGGCGTGTCTATGTAGCCCGGAACAAGTGTTGTAACCGTTATTTGATAGTCGGCCAAACTTCGGCGATAAGCATCGGCTATCTGTATCAAAACTCTTTTGCACTTGGCATATACGCTTGCGCACGGATAATGCAGCAATCCTGCCACCGAAGCAATCACAACCAAATGTCCGCCGGATGCTTTCATCGTTTCTCGTGCCACTTCCATCGCATTCAGTGCACCCGTGATATTAACCTTCAACATTTGTGAAGTCTGCTCAAAATCCACTTCTTCGGTAACGCCGTTACGGTAATATCCGGCAGCAACAATCATCATATCCAAGCCCTTATCGGCACAAAACACTTTTACGGCAGCGGTTAATGCGTCCTTATCACACACATCCAGCCGGTATGCAAACAGCAGTTTGTTAACCTCGTCGCTCCCATCTATTCGTGCCGTATTTCGTCCGCACACCCCTACCCGATGACCTTCGGCAGCATAAAACCGCGCCAAGGCCAAGCCGATACCCGATGTTCCGCCGGTAATAAAGATGTTCATACCTGTTTGTTTTTAAAATGTTGGGCAACCCTATCGTATCCGTATTGCCATTGAAAGTCCATATCTTCTACAAACTGCGCATAGGTTTTGGGCAGTTTCAGTTCTACCTGGAGTTTCAGAAGATTGATGTTTTTCTCGATGTAATGCCCCGAAAGTGCTTGGTTCATGTCGGCCGTGTCTACCCAATAGTTCACCGAATGCGTCATCACTTCTTGCAATCGGCGGTTTCCACTATATCCAAAAACGGCTCTAATAAGTGCCTCGTCGATGGTGCCGAATCCCTTTTTCTTCTCAAAGATAATCGTTTCGCCAAGTTGTTCGGCCAGTTCTATGGGCATCAAATCAATAATTCCGCCCGCAAAATAGGCGCCGTTGTAATGTACGGGCTGAACGTAGAACATATCCGAAACAGATATGCGGGTGGCAATGGGCAAGGGAACATCTTGAAACAGCTCAACTTGCGAGTCGATGGCACTACCCTCATAGCTTTTAAAATTGCAGTTAACAGCCGGCAAATCGATGTTTCTAGCTGTCTCGGCATCGGTAAAAAGCACCTTCCGATAAAGCTTTCTTCCGTTTCTTTCTTTACCAATGTCGGCCCTGTCAAACAACAATCGGGCACCTACTACAATGGTGGGAAGGGTTGGCCGAACAGCCAACGAGGGCAAAAGGGGGCGTATGTCGGTGGGCATGTCTACGATAAACTTATCGAAAATATTTTCGATATAAGGTGCATAGAATGTGTTTCGCACCTTGCGCTGACAATAGAGACCTATCTTATACAGCATTTTGAAACGTGTCATTCGGGTGTTTTGCACAAAGCGATACAGTTCTTCCGACTGTATAAAGGCCTTTCGCTGCTCGTCGGTAGCAAACGAATTGATGATGTTGGCAGCGATACTGCCACCGCAAGAGGCAATCAGCAGGTCGGGTTTTACGCCATAATGTTGCATCGCCGCATACATTCCCAGATACAAAGCATAACGTGTACCACCGCCTGAAAAAACCGCAACCGTTGGATAAGGTTTCTTTTTCATACTCCACTGCTTATCTATATCGTCGGTTTACTCAGGCGTTTGCGAACTTCCAGTTGCACCTAACGTTTTCTTTATCCTAATCCACGTGCTGACTACAAGCAACAAATCGATAGCCCCAAAGATGTAAACAGAACATTCTGAAAGGTTTATTCCAAACAAACAGACCACTCCGTAGAGGCCGAGAACGAAAGCACGGTCGCTCTTTCCCATCGGGCCATCATACCGCCGCTCTGCCGACAGCACCTTTCCCATCACTCCTGCGTATTCATTAATAATGCTGAGGGCAATGAAAGCCACAATAAGATAAAGACTTTCGGGATGATACTTCAGCAACGGAAAGAAAATAATGGTGTCTGAAACGACATCACCCAGTTCGTTTAACAGCTCTCCTTTTCGGGTGATTTGATTGTAACGGCGAGCCATCATTCCGTCTAAGGCATTCAGGGCCATACGTATCAGCAGTCCCACAGGCAGGCAGAGGTAGAGCCACGTACCCACATCGCCCGCAAACCAAAACAAAATGCCGATGACAAGAGAGAGGATGCCAGCCCACAAGGTGATTTGATTGGCGGTAACCTTTGCACGATGCAACAACTCTAAAATAGGTGTTAAGACCCGTTGAAACTGCGGTTTGATGGAATAGACAGATATCATAAGTACGTTGTTTTACATGAACATAAGTTTACATCGTTAACGTTTTTAATGCGAAAGCGTTTTCCTCAAGGTGTGATTAGTATTTGTTTGGAGCGGCACTGCATCTCAACTAGAAACTGTACTTATAACGGTAAAGGTAAAAATACTTTTTTAGATGAGCAATAAATGCAGTAAAAACTTGTCACGCCGTTGCTAAATACTGTTCTTTACACTGCTAAATTCCCTAAAACAGAAAGTAAGCAAAAAACCAAAGAAAGTTTTAAATTGTAAGTTGAACCCTTGCTAAGAAATGGGATGCAACCTCACGAGAGTGTCAACGAAATCTTCCAACCTATTCTTGGCTCGTAAAATCGCAAGGATTTGGCGGTTAGGTATCCTTTTGATAATGAGGCGTTTGCACGTTTAAAGGTAACTTTTATCTACCTTTTACCCCTTTGAAACACCCTAAAACCGTATTTTTGGAGGTGCAAAAGCATAGCTTTTACCCTCTAAAACATCATCTTTTATCTCCTAAAAGCTATGCTTTTGCAACTCAAAACCTATGCTTATGGATTTTCAGAGCTGATTTTTGACCAAATAAACGAAAATATTTCTCTAGATTGGAAAAGTGATTTGTAAAGAAAAGAGAAAAGGAGAAGTGTTCTTAA
>ERZ773079.2332-NODE-2332-length-10619-cov-30.305187_pt1 | contig 10619 bp, 10 predicted proteins | sample MGYA00511355_ERZ773079 | MGnify/ENA primary metagenome ERZ773079 (study PRJEB29015, sample SAMEA2737979) | human oral metagenome | biome: human oral; feature: human-associated habitat; material: dental | place: China | collected 2117 ... | reverse complement strand
AAGTACTTGGCCGGAAGCGGCCCGGGAGGATAGGAAGCTGCTGATAAAGGAAAAGGACTTGCAGAGATGTGAGTCCTTTTTGCATGCATAAATTTGAAAGAGAGTAGGATAAAGGTGTCCGGAAGAATCTGTGAGAGATGTCATCCGAGTCATAGATTCTTCACTCCGTGTCATATTTCCGCTTTCCTGCTTTCTTACAAAGCATTCTTGTCTCCATTCAGAATGACGATTGAAGGAGAGAGTTTCATAATGAGGGAAACGTTAAGCGTCATAATGAGGAAAACGATAATTCCGGGCCGGCAGTCGACAATATTCAATATCCGGTACCTGTGTTTTTATTTCCTTGAAAATTTCTGCATTTTAACGGCGGCATCCCATTTATAAAAACGACTTTAATGGTATAATGAAATCGTATGTGTATGATAAAAAATCGATACCGGACCATTACCGTGCACATAGGATCGATTCACTGAACATCGACAAGGAGGAAGATGGAGTGGAAAAGAAAGATTTTATCTGGAAAATGGGAGGGCAGCAGGGACAGGGCGTTGAATCCTGCGGAGAAATTCTGGGGCGTGTTCTGGCACAGGAGGGATATTCCCTTTTCAGCCAGCGTCTGTTTGCATCCCGGATCAAAGGCGGACATACGACGATTGCCCTGCGTATCGCGACCAAGGAAATTGCGACGATCGGGGAGCATGTGGATTGTCTTGTAGCTCTTGACCAGGAAACGATCGATCTTCACGGAAAGGAAATTTGTGAAGGCGGTGTTATTATTGCCGACGATGCTTTTAAACCGAAATGGGAGGCGCATACGGGACGTATTTTCCTGCCGCTCCCCATTACGGAAATGGCAAAGAAGTACGGATCCATGCAGATGAAAAACATTGCCGCTCTCGGTATGAGCGCAGGACTCCTCGGATTTCCGGAAACGCCGTTCTACCGCTTTATCGCGGAACGTTTTGCGAAAAAAGGGGAGACGGTGATTAATAAGAATAAAGAAATTTTCAAGGAAGGCTATGACACGGCTGTCGCTGCCATGCAGGGGGTGGTGCTGGGGAAACTGGCTGTTCCCGAGAAGAAAGACCAGCTGTACCTGCTTGGGAATGAAGCGGCCGCGCTCGGCGCTATTTCCGCAGGATCCCGTTTCATGGCTTCTTACCCGATTACTCCGGCGTCAGAAATTATGGAATATATGATTAAAGTGTCTCATAAGATTCATGGCACGGTCGTGCAGACGGAAGATGAACTGTCATCCGTTATGATGGCGATGGGGGCGGGTTATGGAGGTGTTCGGGCGTTTACGGCGACATCCGGCCCCGGGCTTTCTCTCATGGCGGAATCCATTTCCATGGCGGCTGTTGCTGAAATCCCGGTGGTCATTATCGATGTGATGCGTGCAGGGCCGTCCACGGGGATGGCGACAAAGGTGGAGCAGAGCGATATCCGCTATGCTGTCGGCTCCGGGCACGGAGATGCGGAAAAGATTGTTCTTGCTGCCGCGTCTATCGAAGACTGCTACTATATCGTCCAGGAAGCGTTTAATCTGGCGGAGGAATACCAGACTCCTGTCATTGTGCTGTCCGATCTGCAGTTTGGCATGTGCAAGCAGTCTGTTCCTGCTTTCGACAGGAACCGTATCGGCATCCGCCGCGGTAAATTGGTGACGGAAGGCCTTTCTGAACTGGATATGAAAACGAAATCTTATTTCCACCGTTTTGAGGACACGGAAGACGGTATTTCCCCAAGGACGATTCCCGGCGTGAAAAACGGCATGTTCCTTTCCACGGGCCTTGAACATAATGTATTCGGCAAACCGGCGGAAGGACAGGGCGACCGTGTGATGGAAATGGAAAAGCGCCACAGAAAGTTCGCTGCTGTTTCCAAAGCCATTCAGCCGTTTACCGCAGCCCATGAAGAAACGGACTGCGACCTGCTCCTTGTAGGCATTACTTCCACCAATGGCGCGCTGGAAGAAGCACGAGAGTGTCTGGAAGCGGAAGGCAGGAAGGTAAATCATATCCAGCTCCGCCTGATTTCCCCGTTCCCCGCAGAAGAACTCCGTCCGTATATCGAAGGGGCGAAGAAGGTTCTCATTGTCGAAGAGGATTTGACGGCGCAGCTCCGCGAGCAGTTTGCCATCCGCTTTGACTGCCACGATAAACTTCTTTCTCTTTTGCAGTATGACGGCACGCCGTTCCTGGCTTCGACCATTATCAATAAATCCAAGGAGGTCATCTGATTATGGGTTCACCGAGAGATTATAAAAATACTATCGTGCCGAACTGGTGTCCCGGGTGCGGCGATTTCGGGATCCAAAATGCGATTGCCGCTGTCTGTGCGGCTAAAGGCTGGCCGAATGAAGATATCGCTTTAATTTCCGGTATCGGCTGTTCTTCCCGTATCGGCGGGTACCAGTACTGCTACGGCGCCCATACGACCCACGGACGCGCACTTCCTTTCGCCCAGGGCATCAAATGCGCCAACAAAGATATCCATATGATCGTTTGCTCCGGTGACGGCGACTCTTACGCCATCGGTTTGGGACATGCCCTCCATGCGATGAAGAGAAATATGGATATCACCTATATCGTTTTCGACAACCAGGTTTACGGCCTGACAAAAGGGCAGACGAGCCCCATGTCTTCCAAAGGCTTTGTGACCAAGACGACGCCTGACGGCAATCCCCTCACCCCGCTTGACGCTCCGTCCATGGCTCTTGCCGCGGGTGCTACCTTCGTGGCGCAGGCGTATGCCATCGACATGAAGAATATGGTGGATGTCATTACCAAAGCGGTCGATCATAAAGGGTTCTCCTATGTCAATATTTTCACGCCCTGCGTCACTTTCAACCAGTTCAATACAGTGGAATGGTACAATGGTCATCTGAAAAAACTGGCAGATATACGGGAAAACTATGATCCTCATGATAAGGCTGCTGCGTTCCATCTGCTTTCCGACACCGACAGCCTCGTACTGGGCGTTATTTATGAAGAGGAAGGCGCTGTACCTTTCGGTGAAATCGTTCCGTCGGCGGATGTGCGCCTTGCAGATCACGTGGAAAAGCCGTCAGCTGCGCTTTTTGAAGATCTCTGCATGGAATTTCGGTAAAATCGTTCTCCGGCGGCGGTTTTCCCGCTTCCGGAATATAAGAAAACATTTATAAATCAGATTCTGCGATTTAAGCAGCAACTACTTGAAATAGCGGGCCTGTCCCGAAGTGTGAAGGGCGCTTTTGTGTCCTGAGGAAAGGATAAGCATCATGGCATCAGATCGAATGATGGAATACTATTATTCCATGGGGCAGGATACCCTGGCTGCCGGAGATATCGACGAAGCGGTCACTTATTTCCGTAAAGCGGCCAACCTGGGTGCCGGCGAAGCGGCTCATGAAATCGGCGTTATCGGCCGCCGGCTGGAAAAGGGAAACGGGCTGGAAAAGGATGAGGAAAAAGCGGCCCACTGCTACCGCCTGTGCGGGGAAATGGGCGATGATGAAGCGTGGCTGTACCTGGGAAAGCTGTACCTTCGGGGGCTTAATGGAGGAAAGCCGAATCCGCGGAAAGCCAAACGTGCTTTGGAGCATGCGTCTGAGGCAGGATATACGGAAGCGACCGTTCTTCTTGCCCGGATATACGATGAAGGTGTCATGGGGCAGGTTAATCCCGCAACTGCTTTTAAATACTACCTTTTGGCGGCACAGCGGGGAGATTCGGAAGCCATGCTTATGACCGGTCTTTTTTACGCGCAGGGAGTATCCGTGCCCAAAAATACCGTGGAAGCAGAAAGATGGATACGGAAGGGGAAAGAAGCGGGCGACCCCGATGCCGATGAAACGCTCCGCGGATTTCTGGCGGTGGCCTGCACGGAGTATCTGACAGGGGCGGCAGGCGTGGTGGATGAGAAAAAGGCTGCTGCCATGGCCAAAGAAGCGGAAGCGATGGGAGATAAAGAAGTCTATCTCCGCATGGGATACGCTTATCGCGCAAGCCGTGTGGAAAATCATGCGAAAAAAGCTTTTGATGCTTTTAAGAAAGCGGCGAAATACAAACTGCCCGAAGCCGATGCGGCGCTGGGGCTCTGCTATGAATCGGGTCTCGGTGCAGAAGCGGATATTTCCAAAGCCGTGAAATATTATAAAAAAGCGGCGGAAAAAGGAAATGCTTTCGCCATGGCCCATTACGGCTGCGCCCTTGCCAACGGGGAAGGCGTGAGGAAAAATGAAAAGTCCGCCATGGAATGGCTTATCAAAGCGGCCATGAAGGGCGATGAAGGCGCCATCCTCATCCTGAAAGAAGATTACGATTACACCTTGAAATGATAAAGACACCTTCTCTGCAAGCAGGGGAAGGTGTTTTTTCATGGTACAATAGAAATATATTTCATGGAGGATCATTCATGCTCATTCCTTACCGCTCGGTGCGGACACCTTGCCGAAAAGAAACGGAGATAAAAAAATCAATATTTATTGCGCAGCTTTTCCCTGTAGAAACAGAAGAGGAAGCGCAGTCCATTTTGGAAACGGTGCGGAAAAATCACAAAGATGCGGCCCACCACTGCTGGGCATGGCGCATCGGCACCATCCGCATTCGTGAGAAATCAAGCGACGGCGGAGAGCCGCAGGGGACGGCAGGACATCCCATGCTCCATGTCCTGCAGATGAAATCGCTCACTAATACTCTATCCGTTGTGACAAGATACTTCGGCGGCATCAAACTGGGGACGGGCGGACTGGCGAGAGCATACGGCGGTACTCTGGCGGAAGCCGTGGAGGAAGCGGGTGTTCTTTGTTTCACACCCCACGTCCGCCTGGAACTTACGATTCCCTATACCGCGGCAGGCACGTTTGAACACTACATCAAAGGTACGGATATCCGTGTACTGGACAGAATCTTTGCGGAAGAAGTGCAAATCACATGCCTCTGCCTTCCGGAAAATAAAGCAAGGCATGAAATGTATTTCCGGGATATGACCGGCGGAAAAGTAAAGGTGGAAGACCGGGGCGAAGAATATGTGGGAATGGAAACAGAGGAGAAGGAGTAAAGGGAATCGGATCAGCAGGGATTTTTTATCCGGTTTTTGCAAATAAAAAGGAAGTTCGGTACGGCCTTTGCTTTTTCTGAACCCTATGGGAGCCTGTTTGCGCTTTTACGGAATTTGTTGACAAAAGGCATATAAGTTATTACTATTTTTATAGTTATGATTCAAATCAGGACAGGAATTTTATGTTGAAGTCGTCATGGGCTCGGGGACTGAAATGAAGTGCCCGGGATTTACCCGCGGACGCAGAGGGGGAAACGGTTATGATGCCAATTCTTGATTATCTGGACGGGATACTGTATTATCCCATCCTCGTTGTGGTATTAACGGCGGCAGGGCTGTATTTTACATGCAGGACGGGTTTGGTGCAGTTCCGCATGTTTTGGGAAAGTATCCGCCTTGTAATGGAAAAGCCGCAGAATGAAGGGGCGGTTTCTCCCTTTCATGCGCTCATGGTTTCCACGGCATCCCGCGTAGGTACAGGAAATATTCTGGGGGTTTCCACGGCAATCTGTCTTGGCGGGCCCGGTTCCGTTTTCTGGATGTGGGTTATCGCCGTCATCGGCGGAGCGTCCGCGTTTATTGAAAGTACCCTTGCCCAGGTCTATAAGAGAAGAGACAGCAAGGGAGACAGCTACGGCGGGCCCGCTTATTACATCGAATCCGCCATGCACAACCGCACCCTTGGCGTACTTTTCGCTTTCTTCCTCATCATCACCTATGCCGGCGGCTTCAATATGCTTGCCTCTTATAATCTGCAGTCCACTTTTGCGGCATACAGCTGGTATGATCCGGCTGTCACACCGTGGATTATCGGTGCCGTTCTCGGCGCGCTTGTAGGGTACTGCATCATGGGCGGCGGAAGGCGTATCCTCCGTGTCACCGGTGTTCTCGTGCCGATTATGGGGCTCATCTATGTGGCGGCGGCTGTGATTGTCGTTGTGATGCATATAAATCTTATTCCGCAGGTGTTTGGCATGATTTTTGCCGATGCTTTTGATTTCCGGTCCATTCTGGGCGGCGTTTCCGGATCCTGTCTCATGTTCGGCGTAAAGCGCGGCCTCTTTTCCAATGAGGCGGGCGTAGGTTCCGCGCCGAATGCCGCCGCTTCCGCTGATGTAAGCCATCCTGTCAAGCAGGGACTTGTACAGATGCTGTCCGTTTTCATCGATACGCTGCTCATCTGTACGGCGACCGCTATGATGTGTCTGGCTTCCGGTACTCCGATTACAAAAGAAATCGCCGGTGCGGGATATGTGCAGAATGCCGTGACTGTGGCTTTTGGAAGCTTTGGCCCTATTCTTATCACGGTGTGCATGGTGCTTTTTGCCTTTTCCACACTGATCGGCAACTTCTTCTATGTGGATAACTGCCTGATCTTTATCCATAAAAAAGAACCGGGAAAATCTTTTATGACGGGCTTCCGTATTTTAGCAGCCCTCGTCATTTTCGTCGGCGCGGGCATGTCCATGGCGGCTGCCTGGGATATCGCCGATATTCTTATGGCTCTTATGTGCCTGATCAATATTCCCGCCTGCCTTGTTCTCGGCGGAACGGCAATCAAAGTGATGAAAGACTATGAGCGCCAGAAAAAGGAAGGCAGGGATCCGGTCTTCCGTGCGGCTGACGTGGGTCTGAATCTTGACGAAGTGGAATACTGGAAATAGTAATTTCGTACTAAAAAGCTCATTCCGGAAATTGACGGGGTGGGCTTTTTCAGGAGACGGCATATGTATCCCCGGTTGAAAATATACTTGAAACGGATTGAAGAAAATACGCGGGTTGTCAGACAGCTGTGTGCCGATCATGGTATCCGCGTCATGGGCGTGACGAAGGCATGCTGCGGTGCACCCGAATTGGCGGAAGCTTATCTGGCGGGCGGCCTTGCCATGATTGGCGATTCCCGCGTGGCGAATCTGAAGAAACTGGAAAATATCGAAGCGGAAAAGTGGCTCATCCGTCCGCCCATGCTTTCGGAAATAGAGGATCTGGTCCGCTATGCGGATGTGTCGCTCCAGTCTGAAATGGAAACCGTCCGTGCGATAAATAAGGAGTGTGAAAAGCAGGGGAAGCGCCATAAAATCATCCTCATGATGGATCTTGGCGATATCCGCGAGGGATATGTGGATGAAGAAGAATTGATTGCCGCTGCGGTGGAAACGGAAAAGCTTTCTCGTGTGGATCTTTACGGTATCGGCACCAACCTGACCTGCTTTTCTTTTATTCAGGCCGATGAGGAAAAAATGGAACGTCTTGCAGAAATGCGGAGGAAAGTGGAGAATGCCGCCGGCCATACATTGGAAATCGTCAGCGGAGGAAACAGCGCGGCCCTGGATCTCATGATGCGCGGAGGTATTTGTGAAGGGGTAGATAATTTCCGTCTTGGGGAAAGCCTTCTTTTCGGCAAGGAACGGAGCAGGTATACTTTCCTGCCGGGAACGAGAAATGACGGATTTATTCTGGAATGCGAAGTGGTGGAAGCGAAAGTAAAACCGAGCCTTCCCTGGGGGACGGAGGGGGTGGACAGCTATGGACGGAAACCCGTTTTTACAGACAGGGGTGAAAAGAGGAAAAAGGTTATCTGTGCCATCGGACGTCAGGATTTTGATGCGGAAACGGCAACGTCTGTGGATGAAGGCATTCTTATCTTAGGTGCCAGTTCGGATCATCTCATGCTGGATGTGACAGACAGCGTGAAGGAATACAAAGTGGGGGATATCGTGGAATTGCGGCTGGGGTATTTCTCCGTTCTCCGCGCTTTCACTTCGCCTTATGTGGAAAAGATATTTCTTAAAAAATGAAGAAATCGGGAGCAGGACAGGGCGCTTCTTCCTCAGAAAAATATGTCTGTTTTTCTCATGAAACAGTGGCGGATTTTTAAGAATCCCGTATAATAGAGAAAAGGATTTTTTGTAGTCTGGAGGATGGTACTATGGACGCAATCGAATGCCTGGTTACAAGGAGAAGTATCCGCAATTATACGAAAGAGCCTGTTTCCGCAGGGGACATCGAAAATGTGGTGGAAATCGCGCAGATGGTTTCCTGCTGGGAAAATACGCAGCCTGTCCGCTATGTGGCGGTGCTGGGCAATGATCTGAAGAACCGTATTGCTGATGAATGCACGAAGAAGTTTCCCTGGAATACGGAAAACATCCACGAAGCGCCTGCGCTCATCGTGCTTTGCACAGTAAAAGGGCTTTCCGGCTATGAACCGAATGGAGAAGCGTCTACGACAAAGGGAACCCATTGGCAGTCTTTTGATGCGGGCATGGCGGCGGATCATTTCTGCCTTGCCGCACGGGCGGTGGATCTGGGGACGCTCATTATGGGACGGTATGACGAAGAAAAGATCAAAGAAATTCTTGATCTTCCCGAAGAGTATGATGTGTCCTGCATCATCGCGGTGGGCCATCCCGAAGTCATACCCGCTGCGAATGAAAGAAAGCCTTTAAAGGAAGTGCTGACTTTCAGATAAGGAATAGGAGAAAAGGAAAATAACGGAACTCTCATAAAAGGGAGTCCGTTATTTTATTGGCAGGGAAAAATCATTTTCTTTATCCACTTCCGTCTGCTCCGGCAGGCCGTGATATAATGGAACAAAAAACAGGGGGGAATCTATGTCTTTGCTTGAAACTGCCTGTCCTCACTGCGGAAAGTCTATGGTGTTTTCACCAATTGATTATATCAATACGGAAGAGCGGCCGGAGATGATACAAAAAGTGCGCGACGGAGAGGCTTTCGTGTCGATATGCGGCCATTGCGGTAAAAAGTCCCATATGGACTATTTCTTTTTGTACTATCAGCCGTCGGCGCTGTTCCTGGTGTACTATGCAGCAGATCAGGAAGACTATGAAAAGGCATGGAAGATGCTTACCGGGCAGGATAGAGAACACCGCCTTGATGAAGAAAAACTTCGGGGCGTGAAGAAACGGCTTGTCACGTCACGGGAGGCACTTCGGGAAAAACTCATGATCCTTGACGGCGGTTTCGATGACCGCGTCATTGAACTGATGAAGGGTCTTGCCTTTATGTCGCTCCAGCGTCATAGTCCCGAACTTCATCCGGAGCGTGTCCTTTTTGATATGGGGGCTGACGGGAACCATTATTTTCGCTTTGAGGAAAAGGGAAAAGTCATCGCGGCATATGCATTTGAGGCGCCGATGTACCGCGAAATCGAAACGGGTGTGAAAGATATGCTGGAAACACTTTCAAGGAACCAGCCGGTTATTAATGCGGAGTGGGGTGCTAAAGCCCTCCGCACGATTCATCAATCATAAGGAGCAGTTATGTCACAGTCACAGATGCAGGAAATCACCTGCCCGAAGTGCGGGAAGAAACAATTTTTCCGTGTGTGGGACAGTATCAATACGATGGAAGATCCTCTGCTTAAGGAAGCGGTCAGGAATGATGAAGCCTTTTCTTTTCATTGCGAGGACTGCGGTGCGTCTGCTGCGCTGCATTATAATTTCATCTATCATGAACCGGCGGAGAAGCTTTTTATCGTATGCAGCGCTGACGGTTCCGATTACACGGCGATGAAAGAAACACTCACGGCGGAGGACAACGCCTTTAAAGGCTACACGAAACGCATCGTCCTGTCTCACAATGCATTCAAAGAAAAACTATTGATTTTTGACGCGGGATTCAATGACAAGATTGTGGAAGTCATGAAGAGCGGTATTTATGCCAATGTGGAGGCTCATTACAAGGATAAGGGGATTGATGAAATATTTTTTGCCACCAACGAAGAGGGGGAGCACGGATTCCTTCTCCTGCGCCATGGGGAGATGCTGGCGGCGGTAGAATTTGACAAAGCCCTGTATGACGCGCTCCTGGAAAAGGCATTGGAAACCATAGACGCCCTTTCACCTGCGGATGTCATTATTGATACGGAATGGGCGCGGGCAATGGTGGAAAGGCTGTAACCGTCCATAAGCGGGAAATCGGCAGCGAAGAATCTATTGCCGTGGTGAGGGAATCGGTAAGAAGATAAAAGCTATCAGCTGTGAGCTGTCAGCTAAAAGTGCTGAATGACTGCGGATGGTATAAGGCGTCATAGTGAGGGAAACGTTAAACGTCATCCTGAACGAACGTGAAGGATCTGCCACCGTGAGGAGATAAATAGAAAGAACTCCGTAGGGAGTCATGAGAGTTATAGATTCTTCACTCTGTGCCATATTGCCATTTCCCGTCTTTCTCACAAGGCATTCTTGACCCCCGCTCTGAATGACGAGGGATGGTAAGGCGTCATCCAAAGTGCTGGCGAAGAATCTGTCACCGTGGTGAGAAAGCCGGTAAGAAGATAAAAGTTATCAGCTGTGAGCTGAAAGCTGTTAGCCGTTAGCTGTTAGCTGTTAGCTGTCAGCTAAAAGTGCTGAATGACACCGAACGGCAAGACGTTATAATAGGGGGGAATGTTAAGCGTCATCCGAAGCGAACGTGAAGGATCTGCTGCCGTGGTGAGGAAGCCGGTAAGACGTCATCCAAAGTGCCGGCGAAGAATCTGTCACCGTGGTGAGAAAGCCGGTAAGAAGATAAAAGCTATCAGCTGTGAGCTGTCAGCTAAAAGTGCTGAATGA
>ERZ773079.2326-NODE-2326-length-10644-cov-4.115592_pt1 | contig 10644 bp, 9 predicted proteins | sample MGYA00511355_ERZ773079 | MGnify/ENA primary metagenome ERZ773079 (study PRJEB29015, sample SAMEA2737979) | human oral metagenome | biome: human oral; feature: human-associated habitat; material: dental | place: China | collected 2117 ... | reverse complement strand
AGCGACGCAAGATACAGCGAGTAAACCCCCGTGCCGGCGCCCACGTCAAGCACGCTTTTGCCCGCAAAGCTCACGCCCCAGCCGCGCAGTATCTCAAACACCCGCTTGCCGAAATCTCCTAACTCGCCGCTAAATTTAGCGTAACTTTCGGACTTTTTATCCCAGCTATTTTCATGTGTTTTTTCGCCGATTTTCTCCACCGCTTGCCTTTAAATTTTTTGTAATAATAGCAAAATTTGGCAATTTTTCCGAATTTGGGCTATAATAAATGCTTTCAAAATCTAGGCGAAAGGGCGTTCATGGCGGACGTGACGATAAAAAATTTAAACTTTGCTTACGAAAAACGCGAAATTTTAAAAGATATAAACTTAAGCTACGAGCTGCGCGATTTTTTGGCGATTTTCGGGCCCAACGGCGGCGGCAAAAGCACCCTTTTGAAGCTGCTTTTGGGGCTGCTGCGACCAAGCTCGGGCACGATCGAAATTTTAGGCAGATCGCCCGCGCTTGCCAGAGCGCAAATGGGCTACGTGCCGCAGTTCATCGCGATAAACAAAAGCTTTCCCATAAGCGTGCTCGAAGTCGTTTTAATGGGGCTGATAGATAAGAAAATTTTCGGCTTTTACTCTAAATCCGAGCGCGAGCAAGCCATGCAAGCCCTGGGGCGCGTAGGCATGCAAGACCTTGCAGGGTGCCGTATCAGCGAACTTAGCGGCGGGCAGAGACAGCGCGTTTACATCGCGCGGGCGCTGTGCGCGAAGGCTAAAATTTTACTTCTTGACGAGCCGCTAGCGAGCATAGATACGATGGGGCAGGTTCAAATTTACGAGCTTTTAAAATCCCTAAACGAGGGCGGCTGCGGCATAATTTTAATCAGCCACGACGTGCAACTCGCGCTAAACTACGCAAACCGCGCGCTTTACGTCGCAAACGGCTCGGCGCACACCCACGAGATCGATCCGGGGGGCAGAGCGGAATTTTTAGATCACCTGCGACGCGAGCACGGGCACTTTTGCGCCGTCGATCTCGCGCTTAACGAATGCTGCTGCAAGGAGTGCAAAAATGGCTGAAATTCTATCCTATGATTTCATGCAAAACGCCCTACTCGGCGGGCTTTTGGTCAGTATAGTCTGCGGCGTCGTGGGCTCTTTAGTCGTGATAAATCGCATGAGCTTCATAGCAGGCGGCATCGCGCACGGCGCATACGGCGGCATCGGCATCGCGCTATTTTTAGGCATCTCGCCCGTACTGGGAGCTAGCGTATTTGCGCTGTTTTTGGGGCTGCTCATCGCCTACGTCACGCTGCGAAATACCGAGCGCTTCGATGCCGTAATCGGCGCGATATGGGCGTTTGGAATGGCGCTGGGGATAATATTCGCCGATCTCACGCCTGGGTACAAATCCGATCTGATGAGCTTTTTATTCGGCTCGATCTTAGCGATAAATCACGAAAATTTAATCTTCATCGGCATTTGCGACGCGACGTTTGCGGCGCTTACGGCGTGCTTTTACAGGCAGTTTTTAGCGATCAGCTTCGATAAGGAATTTGCCCTGCTGCGCGGAGTAAATACGAGTGTTTTTTACTACGTCCTCGTAGTGATGGCGAGCCTTGCGGTGGTCGCGTCGATTCAGATCGTGGGGCTAATCTTGGTGATCTCGCTGATGACGATCCCGCCCTTCATCGCCGAAAAAATCTCAAAAAGCCTAGGCTCGATGATGGCGATAAGCTGCGCGCTATCGGCGCTTTTCTGCGCGACGGGACTTGTTTTGAGCTTTAAGCTCAATCTAACCAGCGGCGCTTCGATAATCCTAGTCGCCTCGGTCTGCTTTTTCGCAAGCTCGATCTTTAGCAAACTTCGCGCCTAAAAGCCCGCCCAGCTCGCTAAGCAGGATACCTGCTAGTATCAGCGCCGCGCCTAAAATTTGAAGCGCACTTAGCTTCTCGCCGAAAGCATACCCCATCACGCCCGCGCTTACGGGCTCCAGCGCGAAAATAAGCACCGTTTTTATCTCGCTTATGCCGCGATTTTGCGCCATCGTTTGGATCACAAACGCCGCGACGGTGGCAAAGATCGAGGTTAAAACCAGCGCGAAAACAAAATCAAAGTTCGGCGAAAAGATCAAATTCCCAAGCACCTTTATCTCGCCTTCAAATTCGGCGTGCGGGACAAAAACTGCCGCGATCAGCGCGCAGACGCAGACGCAGATAAACTGCACGATCACAAAGCCGTAGAGATTACTTTTGCGCGCGCAGACGCCCGTAAATACGATATGAAGCGCGTATGAAAACGCCGAAACTAGCGTCAACCGCTCGCCTATGCCAAATCCCACCGCGCCGCTTGCTCCGCTTAAAAAATACAGCCCCAAAAGCGCCACAACCGCGCCGCCAAAGGCACTCGCACCGACCTTTTTGCCGAAAAACACAAGCATTAAAAAGGGCACGATGACGACGTTAAGCCCCAAAATAAACGCCACCGTCGATGATAGCGCATAATCAAGCGCTATGGTCTGGCACGAAAAATCGCAAAACAGCATCAGCCCGCAAAACACGCCCCGCCCTATCGTGCCGCGGTCAAATTTGACGCCGAAGCGCAGGCAGGCGAGGTAGGTAAAAATGCTCGCCGCCAAAAAGCGCCAAAACAAAAAGCTAAAAACGTCGCCGCTATGCAGCGCGCGCTGCACCGGCACGAAAGTGCATCCCCAAACGATCGCTACGAAAAGCAGCCCCAGATCCCACAGCCTGCTAGGCGGAACGGGGTTTTGCGCGCGGCTTTGCGCGGAATTGGAATTTCGCCCGAAACTCTGCGTAGAATCGGAATTTTGCGTGGAGTTGGAATTCTTTGCAGAATCGGAATTGTTCGTAGAATTCGAGCTTTGCGCAGAATTTAAATTTTTTGCGGAGTTAAAATTCTGTGTAGCATTATAATTTTGCGGAGCGCCGAGGCTTCGCGCGGCGCCATAGTTAAAGCTCTGCGGCGTGCTAGCGGAGCATGGATCATTTGCAAAGTTCTCGGTAAAATTTTTCTCGGAGCGTCGCGTATGAGCATCGGCGAGGCTTTTTGCGGGGCTAAAATTTGGATCGTTTGCGACACTTATGCGGCTCGACAAACCCGCGCTATTTACGCCGCTATGAGTGGAATTTTTCGTAAAATTTATTATAAAATTTCGCTTGAAATTTCTTGCGGAATTTTCGCAAGGATCTGTTTTGGAGGATTTCGCGGAATTTAAAGCTTTATTTTCGGCGCAGCTTAGAATTTGCGCGGACTTTAAATTTGGCGAAAGAGCCGCGGAGCTTAAAGTGGATTTTCTTCCTGGATTTTTGACGCGCGGAGCGGAATAGGGCGCTACGAGACTATGCACGGCAAAACTGACCGAGGCACGATTGCGTGCGGCGAAACCGGCCGAAGCGGGATAAAATTTTAAATTTCGCACGCTCATAAAATTTAACTCGGCGGCCGCGTCTTGAAATTTGAAATTTCTTTTGAGGTAGGGAGCGGGAGCGAAATTTACCTTACCGCTGGGCGCTGTGTTTTTTGCGCGCTCGCACGCCTGATTTGAGATAAAATTTAAAGCGGGTTTTGAATTAAAATTTTCCGCGAGCTCCGAGATAGAATTTTTCATAATTTGAAGTGAAATTTCGCCGAGATTTTAGTGCGGTCGCGCCTATCTGATCGTCTTTATGGCGTTTAAAATCGCGCCCGAGTTTTTGCGAAACTCCCTTTCGTTTTTGCTTAAAAAATCGAAGCTTTCGTTGATGAAGGCGCTACTGAATTCGCTACTAAAATCGTCTCCAGGCTCGCGTCCGACGGCACTTTTAAAGCTTTTAGCAAAGCTCGCGTCGGCTCCTAGTTCACGTGCCAAAGGGCGAATGATTTCGTAAATTTCATCAAAGGCGTTTGTGCGCAGATAGTGGCTAAATAGCACCTCGCCGCTCATTACTGCCTTAGTATCGGCTTCGGACATATCTTTTATTTTAGCGAGTACGAGCTTTTTGATCGGCTCTACGGCAAGACTTAGCTTCTTGCTCGCCAGCCTTTGCATATTCTGCACGGCGATGCTTTTTTTGCCCGCGCGCTCGGTAATGTAGCTAGGCAGATCGAGCTCGTAATCCTGTACGCCAGTGCGTTCGTATTCATTTGCGGCACGCTCTATCAAAGTGCTTAGTGAGTTTTTAAAATTTTCGCTATCGCCCGCGCCCGCACTAAGCATCACGTCCAGCCCCTTTACGGCGACCTCTTCCCAGCTAGCAGTCGCAAATAGCGGCAATAAACAAAAGATTAGTTTTTTAAGCAAAGTTTTTCCCTAATTAAAGATTGATTATTTTATTTCGAAAATTTTAATGTATAATCAACGCTTTTATAATACCAAAAGGGCTAAATATGGAGCTTTTACTCATCGCTTTTGCGCTTGCGATGGACAGCGTCGCGCTTAGTATCTCAAACGGCGCGAAATATCCGAATTTTAAATTTGCACAGATCGCGCGCGTCGCGTTTTTCTACGCGGCGGCTCAGTTTATAATGCCGCTTGCAGGCTACGCTTTGGGGATAAATTTCGTAAAATTTATCGCGCAGATCGATCACTTCGTCGCGTTTGGAATTTTATCGTTTTTAGGCGTTAAGATGATCGCGGAATCCCGCCGCGAGCAGGACGAGCCAGCTCTACGCCTAAGCACGAAGGAGCTGGTGCTGGGCGCGATCGCTACTAGCATCGATGCGATGGCCGTGGGCGTGACCTTTGCCTTTGGCGAGATAAACATCCTCTACGCCTGTTGCATAATCGGGCTCATCTGCTTCGCGCTGTGCGTCGCGGCGTGCTACGCAGGCAAGCTAACGGGCGAATATCTGCACTCAAAGGCGCTCGTTTTAGGCGGCGCGATTTTGATCCTAATCGGGGTTAAAATTTTACTCTCGCACCTCGGCGTTATCGATATTTAGCGGCTTTTAAGCGCCGCTTTGCGATAATTTTTAAAACTAATTCGCAGGAGCGAAAATGAAAAATTTAATAAATTTAAGCGGTGGTGACCGTCTAAATTTGCGCGTAGAGGGTCAAATTTTGCTAAGCGAGAGCATCAAAAACGGCAAAACTAGGCAGACGCAAAAGGAGTTTGAAAGCGCTGGCGAGGCGCAAAAAGCCTGCGCGAAAAAGGAGTGGGAGAGCCTAAAGAAGGGCTATGTCCTGCAAAATGCAAACGCGAAAGCGGGCGAAGCGAGTTTGCACGTCTATATCGGCGGCGGATACACGGGCGCGCTAGCCTTTGCGGGCGCGGAAGGTGAGCTTTTCGTCTATAAATGCGGCGGCTACAAAGATGGCGGCGCGCTGGATGACTTTCTCATCAGGCTGGACGCAAGCGGCGCCGTAAAGCAGCAGATAGTCCTGCCAAAGCCGCTTGCGTGGCAGGCGGAGCGTGCGGGCGAAATTTTGCTTTTGGATCTGGATCATTTTATCTTTAAATTTGACCCGGCAAGAGGCGAATTTAGCGATCTCTCTCAAGGGTTAAGCTTTAAAAACAGCAAAGAATTTACGAGTTTCGTTTGCGCTGCGAAAGATACGGCGGCGTTTGCGATGTTCGGTCAAATTTTTACTCTGCGCGGCGGCGAGATTTCGCCTCTGGCCGAATACAAATCCGAAATGAAAAGCTATACGCCGATCTTGTGCGCCGCGATTAGCGATGACGGCACGCGACTTGCGCTTCATTGCAAGCAAAACGAGATCAAAATTTTAAGCACGCTAAGCGGAGAAGTTTTAAACGAGATAAAAGGCGATTTCGGGGTTTTTGATAAAATTTGCTTTTTGGCTGACGGCTCGATGCTGGGCAAGGAGCGCTACACTAGCAAGCTAGTTTGCCTTGACGCTGCAAGCGGCGAGCGGTTAAAGCCCGCGTGGCTAAGAGGCGAATGCGCCGAGGCGGACGAGCTTTGCGTTAGCGCGGACGGTTTGCGGCTGGTGCTAATAAACTACGACAAGGCTCGCATCGTCGATCTAAAAAGCGGAAATTTGCGGCTTAGCTTTGAGCTCTCGCATGTCGTGAAGCGCTGCGAAGCGAAATTTGAGCGTATAAACGGCGAGGAATTTTTGGCCGTACGCACCGACTACGGCTGCTTTAGCTTATATCGCGTTTAAATTTAAAATAGCACGGGGCCATTAAATTTACAATGCGGATTTACGAATAAAACCGCAAAATTAAAATTTATCGGCGGGTTTTACCCGCGCAAATTTACCCGCCGATCAGAAATACAAAAATTTAAGCCGCCTTAATCTCTCGTAGCCTATACCAAGCGATGATTTGTAAGATAAACGCCGCCAGAAGTATAAAATATCCGATAGCTATAGCGACCGTTAGCGCACCGATGACCGTGCAAATGAAGTAATAGAGGAAAAATTTATCGCCCGATATTCTTGAAAGCTCATTATAAACTTGGAATTCTTTAAAAAACGCATAGATCATACCGATTATGCCGGCGATGAAGAAAATGACGCCGATGGCTATGCCGATACCGCTGGCACCGCCATATTTAGCGCTAGCGCCTATCAGTGCGAATACCCCCATAGTCACACCTATAAAGATAAGTATGGTCGCTACGACGGTGGCTACTAGATAAATGATGTAGTTTTTCTTAAGCGTAGGGCTGGCGGCTTTATTTGAAAGCTTGATGATAGCGAGCAATATACATATAAAACCTGCAATGACGAAAACTAAACCGATAAACGGAATAACGCCTAAAATCGGTAGCGCCGATCCCGCTAGTCCAAGCGTTCTGATGGTTGATAAATTATCATCCCCAAGAGAAAAATTAGAGAAATCTACGTTAATGAGCTTTGTTTTTGTAAGGTATATCTCCTTTGCAGTTTGCCCCTCTGCGATAAAATCAACTTCATCGCCTTTACTCAAAACGACTGGTTTGCCTTCCTCGTTTGCCGATTTCACATCCTCTTGCTGGTATGAGTAGCGGCTCTCATCTGCGGCAAGGATAATGCCCTTAGCCAAAATAGTTCCTTTCACAGTCTCTCCTTTGAAATTAAATAAAATGTGGATTATATATTTTTTAAACAAAAGCTTATCTTAAAGATAGTAGTTCAGCATCAAATCCGCTTTATCCGCGGTCAAATTTACCCGAAGGATCATCTTACTCACCACTCTTTCGCAGCGTGAAATTTTAATCTTATCATAGCGCAGCTCTACGCCCGAACTCACGCCCTGCCGCACGCTCAAAACATAAAATTTCAAAATTTAAAAGCGGTCGGGGGCCTCAATTTAAATCCGTCGCCTAGGAATTCTAAATTAACTCAAATTTTAAAATTTAAAAAGGCTTTTATTTTTTACCCGCCAGAAGCTTTGAGCTACCTAGCATCAGCCATTTGGCTTCGCGCGGGCCCATAAAAAGCCCCTGCGTCGTATCTATAAGCTCGACCCGCTCATAGCCCTGCTCCTTAAGCCGCGCGATGAAAGCGTCCATGTCGCCGTAGTTTCCGCGCGAAAAAAGATCATGGATTGCGAAGCTGCCGCCCTTTTTAAGCACGCGGAGCGTCTCTAAAAGCAGCGCCTGGCGGTCCTTGCGCATGATGTTGTGATAGACGTAGTTGCTTGTAACCGCATCGAAGCTGCCGTCCTCAAAGGGCAGCTGCGTGGCGTCGGCCTGCTCAAAGCTAGTGTTTTGCACCCCTTCGGCGCGCGCGTTGGATTCGCACAGCTGTTTATTAAAAGACGCGTACTCAAAGCCCCAGCGATCGACGCCTAGCACCGATGCGTGCGGGTTGCGCTTGGCGACGGCGATCGTTAGCGCGCCGCTGCCGCAGCCTACGTCCAGCCCGCGCCCGCCCTCGGGTAGATCCACGTATTTCGCCGTGCCCTCTACGATCGCGCGAGAGAGCTGACGTTTGCCGCCGTAATCAAACGCGCGGTACCACACGACGCAGTAGATCGCAAAGCAGCCCAAAACCAGCGCCGCGGCACCAAAAAGCCCAGCAAGGAACCACCTTAGCACGCCGCCAACAAAAGCGCCGCAAACGCCGAAAACCAAAAACAAAACTAGCGCTACGCCCGCACCTGCGGCAAAGCCCACGATCATGCCCTTAGGCACCCAGTTTTTATAGTCCGGTTTCATCTTCGCTCCTTTTATTAAATTTAATCTCGCGGCGGCAAAGCACGCTGCGGCGAAATTTTAAATTCCGCCCGTAAATTTTAAATTTCGCAGCTCAAACCTCGCTTAAATTTAAACGCACGCTAATAGGTGTATTTAAACTCCGCGTAATAGTTGCGCCCTGGAGCCGGAGTATAGATGTCTGCGCGTAAATTTTGGTTGTAATTATACTCCTCGTCAAAGACGTTTTTGACTCCGGCGCTTATCAAAAACCCACTTGCGAAGCGGTACGCAGCGCCCAGATCTACGATCGTGTGCGAGTCGATCCTATCGTGGTTGGTGTCGTGCGATGATGAGAAATATTTAAAATCGCTCATCAGCGTTAAATTTCTAATCGGCTCGTAATCGACGCCCAAAACGAACTTCGAGCGCTCCACTAGCGGAACCTGCTTGCCTTTATTCGCGCCGGATTGGATCTTGGCGTCCACGTATGAAAAGGTCTCGCTGAGCTTTAAATTTGAAAGCAGGCTTTGCTCTGCATACAGCTCCACGCCCTTGCGGCGCGTCTCGTCGATATTTATAAAATGCCAACCGTCGGTGATCGAGCTGCCCAAGGTTTCGTTTACGATCTCGTTTTTCGTATCGGTCCAAAAGATCGTAGCGCTTACGTATTGCCCGTATATCAGATCTTTAAGACCGATCTCGTAGGTTTTAAAGGTTTCGGATTTGAGGTTATTAAGCACGTAAGGACCGTTGCGACCGAGCTTATCGATGAGTTGATTAGGACCTGGGGAGATATAGCCGCGCTCAAATTTAAAATATAGATTGCCGTCTTTAGAATAATTAAAATTCGGCGTGACCTCAAAAGCGTAGTTGTTTTTATGATCGCTTACTCGGGTACTATTTTGCGTCTGCGAGATTATGTTTCCCATCATTTTCCTAGTCGTTAAAACCCTGCGATCTACTTTGTATTCGGCGCGCTCAAACCGCCCGCCCGCACTAAGCGAAAACAGATCGGTGAAATTGTGCTTTTCTAGAGCATAGACCGAGTGGGTAAGCTTTTGCATATCAAAGATCGTAAGCTGTGAACGGCTCATCATAGGATTCATCGGAATGATATAGTCAATCTTGCGAAAGCCCTTGTTTTTGAGATAATCATATCCCGCTATGAACTCGCCGCTGTCGTAGTCGAGCTTGCCCTTTAAATTTGCCCCTTCTTTGCGATCTTTCATCACAAATCCCTTTTGCAAAATTCTAATATCTTGGTAATAAGGCTGTAAATTTGCTTCAAATCTATCGCCGAATTTCACCGCATAATCCAAGTCAAAATTTAGTCGCGTGCTTTTAGTAAAGGTTCTCTCACCTCCTTGTTGGCGGCGATCCGCTTTAAGCTTGGCAAGACCCAGAGTAGGCACGGAATAGGTTCTGGCGCGATAAAAACTCGGATCGAAAGAGATGCTTTGATCGTCCGAAATTTTATAATGCATCCCGAGCGAGCCGTAGTAGCCGGTATTTTTCTCGCCCTTGCGGTATCCGCGCTGCTTAAAGCCCTTAACGGCGGTTTTTAGAAACAGATTATCGCTCACGCCTCCGCCGAGCCCTAAATTTAGATCTTTATAATTATACGACGCGATCTTGGTGGAGACATTGGCGTATGGGTATCTGGCGCCCTTTTTTGTGATGATATTTATCACGCCGCCGCTGGTGCCGCTGCCGTAAAGCACACTACCGCCGCCGGGGATGATCTCCACGCGCTCTATATCCTCAATAGGAACGAGATCTATCGGGATACTCGTCGGCGTCGTGTCGATCATATTGAGCGCGACTCCGTTAAGAAGGACCTTGACGGAGGTATTTGCCTTCTGACCCTGTCCGCGCAGATCGACCGTATCGCCGTGAAAGCTAACCCCCGGCGCCTTTTCTAAAATTTCGCGCAGATCGCGGTAGCCGCGGTTTTCCATATCCTCCGCGGTGATGACCGAGACGTTGCGAACCTCGTTTTTAAGCATATCCTCAAAGCCCGTCGCGGTAACTACGATGGTGCCCAGCCTCGTGGCGTTCGCACCGGAAGCGTTTTTAGGGGCTGCGGAATTTACGGCTCCCGCGCCGGGCGCGCTGATATTTTCGGACGTAGCGTTGTTTTCGGCTCCGTTTAGTTGTAAGGCGGCGCACAAACTTAGCGCGATCGCGGCATTTGAAAGATAAAATTTCTTAAACATCACTCTCCCCTATTCAAAATTAGAATTTTGCGAATGATTTGCAAATGCTATATTATAATTTCTCTTGATTAAATAATAATAAATTTCAAAGATTAAAGATAGATTTTTTAAAATTTTGGCGTAGATTGGATGAAATTTTGATCTTGAGCGTTTTACGTAGCGCGGTAAAATTTCGGTTTTAAATTTAGACTCCTTAGCGATTTTTATTTCTTAAAGCGGCAAATTTGCGAAGCGAATCTAGCTGAAATTTTAAAATTTAGCCAAATCCCTAAAATCATACCCGTCTAAAATGCGCCAAAAAGTATTAAACCTATCCTAGTGCTCATTTTTTATTCCTAAGACTTTTTGAT
>ERZ773079.2325-NODE-2325-length-10644-cov-19.169138_pt1 | contig 10644 bp, 5 predicted proteins | sample MGYA00511355_ERZ773079 | MGnify/ENA primary metagenome ERZ773079 (study PRJEB29015, sample SAMEA2737979) | human oral metagenome | biome: human oral; feature: human-associated habitat; material: dental | place: China | collected 2117 ... | reverse complement strand
GAGCGATATCTTGTGATCCAGAAAGAAAGAGATTGCTGATCGGAGATCAACCTTGAGCGACGAGGAAATGGAGAAATATGTTGTAACGGGTGTGAGAAAGAGGGGATGAGTCAGATGAGAATATTGATTTGGGGTGCGCTCGCATGAGAAGAGGAAAGCAAAAAAATAAATTCATCGGCCGGTATCTGTCCTTGCCTGGTTTTCTGCTGGGCATGGTTTTTGTACTGTCCGGGATCCTGTCTTTCGGAACAAGAATTTCTCTGACTGAGGCAATCCGGTCAGATAAAGAGCAGAGGGTCTCCGTCCGGGAAACAGGCGCTCCTCTTGCGAGAGGAGAGCAGGGCGCTGGCAGGGTCTATGCCTACAAGTCCTATCCCCTGGATGAAATTCAGCGCTATGACATTCGCCTGACGATCAATGAGGATGGCTCCGCCCGCATTCGCTATGATCTGAAATGGAAAGTCCTGAATGACAGTTCGGAGGGGCCTCTGACCTGGGTTAAGATAGGAATCGGCAATCAGCACGCCAAAGACTTTGAGGGCAAAAGTGATACAGTTAAGAGCGTCAAGTATATGCGTGATCAGGGAGGAGACTATGCGCGTGTCGACCTGGATGGCAAATACTACGCGGGAGATATTGTTGACTTCTCCTTTGAGCTGACCCAGTACAATATTTTCCAGGAGGATTCGGAGAACCGGAAGGTAGTTTATACCTTCACGCCCGGCTGGTTTGACGATACGCCGGTCGATGAGATGAACATCTACTGGGGGACGGATAAGGTCAGGCAAACGGATGGGTTTCTGCGATCAGATGATGGACAGGAAGCGCAGACCCTCATGATTGACGGCAGGCAGTACTACCATGCCGGGCGCACAGGCTTGGACCAGGGAGAGAAAATGACGGTCAGTGTCTCCTATGATCCGGACGCCTATGGCTTTGTGGATGGCAGCAGCATCCGTCCCAATGGCAATCTCTATCTCTATCTGGTCCTGATTATGCTGGGCGGTCCCGTCCTGGTCTTTGTCCTCCTTCGTTTTCTGGGGAGGGGGAAGACCCTGGTGGATACCTATGATGCCAATGCGGGTAGCGGCAGGGCTTATTTTCACGGAAGAGGAAGCGGAGGCGGCGGGGGCTGTGCCTGTGCCTGCGCCTGCGCTGGCGGTGGCAGGGCCGGCTGCTCCAGGAAGGATTTCTACGGAACCAAAGTGTCCACGCTGAAAGTCAGAGCGGCCCTGCGGGAAATGACCAGGGCAGAGAGAGATTCGTCAAGCGTACATTCCGCAGATCATCAATAAGACCGGCCGCTTTTCCAGGGGCAATGGGAGGCGGGCGCATGACGTCCAAAATCATGGAATCAGTTTGAAGCAGAATTGGACTGCGTGGGTTTCACTGATTGGAATCAGTGAAAATAGAGAGAACAAGATGGTGGAGAAATGGCATATTTCAACAATCAGAAGGCCCGGATGCGGGCCGGGAAGAAGAAAGTAACCTTTCGGGGGACCATGGCCAATGCCGACTGGATCGCCCTCTTTGACAGGGCGGCGACAGGGGATCTGGATGCAATTATGAAGCTGGCAGAGGGTTATCTCCTTGGCAGCTATGGAGAGAAGAATCTGATCAAGGCGAGAAAGTGGGCCTCGTTCGCTGCCAGGAAGGAGCATCCGGGGGCCAGGGAATTGCTGGAGAAGATAAAAAAGGAATCCGGGTGAAGGGATAAAAATGGAAATTCAGCAGCTGATAAGGGAAGCGACTGGTTGGCCTGAACCATTGCAGGACAGGTTGGAATCCTGTATTTTCCCGTGAAAAGCAGGGGGAAATATGCTAGTATTGTTGCACTGTAAGCCGGGGCCGCAGTCATGCGGTCTCGTTTTCTTATCTGCCCTGTGAACCATAGCAATTTGTAACGAGGAGAACATATGTCTGAATACAAAGAAAATAAGATGGGAACCATGGCGATTAAGCCTCTGGTTGTTTCGATGTCCTTTCCCATTATGATCTCCATGCTGGTGCAGGCGCTCTACAATATTGTAGATTCCTACTTTATCGGTCAGTATGATCCCAACTACGGTGTGGCGGCTCTGACGGTGGCCTTTCCTCTGCAGACTCTGATGATCGCATTCGGATCCGGAACCGGCGTCGGATTTAATGCAATTTTATCCCGCTCTCTCGGAGAGAAGAATCCCCAAAAGGCGGGCGCGTCTGCTAATACGGGGATTCTGCTGAATCTGATCAACTACCTTATCTTTCTGATCCTGTCGATCACAGTGACCTCCGCTTTTGTTCATGGACAGACCTCTCAGGCACAGACGATTGCTTACGCTGAGAACTACCTGCATATCGTCCTGGGACTTTCCGCGGGACTTTTTCTGCAGATGACCTTTGAGCGGATGCTGCAGGCCACCGGCCGCAGTCACTTGTCCATGATTTCTCAGATCACGGGCGCGCTTGTCAATACGATTCTGGACTATATGATGATCTTCGGACACGGACCCTTTTCGAAGATGGGCGTTGCAGGTGCAGCCTACGCGACTGTCATCGGCCAGTTCGTGGCCGCTGCTGTGGGACTCTCTTTGAACCTGTATTTCTGCCATGAGTTCCGTCTGTCTTTGGTCAGGGTTTTTCGCCCGCAGGCGGCCATGGTGCGCGAAATCTACTATGTGGGCATTCCCACGGTTGCCATGATGGCTGTCGGCTCTGTCATGTCCTGGGGCATGAATTTGATCCTGGGGCATGCGGCCGGGGATAATGGACTGACCATCTTCGGCATTTACTTCAAGCTGCAGTCCTTCTTCTTCATGCCGGTATTTGGTCTTAACAATGGAATCATTCCGATCCTCGCATATAACTACGGGGCCAGACGAAAGAACCGCATCAAGCAGACGCTTCGCTTTGGCATTATGCTGGCAGCAGTGATTATGGTTACCGGAACTCTGGTCTTCTGGATCTTTCCCAATGGCCTGCTCAAGCTTTTTAACGCAAGCCCGCAGGTGACTGCCATGGGAATCGTCGCCCTGCGGATCATCTCCATTCATTTTCCTCTGGCCGCGGTGGGAATCCTCTTCGGGGGGATTTTTCAGGCCTTTGCCAAGTCCACCTATTCCCTTTGCCTCAGGACTGCGTCTTGGTTTGTAGGCACCGGCAGCCTTAAGGAACTGCTTGGCGTAGATGATGTTAGCCAGGACTTGCTGGTACTTAGTCTCGGATTGATTCTTGATGTTACTGAGTCGGTCAGCTAGTGCCGCATCGGTCGGGTATTGGACCTTGTTGGTCTTCTGAGCGAAGGTGATGTCGATATCAACCGGCTCAGCTAACCCATCAATGGATACTTGCTTGAGGCGGAGGTTGCCATTGACTATGGCACTGCCATCATTCTCTCTGCCAAAGGCAGTTAGTAGAGCGTCAGTGATCTGCTGCTTCTTGGTCGGGTCATTGAGAATGCTTCTATCCAGCCTAGCCAGGTAGTCAAAGTCACCTGAGCCGGGAGCATTAGTCTGTCTACCGGTAGAGCCGGTATCGATCATCTCAACGATGTTCTCAGTTAGATCTCCGTCCAGATAGTCTTTGTAGCTGAGGTTTAGCTCAGGGATATTAGTGATAGCTTGCTTGATAGCCTGATTAATCACCTCATGCTTATGGTCAGTCTCAGCCATGCTAGCGGGGAGCTCACTGATGATGGTGCTAGTACTGGGGATAGTGATGGACTCTCTGTCCAGCGTTAGCTCACCCAGCTCCAGATCGCTATCCGGGGCAAACTGATAGTCACCGGTATGGTAGTAGCTGAGACCGGACATCTGCTGGCGCATCTTGTCATAGTCATCCGGAGTGAAGATAAGCTCTTCGCTGTCTCTGTCTACAATGGGGATATAGAAGCCGTTGAGGGCAATTTCCAGCTTAGTGACTTCGGAGACGAGAGTATACTCTTCGCCTTTATTGCCATTAAACCAGCCTAGACTCTTGCCCGTCCTAGTAGTTCTATCTGAGATGTAGTAGCTAACTTTATCCATACCGAAGCCGGTACGGATGCCATAGTGACCATCGCCATCTACACCGGTGGCAAATATTTCCAGCTTGGGCAATCCCTCTCGGCGATGACGCTTAGCTTCCGCTATCTCCTTGAGGCGGCGGTCAATCTCTTCCTGAGTGAGGTCAGTGCGGTCAAAGTTGGCATCAGGTACACTGAGGTCGTAGACACTTTGATCAGCTTCATGCTTGTCTCGCCGAGTGATGATGAATCTATCCTCGTCAGGTCTCAGCACCACCCAGAGACCACTGCCATAAGCCTCAGCTAACATGCGCCTATCATCTCTATTGCCCATAATTTGGTTAATAGTCTGCTCACCATTTAGCAGATCTAGCACTATGCTGGCATCAGCATCCAGCGGCGTAGTGTCACTGCGAGACGCATCTCCCAGGTACTCCTTAGAGATAGAGCCATTCTGGAAAGCGTAAGATAGGTAGCGAATACCATCACCGTCAGTCCCACCCATACCCTTGACCAAGTCACCTGGCTGAAGCTTAGGCTCGCTGGTAGTAGCGAGATATTCAGCTGTTTTACGGTTTCTGGCATCAGCCTCTTTAACGATATTATCCATGTACTGCTCGGCATCAGCTAGGCTATTGACACCAACGAAGTGAGCAAAGTAGCGAACCGCTCGGTCAGCCAGAGAGTACCGACTGTTAGGCTTGATGAGGCTGGTCAGGTTAGCGAAGTCGGCTTGGAGTGCGTTAGGTTGAGCCGACGACTCATCTGTGCCGGATTGCTGGTGGATCAGCTGATAGGGGTATTCTTTACCGGTCAAGGTGCTGTTATAGATAGTGGCTAGGTGCCAGGCGAAAGTACTGAGAGTGTCGTAGTTAGCCTTGGTATCCCTATCCATTAGGTTAGTCGGTTGATTGAAAGTATTCCAATCCAGCTCACCGGAGTTCAGCTGATCAAATAGCGCTTGACCGTTTTTCAGAGTATCCAAATACTCTCTGATCGAGCGGTTATTAGAGCCGAGCGAAGCTCGGAGCAGGTCAGAGACAATGATGGCGTCCCGGCTATTAAGCATCTGATCCAGCTTACCGCTCCTTATATCACCGGTAGCTTGCTGGAGGACGGGGCTGATCGTATTAGGTCTACCATAACTAAGAGGGCTGAAATTAAAATCATCCTCTAGATTAGGCGACGGGTGCATGGTGCGAAAGACTAGATAGTTCTTGCCGACGTAAGGCAAGTGGTTATGAATGTAGATATCCTCGATCTTATCCAGAGCTTCCGGTATTTTATCTGCATCCAGCTTGAGTAGCTCACGAGTGAAGGCTTCGGAACGCTCAGCCAGCTCACTGGCGTTAGAGTTGGTCAGACGAGCCATGATGCTTGCTGTCCATCCGATCTGATCAATGGTCAGTTCATCATAATGCTCTTTGATATATGATTCGAAGAGTTTTCGAGAGTCATTCCAGTCATCGCCTTCACCAATACTACCATAGCCCTTTGCGACCGCTATTTGCTTGTCGTCCAACCCCATCCGCTTTCTGCCGGCTTCGTCTTGGTTTTGGTAGTATTGGTAGACCAGGTTTAGACAGTGAGTGTCGGATAAAAGAGTATCCTGCCAGAATTTTGGCTTAGGTCCATTAACATCAAGATAGTCAGCTAGATTATCCGAATTGAACCTATATTGCAATATGTCATCATACGCCTGATATTTTTTACAAAACTTAATTAGGCTCTTCCTGTCACCCGATAGGCTCTCCTGAAGTTCAGGGTGATCGTAGAAAAAACTAATATTCCTAAATAATATCTTGTCTTTCATTTTATTTGTTGGGCCATTGGCGTCAAAGTAGTCAGCAAGATTATCCGCAGTTAACTCGTATGCATCTATCCACCGTTCGTTTAGGCTATATTTGTCACAAAACTTGATTAGGCTCTTCCTGTCACCCGATAGGCTCTCCTGAAGTTCGGGGTGATCACGGAGAAAACTAACTCTTCTAAACAATATTTCGTCTTTCATTTTATTTGTTGGGCCATTGGCATCAAAGTAGGTGTCAAGACTATCATTGCGTATCATTGATAGACTACTAAGTACACTTCTATAGCCCCTAAAACCATCATAGTCCTTGTAGTCTACGCAGAACTTTGCCAAACTCTTTTCATTGCTATTCAACAGTCTGGATGCTGCATCCTGGCAATCACATAAGAGATTGATTTTGTCAATGTCAAGCGGTATCTCATTCAGCAACTTGTTGACCAGGCTATCGACAGTTAGGGTGCCTCGTATGATATCGGCTCTTCCCTCACTTATGCTCGACGATATTTTATCGTTGACGCTAGATCTGTAATACTTATAAATGTTAATAAAATCTTTCTGATCATTAGATAGCTTGGAGCACAAGTCAGGATTCTCTAGAAAGACTTCTGCATTAATATAGTCGCATAATATCCCATCGAATAATTCGCCGGTTGGACCACCGGCATCAAAATAATCTCTAATCCATTGTGTGCGCTCATCTTTTGAAGGATGATCAGGGTAAGTCGAAACAAGCTCAAGATATTTACGCCCGGTATCGCCATAGTGATTTTTCCAATCACCGTCAATATAGGACATAAACTTATCTGCATCTTTATTATAGTAATATCGCTTAAAGGAAGCACTGTAAAACTTATCGGTAAGTTTATCGCCGTCAAATAATTCACTGGAGTGATTTATGCAGAGGTCTCCCATAGACTGACTAAACTGCTTAATTGCCTCGGCGTCATATTTGCCATTTTGGCCCTTCATTTTGCCCAACAGATCAACCATTGCTCTACTACCGTCGGCTTCGCTGGTCTGATCTCTGTGTGCTTCCAAGAACCTTCTTTTCTTATTACTCCACTCCACACCATCTTTATAAAGCAGTGAAGAACAGTAAGCTTGGTACAAGAATGATCCAGGGCGATTCTGGAATAATGCATCTTTGAGGATACCGTTCTCGTCTATTAAATCAGATAGATCGAGTCTCTGTCCATCATCCTGTTCTTCTTTAGTCATATCAAGCGCCTTCGCCACGCAGAGCTGCATCGCATTATTACCCAAGTAGCTAGATTGTTCCCGCCAATAGTTAGCCACTGGATCATTGCCACTTGGTAACAAGTTTGGACTAATAATATATTCTGCCGTCCCGCCCAGATCTTTGCCCTTCTTAGCCATATCCAGTAACTTGTGGTATGCATTCGTGTACAATCTATCAACAATGTCAGGGGTAATTAGCCCGAGTTCCTGTGCCTTGTCTTGAATAAGAGCTAGCTCATCGCCCAGATCATCTCCATGCAACATGCTACCCCTGCACACCCCGTCCAAGCGAGACATTTTTTCTAGCAACGCCTCGCCGGACGGTTGCCAGCCGAGCTTTCTAAGTACGTTGTTATATTTAACTATATTAGCAATCTGACCATCCGACCATTCTTCAAAGGTGTCAAAAATCGCCATCTCAGAGGACTCACCAAGTTCCTGCACACTTGTCTCGGTCATATCAATAGATTCTTTCAGTCGTCGCCTACCCTCTTCGTTAGAACAAACTTTGTCGAGTACATCAGCTAGGTAAGAATTGCCAAAGGTTTTTATGTGCCAATACTTATCTATAGCCTCGGGGTCTTTAGGGGTCTCACTAGCAATATCCCTCATTCGCTCAATAGCGAGTTGCTGGATATGCTCATTGTCGACAATCTTCTCCGGTGAGATACCCGAGGTCTCAAGCAGGTTGATACCATAGGTATTGAAAGCATCATCTTCATTCATAACATCTAAGAACTGGTCGGCGGTCTCTTCGTTGCTCAGATCAAGTTTGCCCGTACTAATCGCCTCTTGCACTCCAAAATAATCGGAAGACGAATACCGAGACAATGCAGTATTTAAATATTCTTGCCTGATCTCCGATTTAGATAAGTTGATTTTATCTTCCTGGATAAACCTCTTGATAAACTCAGTATTATTATCAGCCGCTTCACCACCACGCACACGATTTATATGCTCTAAGTATCTTTTGAACACTCGACTATCCGACAACTTTATCTTACCCTCGTCGACTAGCTTATTTAGCTGATTGTAATCTTGCTGCGCCTCGGCGCCATAATAATTACTTACCGTTTTATCTATTAGCTTAATTTGTCTATCTACCTGTATCTCATGGACAGAATGTCTCACCGAGTCGAGCGCTGTCTGCGCCATGACGCCTAGCGGGCTGGAGCCAAGCAGCTCTATTATTCCCTTTTTCTTAGGCTGTGTCTCGGCGCCGACCTGGACAGCTTGACCACTCCGCCCTCCCGGGTCGACGTTAGTGCTATATTGCGACTCCTCAGCACCAGTCCGGACGGTCTGACCAGCTTGACTGCCCTGCTCTACCTGACCGGGCCAGTCGTTAGGTTCGCCCCGGTCGCCTTTAATCACCCTGACTTCAACGGTCTCACCCTGATCTGAGGTGCGGTTGGTGTCGTTAGCGCTCTCGTCACCATTGGTCCCACCGGCGTCGCTATCATTACCCACTTTGCCGGTGCCTTGTTCCGGCAGGCCAATCTGCCACTGCCTGGCGTTAGCGTTATCCGCTGTCGCCTCTGGCTGTTGATAGCTATCGTGTCTATTCATAGTGCTTATGAAGATTATAACAAATGAGCCTTGCTGATATATGGCAGAGAGCCAGCACACGAACTTGGACGACCGCTACCGACTAGCGCAATAACACGACATCACGCCACGACACGAGCCACGTACCCACGCTTATCTACTCTGGTGCTCGTCCAGTATCTTGTTGACCAGGCTGTCGGCTAGGCTGTTGTATTCACGGTGGATATGGTGAAAGTGTACCCGCCGAAAGTTGAACAGTAGCTTGACCACCCTATTGTAGACGTCGATAAACTCGGGGTTATGCACCTTGAAGATACCGTTGATCTGGTTGACTACCATCAGATTATCACTATAGAAATCAACATCGGTCAGCCCCAACTCGACCGCCTTAGCCAGCCCCAGCTCGACCCCGATGTATTCCGCCATGCCGCTATTACTATAGCCGATGAACTTGCCACCCTGCGCTAAGACAGTCTGCCCGGAGCGATCAGTGATGATATATGCACTGGCTGATGGGCCAGGGTTGCCCCTAGAGCCACCGTCCGAGTGAATGATAGCCGTCTGCCGAGTCGCCGTCTGGTCGGGAGCGGCTTTGTCGCCACCACTGTCAAACTTAGCTATGTCTAGTAGAATATTAGTGGACGAGGTTAGCTGGCTATAATGTATATCTGACAACTTAACCCAACGGATTTTATCGTATTCGTCGTCCGTTGTGACCTTGTCACCCCTGTCAATAGTTGTGCTATAGACAATGAAAACATACTGGGTGTTCTGGTAGTCAGGATCGATGAAGCTGACCACATCACGCAGACAAAAGGTCTCCGGCTCAATGCCGGCATGAATCTGCAAGCTCCGCTTCAGTGCGTCCACCGGCTGCTCGCCGACATGGAGCGAACCGCCCGGCAGCTCGTATAGCCCGCTAATCGACGGGCGACCGCCGACTCGGCGCAACAATAAAATCTTGCCTTGTCGCTCTACCAGTGCCCTGATGACTACTTTTTGTCGCATGCCCACCTGATATTTATTACTCAAATATTTCAACTTCCGGATGGTCTAGCCTGGCGTATTAGAATCCCCATCTAGGACAAGGCGGGTGCTCGCAATAACTAACCACGGTTAGCTACCATTAGAGCCCCTTTCTAATGCGTCGTTAGGAAATAAACTACAGGCTAGACCTAACCTAATTATATCATTGACCGGCAAATTACCCACTACCCTAGAGGCCGAACCACTTGGCGACTACGGTAAAGCAGCCCTCTGCCCCTCGAGCGATATTGATCACCAGTCCGCTCACAATCATCCCGGCTAATAATACGACCAGGAAAACCACTGTCACGCCGTACCGTTCCATCTTATCCATCACCCGCCTAGCCCCCGGCGGGGCAAAGGCATAGAGCAAGCGTGAACCATCCAGCGGCGGTATAGGCAACAGATTAAAGGCAAAGAGGCTCAAGTTGATTACTTCCGCTTGACCGATGAGCTGACCTGCCAGGCTGGCCTGGTCGATCCGTAGACACCTAGGGATGATGAAGCAGATAAAGGCTAGCACCAGGTTGGTCAGCGGTCCTGCTAGTGCGACTAGGGCAGCACCCCAGTCGCCACCTTTTAGCCGTTTGGTGTTTATCGGGACCGGCTTAGCCCCGCCGAAGATCGGCATCGGCGCACCCGAGGCGGTTGCCAATATGGCTATTGCCGGCAGTACGATGGTCAGGTAGGGGTCGATATGAGGTGCCGGGTTAAGCGTCAGACGCCCTTCTTGCTTGGCTGTGTCATCGCCCAGCCAGTGCGCCACTAGTCCGTGCATTATCTCATGCAAGACTAACGACACTAGGGTGATGCCTAGGGTGGTACCTAGGACAATGACCATGGCTATCATGGTTACAATTATATCATCGCTCTCTCTTCCATAATCCGCCCTCGTAGCTCACAGCAAAGTCTGTAATTTCCCTCCGCACACAACTTGAGTTGGTACGAGTAGCGCAGGTGGTCTCATCAGTTCTGCTGCCTAGTCAGCCCTCATTCTTCACTCTATTATCATTTCCTTCAGACCCGCCTGGCTGGCTCG
>ERZ773079.2321-NODE-2321-length-10668-cov-4.685763_pt1 | contig 10668 bp, 9 predicted proteins | sample MGYA00511355_ERZ773079 | MGnify/ENA primary metagenome ERZ773079 (study PRJEB29015, sample SAMEA2737979) | human oral metagenome | biome: human oral; feature: human-associated habitat; material: dental | place: China | collected 2117 ... | reverse complement strand
CATTCCAAAACACATTTACGAATGGGTGCAGTCCACAGCGCGGCAGGGCTACTACTTCAACAAGGAGTACATCCAGTACGCCGCCGATGCGCACGGCTACATCGACCTCACGAAGATCCTCGTGCCGACGCTGCGCGTCTACGATAATATCCAGATCCAAGATGTTGTCTCGAAGCGCCGCTGGCGGATGCTCCCGCTCGAGGGGTACGGTGACCTCTCGGGCGCGGCGGAGTATCTTTTGATCGACCTGCGCGCGGGCACGGTGCGCGTGACGGCGCATGAGGATCTGGACAGCGCGTGGGGGACGATCTCGCGCGAGGAGAATGCGAAGGAGTTTACCCTCGCCTCCCTCTCGGACAAGGACGTGGAGAAAAAATTTTTTAATGCAATTATTTCCTACGCTGCGGCCCATCAGGAGGAGCTCATCCACCGCTCGAAGGGGATACTGAGCGATGCTGACCGCAAAATACTGGCGGAACAGCAGGCAAAGGCGGCGAAAGAACAGAAAAAAACCGTCAAGCATCCATAAAGCAAGATAAAACGATAAAATATGGAGCGTCCCACTGATATCAAGGGGGGACACTTCTTTTTATTTGGGAGTCTCTAGCTTTTTTTTTGAAAACAAAGTATAATAGGGATGAGCCTACTAGGAGGAGGATGTGACGCGCATGACAGACAAGGAATGGATGCAGCATGAGCTGAACCGCATGGTGAAGGCGGAGGGCGGTAAGATCAGCGTCGAGCGTATGACCGAGATTGTCTCGGAACTCAGCCGGCGGCTGCGCGAAAATCCGAACCTGCCGCGTGAGATGAACACGCTTACGGCGGATGAGTTGATTGCACGCGCACGCAAGGCGTCAGGCGAGGAGCGCTACCGCATCATCAAGCGTGTTCTGCGCATCGAGCCGGAAAACATCACAGCGGCGTGCATGCGCGTGGAATATCTGGCCCGCAATGCCGATGACCGCGTTCACCACTACGAAGACCTGGCACGCAAGGCAACGGCGCGTCTTACGGAGGAGGGGCTCTTCGCTGAGGAGAACATCGGCAAGTTCTGGGCAATGCCGCAAACAAAGCCCTATATGTTCCTCCGACTTTCCTATTTGGAGGCTCTGCTCGCCGCACGTAAACTTCGTCTTGCAGCGAAGGAGTGCAAAGAGATGCTGCGGCTTTCTGAACACGATGGCCTTGGGCGCCGCTACCAGCTCATGTTCATCTACGCCGCAATGGAGGAGGGCGATGCAGCGATTGAACTGTATCAGCGCTACGAGGAGGGCGTGGCGATGATGTACCTGCCGCTCGCGATGCTCTTCTATCGCCTCGGCAAGATGAAGATGGCGCGCAACTTCCTGAAGGAGCTCGCCGCCGTTAACCTCGATACGGAGGAATTCTTCGAGCGCGGCGTGCGCGGCGATCTGCCGAAGCGTGCGCCGGGACGCTATGCCGGCTCCTTCGCCATCGGTACGATGGAGGAGTTCGGCGAGGCGGTGACGGACAATGCCTTTGCCTTTGTCGGGATGGACGCATTCTTCGCCTGGGGGCTGAGCGAGCTGCGCGCGGGCGTGGCAGAGGGGGCATAGCACAGAACACGTATCGGCCGGAGCTCTGTTTCTCACGGCGGAGCGCACTGCGGCAGTGCAGGGATGAGCAGTGCACATGGGGGTGTGCACTGCTCATCCCCGGACTGCTGCAGTGCCGGCATAGCGATTTATTTTGGAGACGCACGACGCGGAACAGATGCGGGGGGCATCGTTCCGCCGTGCCGATGCAGTAGTGGCAAAAGGGGAGGAAATCACGCAAAAACGTCAAGTTCTCATCGCAGATCTGGAGTGTTTGGGGAGGCGCGGACGCACAGCCGTGTCACTTCGATGTACGCGGTACCGCGGCGATCGATATGCGAATGCATATTGGCTTTATTGCTCCGGCATCATTGGGAATTACGGGTGATCTCAGCATCGTTTGCTGCACATCTTACCGCGATTTCTACGTATATGGGGACGATGCCCTCAGCAGAGGGTGAATATGGAGGGGACAATGGGACTCTTTGATGGGTTTCAAGGCGATGTTGAGTCGGCTGGGATGGGCATTCGCAAGGCCATCAGAGCTGAGCTCGATCGCAACGAATGGAACTATGAGGAAAGTGAGGAAAGTGACGAGACGCGCAAAGAAGCTTACTTCTATATGCGCAATGAGCTCGAGAATGACGAGCCTGTCACTGTTGTTATCGCTGTGCGTGAGTACAATCATGCGGACGGTTTTATCAAGATCAAGATTTATGATATTGCCTATCTCGAGGAGAGCAGCAATCGTGCGGAGCTGCTTGCGAAGCTCAACGGATGGAACGCTGAGTACCGCTACGTCAAGTTCTGTCTCGACAGCGATCAGGATGTGGTCGTCGATATCGACCTGCCGCTCGATCTCCACAAGGGTGAGTTTAAGCCGAATGCTGTCATCGCCATGATGGCTGTCGGGATGCGCGCTGTGGAGCAGGTTCATGAAAGTCTGATCGGACTGTGCGAACGGGGACATCGCCCGCGTGCACGGGCGTCAGAATGATACGCGCGTTGAACGGAGGATCTTTATGGGACTTTTTGACGGCTTCAGCGGAAGCGAAGAAGGACTCAAAAACAGTGCATACGAGGCGATCAAAGCAGAGTTTGAGAAACAGGGGCTGAACTACGGGGAGGACACCTCCGAAGACGGAGAGGATCATATTCTCCGTATGCGTCAGCAGCTGGACAACGGCAGTGTCGTAAGTATTGCCATCGTGGTAACGGAAAACGGCGACACCAATGACTTCATCAAAATTAAGTACTTTGGTATGGTGCGGCTTGATGAGAAATCCGATCCGACGGTTTTTCATGAGAAGCTCAATGAATGGAACAGCGAGTACCGCTATGTGAAGTTTGTGGTGGATGATGAGCAGGATGTTGTGGTGGATATCGATCTGCCGCTCGATCTGCATGACGGCGTTTTCCAAGTGGACAGCTTCATGTCGATGGTCGGCGTCGGGCTTCAGGTGCTCGAAGAGGTCTATCCGGCTCTCATGAAGCTGCGGTGGACGTGAGCGCCTCAGGTGCGGTGCCGGGCGCCGCATCCGAAGACAAAAGGAAAGAGCTGTAACACGAAGGGTTCCCTTCCTGTTACAGCTCTTTTTTCTTTGTCAATGCTTTCGCCTGTGGTCGAGTTGCGGGATTCTCAGCCCTTTCCGCAGATAGCTTTGCTGGAGTTGGTAGATGCTCTGTACGAGATGATCGCGCTCGCGCGTCGAGAGTGCGGTGAACGTGACGCCGATGTGGTATGTGGTGCCGAGGTTTGTCTCAATGGGGGTGGAGCGGCGGATTGTTCCTTCGGTCTCCAGTGTACCGATATGCGGCAGATCGGGTACCCGTACAACGACAGGCGTATTCTCGAGCAGCGGCTCCTTGTGAACGAAGCAGAGTCCGCCGCCGCTGATATCGATGAGGTGCATCTCGTGGAAATCTTTGAGACTGCCGTGATCGCCCGCGAGCTTTACCTCGATGGTGTGCGGGATAGGGATGCGGACGAAATCCCGCAGCTGAATGCGCTCGGCACTCTTAGGGAGATCAAGATACCAGATCGTGTCGGGCAGCTGGGAGGCTGCATGATAGGCAACGACAAAGTGGTAGACGCAGCCTGCGCCTGTGAGGTGACAATGAAAAACATGACCGGGCGGGGGGGTATCGATGAACTTGTCTGCGGGAATGTCGAGACGCACGCTGAGTGCTCCGGCGGGGGCTCCTGCCGCCTGTTCTTCCTCGCTGAGTTCAACGGTTCCATAGTAATCGACCTCAAGTTCAGTGTCGATAATATGAATGGAAGCGTCATGTTTCAGTAATTCGATGAGTTTTTCTCCCTCGATGACCATAGATTGTTCCTTTCTCAAGATCAATCATCCACACGCCGGATCATCCGCACATACGATTTGGCGAAGCTTATTTATACGTGACTTCTGTACTATCTTATAAGAATAACAAACTGCGGCGGCAAAGTCAATTTCGTCCTTTGACTTTACCGTGTCTTCAAGATATAATAAAACAATCAACACAGAAAAGGGATCGGGTGAACGCGATGGCGATGAAGATAGACAGCAGCATTTCACAGAGTACTTCGCTGAGTATGCCGCGTGCGGCAAGTGATGTAGGAGTACGCGGTGCGTCGACGGATTTCAGCATGGAACTGGCGGATCAGGAGTCGTCTATGTCGCGCGAGGCGATGGATCGCCTGCTGGAAAAGATTGATGAGCAGGGGGCACGTCTGTCGAAGTCGCCGACGTATGAGGAACTTCGTTCGTATCGAGCGCTCATTCAGAGCTTTATCGGCGAGGCAGTCGGCGGCATGTATGAACTGCATACACAGGCGGGGTGGGATCGTCTCGGACGGCAGAAGGTCTATACTTCTGTGCGTAAGATCGATAAGAAGCTCGAGGAGATGACGGAAAAGATCCGCCTCGGACAGGCTGATCAGCTGGATATCATTGCGAGTCACGATGCCATCCGCGGTATGCTCGTCGATCTCTATATGTGATGGCGAAGACGAAGGAAATCTCCGCCGCTGAGGAGGAGCGTGAGCCATTTCCCCGCGACTGGTCGGACATCCGCGGACATGCGGAGATCATCCGCTGTCTGCGCCGCCTCGCTGCGGATGGACATCTGCCGCACGCACTGATCTTTACGGGGGCGGCAGGGATTGGAAAACGCCGTACGGCACGCGTGCTCGCACGGACATTGCTTTGTGCGGCAGAAGGAAATGCTCCCTGTGGGCGCTGTGATGACTGCCGCACGACGGCGGCGGGCGTGCACCCCGATTACTTCGAAGTCATACCGGAGGCGCGCGGAAAGGGCGCCGCAATGATCCGTGCCGATGCTGTGCGGGATATCCTCATCGCCGCGAGTGAGTCGCCGCAGAGGGCGGGGCGCCGCATCATTCTGATCGACGGGGTGCACAGCATGAACGAGGTTGCGGCGAACCGCCTGCTCAAGACCCTCGAGGAGCCTCCCGCAACGGTACTCTTTTTGCTTGTGACGGATGCATGGGATGCGGTCTTGCCGACCATTCGCTCCCGTGCCGTCCGCATTGCGTTCGGCCCACTGCCGCGCGCGGAGATTGCAGCGGAACTGCAGAGGCGCGGCATAGCGCGTGCGGAGACGATTGCCGCTCTTGCTGACGGCAGCCTCGGGCGTGCTGAGACACTGGCGGCAGAGGGGCTTTCCCTGCGCGATGATGCACTCTCGTTTCTTACGATACTTGAAACGCTGCGCATTGAGGATATATGGAAACATGCGGAGCAGCTGGGGGGGCGTTCCTATGACGAACGTGCCGCTTGGCTCGGCTATCTGCAGATGGCGCTGCGCGATTTGCTGGTTCTCCGTGAGAATGCGGCAGCAGAATTATACCATGTGGATCGTCGGGCGGAGCTGACGGAGCTTCTTCCTGCCATGCCGCGTCAACGTGTGCTCTTGCTCATGGAGGAGGCGGGGGCGCTCCTGCGCCGCTTTGGTGCGAATGTAAACCCTGCCCTGCAGGCGGAGGCATTCTTTCTGCGTGCACGGCAGGTGATGGGGTGATGGCAGGGCAGGAGGAACGGAGCATGCAGTCCGTCGTGATTGCCGCAGAAATATACCTAGGAGGAAGATTTGCAAATGGTGGTTGGTGTCCGCTTCAAGTCGGCGGGCAAGATATATACGTTCGGGCAGGGGCATCTTTCCCTTGCTGAAGGCGACTACGTCATTGTAGAGACTGTGCGCGGAATGGAGTGCGGCAAAGTTGTCGTTGCCCCGCACGACGTGCCGGATGAGGCGGTGCCGCCGCATCTGCGTGTCGTTCATCGCCGCGCAGATGCCTCCGACCGCGCGCGCGTCGAGGAGAACCGTGCACGTGAGATCGAAGCGCGCACGGTCTGTGAGGAGAAAATTCAAGAACTCGGTCTGAAGATGAAACTCGTGAGTGTCGAACTTACCTTTGACCTCTCGAAGATGCTCTTTTACTTCACGGCAGACGGCCGCGTAGACTTCCGCCAGCTTGTGCGGGAACTGGCGAGTGTATTTCGTACGCGCATCGAGCTGCGCCAGATCGGTGTGCGCGACGAGGCAAAGATGATGGGGGGCATGGGCTGCTGCGGACGGCCGCTCTGCTGTGCGACATTCCTTGACGACTTCGTCCCTGTCTCGATCCGTATGGCAAAGGAGCAGAATCTTTCGCTCAATCCGACGAAGATCTCTGGGATCTGTGGACGCCTTATGTGCTGCCTGAAGTATGAGAGCGAGGGCTACGGATGCGGCGGCTGCATGTGTGTAAAAAAGAAAGAGGAGTATATCCCCGCGCAGAACGACCGCGTCGCTGCCGATGAGGGCGAGGGGCGTGTTGTCTCGGTGCATGAGCAGAGGCGTACGGCGACCATCCTGCTGGACGATGGAAAGACGCTCGTCTCTGCATGGGAGGATATCGTCCGCATCGAGGAGAATGCAGAGGAAACTGCTGTCCGTCCTGTACCTGCAGTGCGGACGGAGCGTCCACCGCGTGAGTCGGGAGAACGCAGGCCGCACAGCACGAACCGACGCCGCAGCGGTGAGCGCAGCGATCGCTCGCCGCGTCCGCAGGGAAAGAGCACGGGCGGCACGCGCCGCACGAACAGCGGTCGGCGCAGCCGCCCACAGCAGCGCAGCTTCCGCCGTGATGATTCCGCGAATGAGTGAGCTGCAGCATCCGCAGGAGCGGATGGACGATCTGTGTATGGGCGGGCGGCACATCATTCAGCGCATGGATATGTTCTGTTTCTCCATGGATGCCGTTCTTCTCGCGCACTTCCCGACGCTTACGGGGCGTGAGTGCGTACTCGACCTCGGCACGGGGACAGGCATTATCCCGCTTCTTATCGCCGACCGTACGGCGGCGGTAACGGCCGTGGAGCTTGATCCTGTCCAGGCGGAACTCGCCGTACGCAATGCGGCTCTGAATGGACTCACGGAGAAAATCACCGTGCGGGAGGGCGACTATCGCGACCCTTCCGCACTTTTTTCATGCGGCGCATATGATCTCGTCTTTGCGAACCCGCCTTACCGCCCCGTCGGACGCGGTGCGCTAAGCATGGGGGGACGTGCGGCCGCACGCCATGAGATCACCGCAACCCTCGCCGATGTTGTACGTGCAGCGGCGTACGCCCTGCGCCATGGCGGCAGGCTCGCCATGGTTCACCTGCCAGAGCGGCTCGGTGAGATCATCCCCGCGCTCCATGCAGCGGGGCTTGCCATGAAGCGTCTGCGCATGGTACAGCCATGCGCAGAACGCCCGCCGCACCTCCTCCTTATGGAGGCAGTGCGCGGGGCATCACCGGCAGGCATGCGTCATGAGCCGGCCCTCATCGTCCGCAATGCAGATGGGAACTACACCGACGAGATTCGCGCCATCTACGGGCAGGAGATGTGAACGTAAAAAAGACAGCATCGTGCTGCCTTTTTTTGTGCTTTCGTTCAGGGGCTGCTTTATCGTTTCTTTCCCTCTGCTTTTGCCATAAATTTTTCGACGGCAACGGCAAAGCGCGTGTGTGTCCCGGCCCCGATCTCTTCGCGTGCGTCGTATGCCGTGACCTTCAGCGAGACCGCGCGCCCGTCCATGGCAGTCACCTCGGCGACGGCACGCACCGTCAGCCCCACGGGCGTCGCCGCCTTGTGCTGGATGGCGATCTCTGTGCCGACGGTCGTCCAGCCCTCGGGGCAGCCTGCCGCACACAGCTCCGCCGCTGCACGCTCCATCAGTGCTGCCATCGCGGGTGTCGCGTAGACGGGGAGTGAGCCGCTCCCGACTGCTGCTGCCGTATTTGTATCCATTACTGTGTCCACTGCCTCGTGCGTCGCTCCAACGTGGACCTGATCCGTAAACTCCATGAGAAGACACCTCTTTCTATTTTTTTGTATGAATCAACCGGTTCTTATTATAAACATACGATGTGGGATTGTCGAATAAAATAAAACTTTTCCTGATCATACGTTTTTCTATTTCCTGAACATTAGATGCCGTTCGCAAAAACAAGGCGCATGTTAAGAAAAGCTTGTTATTTGGGACTTTTGGATGTATAATTACGAAATAGTGTATGGACTTTCATCGCGTCAGCGCATCGATGATCGGTCGCTGCGGTATTCGGTGAGAGGAATATTGGGAGGAAGCAAGATGACTGGACTGAAGGAACGACGCCGGCTTGCCCTATATGTGGCACTTGGGCTGTCCGCAGGGAGCGGACTGACGCTCGATGCATCGACGGCATACGCCAATGATGTGACAATCGCCTCGACAGATACCGCGCATGCATCGGGGATTAACGCAACGGCAATGACAGGGAATGTGAGCGGGAATAAACTCACTGTCGGCGAGACCTCTCCTGCGACGCCGAATACACCGGCCATCAACGGGGATGTTGTTGGCGGTTATAGCGCTGCGGGGGCGGTGACGGACAATACCGTCAAGATTGACAGCATTACTCTTGGCCTCATGAATTCCGTGTTCGGCGGGCAGTCAACGGGTACTGCTGCGGTGACAGGGAATACGGTGACCGTCAATGGCGGCGACTTTACGGCGGGGAGCAGCAGCATCTACGGCGGACAGAGCACGTCAGGCGCAGCGGCGAACAATACCGTGACCATTACGGGCGGCACGTTTGCGACGGCCAATGTGGCAGGCGGTGCGGCATCGACGGGCACCATGTCCAACGGCAATAAGGTTGTACTCGGTTCAGACAGCGGCACCTATGCGGCGAACCTTTCCCAGGCGGATGTTTGGGGTACGCGCTATGCCGGAGATGCTGTAGTCGCGAGCGGAAATGCTGCCATCACCGGCAACACACTTGCGGTCAACGCACAGAACGTTGCGGTCAACAAAGTGCGCAACTTCGAGAACTATCAGTTCAGCCTCAATGAGGGCGTAGCTGAGAATGCCTCCATGCTGACCGTTGCGGATACTGACGGCTTCGGTACAGGAGCGAATGTGCAGTGGGATCGTATTCGTCTCAATGCCGATGGCTGGAACGGTGATACGACCAATCCCAACAACGCGACGACGCATAACGGCAAGGTCGGCACGGTTCGCCTCCTCCAGTCAGGAGACGGCAATCAGAACTTTACTATACTCAGTTCATCACCGCTGGTCCGCAACGGCGTAAGCGGCGACTTCGAGTACACGCTGTCGACGGACGGCACATTCTCGGCCGGCGCGGCACAGGTCTCCCATATCGATGCGTCGATCAACCGCATCAGAAATGCCAATACGTCCTATAACGGCACGACGGGTGCGGCCGGCGGTGAGGTCTATGCAGGCATCTCCGAGCTCGGCAATACGGCGTACAACAACCGCATGACGGTGACGGGCGTGCCGAACGGCGGCCTTTCCAGTATTGGTCTTAGTGCTGCATACGGCGGAAAGGTGACGGGCGCATCGGGCAATGCCTATGCGAACGCCATGACCATTACGGGGACGAATGAGCCCGGCACGCCGTATGCGCCGCAGACCATCACGAATGCCTATGGCGGTGCGATTACCAACGCTTCGAATGCCGGTGCTGTCGGGGATCAGACGGGAAATGCCAACCGGATCTCTGTGCAGGGCGGCGTTGTGACGAATGCCTACGGCGGATACAGTGCCGGTACGGGTGCGGTCAGCGGCAATACGGCACGCATTTCCGGCGGCCAGGTCACCAATGCTTACGGCGGCGCAGGAACAGGCAATGTCCAGGGGAATGTTGCCGTTCTTGACGGCGGCTCGACCGGCAATGTCTTTGGAGCGGCTTCTACGGGCGGTGACGCGGCAAGCAACCATGTAATTGTCCGCGGCGGTACGGCAGGCAGCATCTATGGTGCGCAGACAACGTCCGGCAATGTTTCCGGCAACGATGTCACCATCACGGGCGGGACGGTTACTGGAAATGTTTATGCGGGCGGTTCGGTCAATGGCAATGTGACGAACAATACCATCAGCCTCGGCGATGCGTCCGTCCGTAATCTCAGCACGGCAGCTCTTGGCAGTGCCAATCTCTATGGTGCAAGTGCGACGACGGGGACGGCATCGGGCAATACCCTTGCGGTCAATGCAGTGGCTGCGGCGGTAAGCTCCGTCAACGCGTTCAACGGATATAATTTCAACATCGGCGATTACGTACGCAGCGGTGATACGATGCTGTCGGTTGCGAATGCTGGGGCATTTGACACGGCGGGCAGCGGTGTGGACTGGGCTGCCATCAACGTCAGCAATGCGCTGGACCTTGGCCGTCTGAGTGACGTGCAGGGCGTCGAGCGTGTGACGCTCCTCCAGGGCGGGACGCCGCAGCTGAAGCTGAACGGCTACGCATCGCGTGAAGTTGCCTCATCGCCGACACATGAGGCGACACTGCGTACGGACAACGATACCTCCGTGGCAAATGCGGTGGTTCTCGACTACAACCGCTATCGGGACGGACGTGTCGTTCATAACCTTGCGACACCTTCGACGGTGGTAACGCTGTCTGACGGGTCGACAGAGCTCTACGGCGGCGTCTCCCACTATGCAAATCACCCGACGGTGAACAACGACCTGGAGATCCAGAATCTCGCAGCAAGCATCACGGCGGCATACGGCGGCAAAAATGAGAGCACCGCGGGTGCTGTGACGGGCAACCGCATAACG
>ERZ773079.2318-NODE-2318-length-10673-cov-33.710963_pt1 | contig 10673 bp, 8 predicted proteins | sample MGYA00511355_ERZ773079 | MGnify/ENA primary metagenome ERZ773079 (study PRJEB29015, sample SAMEA2737979) | human oral metagenome | biome: human oral; feature: human-associated habitat; material: dental | place: China | collected 2117 ... | reverse complement strand
GGCTCGTGCACTGCTGAGCTTCAAGCGTGCACAGTCTTCAGGAAATGACTAATAGGGTGAAGGACAAAGGAAGGTGTGATAACAAAAGAAAGTCAGCAGAGGAAAACACCCCATTAACTAAAGGGTTACTTTTGCGTAAGAGTAGGGCGATATGGTTGACGAAGGCTGTTGATACAGCAGCAAGCTTACCAGTGCACGTGGTAGTTTATACGGTGCCAAGCCTGAGGAGACCATACGCCCTGCTCTGAGCCACAGGACTGTATTGGATATAATCATTAGCGCACCTCCTACATCTTGACTGCTCGCTATACAACCTTGTATACTTTAGTCAAGTAAAACAAGGAGATTTAACTATGGCAAAGGACCAGATTACCGGTAAACACGCCATGAGTGGCAATAATGTCAGCTTCTCAATGCGTCATACCAAGCGTAAGTTTAAGCCGAATTTACAGCGTAAGACTTTCTATGTGAACGGTCAGAAGGTACGCCTGCTGGTAGCGACCAGTACTATCAAGACACTTAAGAAGAAGGGCTTCGCCACTCAGCCGGAAGAAACCGGCAAGAAATAGCTGACAGCCCGACAAGATCAGAGAAATAGCCTCTCCTAGCGAGAGGCTATTATTGTCATACCAACTACACTCTACAGTAGCAGAGTGGGCTTCCACCGCAGCACCCGCTACTTAGTCCGACTAAGCTCATAGGTGGTCATATTGGCAGGCAGGCTCGCCCCTGTCTTTAGCTTGTAGACAGTTTGCTTCTCGATATTGCTATTGCCCATCTCTTTCTCCAGAGCAGCCAGGCTCTCTTGTGGCACTTCATACTTAGTCTGACCGTCATCGTAGTGGGTCGGGATGACTACACTGGGGCTGATCTGGCGAACGATCGTAGCGGCATCTTGAGCGTCAAGGGTGTAGCCACCGCCTCCGACCGGGACAATGGCGATATCTATCTGACCGAGCATCTCCAGATCGTCATCCGTCAGAGGGGCGACAGTATGACCAATGATGGCAATCGCCACGCCCATGGTCTCGATCCGGTACATTACCGCATCTTGGGCATGCTCGTCTTCGGCTAAGTGTGCCGGTACGGCGATGCCTCGCACGCTGACGTCACGGTGCTCATACTCGCCCGGCATATCAATAACGAAGCCCTTAGCCTCTCCCTCGGCGGGAGCAAAAGCGGGCTGAGTCGCCAGTATTACCGCTTCAGGATTCTGAGCTTCTTTAGCCTGAGCATTAGCCGTCGGGTCAACGACGATCAGGGCATTCTTATCCTTGATCACCACACAGTTAGCACCCCTATAATCAATCTCCATGTTTACTCCTCCTCGCCTCAGCCTGATCATTGACGCCAGGATAATCCACCAGTATGCCGGCGTCGTCCAGCACCGTAATATGCTTTGATTCTAGCACATTTAGGACGAATTTGTCACGGATGCTTAGTCGGTAGTCCAGGTCATCCAGGCTCATGATGGTGTAATTAAGCGACGAACCCGTCTCTCGCTCCAGCACCTTGATCAAGCTCTTGACCTTAGTTTCATCCAGCTGATTACCCGCTACTACCAGGTCAATCTTACTATCCGACTCGTAGACCATCACGCCCGAGAAGACCACCTCGCTCACCCCCTTGATCGCTCGGAAGCGAGTCGCCCAATCGCCGGTCGAGACCCTGGCGCCACTAACTATAGCTTGGTCGTTAGCAAACATGTCTTTAAGCGAAGCGAAGTAGCGAAACTTGGTGTCCGCCTGATAATACAGTCTGTTGTCGACCGACCGATCAGTGATGATGCCAATCCGCACCAGGTTAGCCAGCTCTCGACGCACACTATTGATCTGCTCGTTAATATTGCGGGTAATCTCTCTGACGTAAAACGAGCGATGCGGGTTATTCATAAACAAACCGAGAAGCTTCACCCGAGTCTTTGAGCCAAATAGTGCATCTATCATCAAGGCTATTTTAACACCTCGGCTAGCTAAGGCAAAAACTTTTGTACTCAGACATTAGTTCGCCGGCAATCTGACTGGCAGGCGCACCGCTCGGGTTGTTCAGCTGATTAGTCAGCTCCGGTAAAGTACGCCACATGATATCACTCGCCCAGCGAGGGTTGCGCCACCAAGTCAGCTGTTTTTTAACCAGCTGGCGGTCTTTGACGCTGATCTGTTCTATCAGCTCAGCCTCGTAGATTTGTCCTGTCAGATATTTAGCCACCACACCATAAGCATTGCGTCGCAGTGGCTCGACCATACCATAGCGGGCTATCAGTCGCTCCGTCTCATCGACCAAGCCTCGCTCCAGCATCTGCTCGGCTCGCTCGCTGATGCGCTGAGATAATTTTTCTTTATCCACCGCTATACCGATCACTATCGTCTGCCTACTTAGATGCCCACAATTATTGCTCACCCCACCCGTCTCCAGACTGCGGATTAGTCGTCGCTTGTTATCGAGGTCTCGGGGTAGCTTAGCGCCTCGCCTGATCGCTAACCGGCGTAGCTCATCGGGCGGCAGCTTCTCTAGCTCAGCCCTCGTAGTCGAATCATAGTCGCCACCGGCTAGCCGATAATCGTAGATAACGCTATTGATGTATAGCCCCGAGCCGCCCACCAGTAGCGGCACATGCTGACGCTGACGAATCTCAGCGATCTTAGCCGTGGCATACCGCTGGAAATCGTATAGGCTGTAGCGCTGGTCCGGCTCGATCAAGTCTAGCCCCCAGTGTGGCACACCCGCCCGCTCCGGCTCAGTCGGCTTCGCCGTACCGATATCCATCCCTCGGTAGACCGTCCGACTATCAGCGCAGATCACTTCGCCACCTATCAGCCGAGCTAGCTGAATAGCATAGGCAGTCTTGCCGCTAGCAGTCGGTCCTAAGATAACGATCAGTGGTAACTCCATGCCTTATATGGTAGCAAATGAGTAGCTTTATTTGTGAGATAAGGGCAAAAATATTGCCCGCCGGCATATTGCATCCCATCTAATCGCCTGATATATTATTAGCATAAGGTTATTGGCTAAACCAAAAATAAAAATAGGCGGGGGTAAATAATGAAAATCAGTCAGATCAACCGAATCAAGCTCCGAAAACTATGGTGTAGCTCAGAACGAATTCTTAGTGTTGTCGTCTCGACCATCCTTAGTGCATTACTAATAGCCGGTCCGGCAATAGCCACTTGCATCACCAAGACTCCGTCATCTCGAGAAACCGGGTCAGCCATAAACGACGCCTCGCAATCAAATAGGATTGTCCAGATAGCCCATTTGACGGTTGACCTACCGTACAATAATAACCACTCGTCAGACGAAGACTATGTCAGCACTATGATTGCTCTACTCCATGATGGCAGGGTTTATACTTGGGGTAACAATATATACGGGGGCGTCGGGAACGACACTGCTTGTACTACTACCAACGGCACTTATCTCAAGCAACCACCTTGCTATTATAGTCAGCCCCAAGAGATCACTAAATACTTTGGCAACGACAAAGTCGTTAAGCTTGCCAGTAACGATAATCTGGCTATAGCCATTACCAAGTCAGGCAAAGTTTACCGCTGGGGAAGAGTTAACTCCTACGGTAAAGTCATCAATCATCCCACTCAATATCAGAAATTGTCTCCTCATAAAATTACCGGCTATAACGAAGAAAATGCCGGACCGGATATGGTTAGTGGCGGAAAATATGTTTATAACGAGGATACAATCTTCAAGGTAGCCAACTCGGGCGATCTGGACGATCTGGCGCCCTATCAGACAGTTAAGCCGCAACTGGACGGGGGCACCATTAGACAAGTAGATCATGTCTGGTATCTGAAAAATCCCGGAAGCACAATGGACGACAGCAGGGGTGGCTTCTATGTACTTACCTCAAAAAATAAGCTCCTACACGTCAAGAAGGACTACGCCACCACAGTTGAAGTTACCAATCCTACTATAGCTAGTCGGGGTGGCATCAAGCAGATCTATCGCCATTACGCCATTGACAACCAAGGCGGGCTTTGGCATTACGGCTACGGTCATCTCAATACCGTCAATGGCACTATAGTCCCCTCCAACCATGAGCCTATACTGGATATGTCTACCAAGCTGCCCCAGCCTATACCAAAGTTTAGGGATATTATCGGTTCGTCGTTGCAGGATAGTTCTTTTAGCCTCATTATCCGTGATATCAACAATCGCATCTATACTTTGACATCTGACGTCAATGGTCATCAAAAGCTTACCGATGTCACCGACACTCTTAGTAGCAAAGAGATCAAGCTGTTTTCCGGCAATATAAGTCAGCCCTTCTTCACTCCCCCGTCAGGTAGCAGTACCTATTACGATTATTCTTTCGTCACCACTGACGAAGACGAGCTTGATGCTGTCTGTAGCACAGTCAAGAATGCCTATATTTACTATCGACCCATTCCAGCCATTTCTAGTCCACTGCGAGACCATAAGCCTCGACCATCGCCAACGGGTAGAGATGCTAACACCGCTACCTGTGTTAAGATACCGTCAAACAACCCCGACCCGGTCAAACCGCCCACCCCCGCTAGCCCAACACCTACGCCCGGCGTACCCAGCACACCCAAGCTACCCGGCGTACCCAATACCGGACTGAGAGACGACAAGGTCGTTCAGCTGGTTCATTCGCCCGCCACATTTGACTACTACGGTGAGTGGAAGAAGGGCTATATGGACACCTGGCGAGACCAAGACTACGCCGGCACGACCGTCGTACTAACCGAAAGCGGTAAGCTATATGCCTGGGGTAATAACATTGCGGGCGGGGTTGGCAACGACACCGACTACGGCTTGACACTTGATAAGAAGCCACCCGTCTACTACAGCAACCCCCAGGATATCACTAGATTCTTTAACGGCGACAAGATTGTCAAACTAGTAAATCACTACCATACGTTTGCAGCCATCACTAGCTCCGGCAAAGTATACTACTGGGGACACAGACTGTCTGATAAAGACAAGAAACCCATCATACATCCGGTCGCACTGAGCGAGTTGTCACCCTATCACATCATTGGCTTCGGTAGAGACATAGATTCCGGTAATGGTAACGGCTCCTCTTCCTATGTAGCTAGTCATCCGGATAATTCGAGTGATTATCTTGCCTTTAGTAAAGACACTATCTTTGCCTTGAACTACGACCTGGACACAAGCCGACTCCAGTACCACGACGAAGCAAAGAACCGGATCAAGCCACGGCTCAGCAGTGGCGTCACTATCCTCGACGTCGATCACATCAAGCATCGCACACCCACAGCAGAAGAGCCCGAGCCGGACAAGGGAGGCTACTACACCCTAACCTCCGATCACAAGTTGCTGAGGGTGCTGGAAGACGGTACCACCAGCGAGATCACCAACTCGGAGATTAAAAAACGAGGCGGGGTCAAGCAATTGTCTTATGCCGGTCATTATGCCATCGACAGACAAGGTGGCCTATGGTACTACGGCTACCGAGAGGGTAATGACTCTATCCACGATATGACAAAGATATCAACTAGCGGTAAATTACCCCACCTAGATAGCTTCTTTAATGTTCTCGGACCCGTCGCCCGTGGTGCCGATGGAGCGATCTACGCCATAACCGATACGCACATCAATAGGCATAGTCAGTACTTCGTGGGCAGGAGCGTTGACCCGATAGACGTCGGCACCCTGCTCGGCGGTAAGCAGAAGATTAAGTTCCTCAGTGGCGAGGTAGAGACAAGGTACCGGGGCGATTCAGGCTATACTGATGACTACTATCCTCCCAAAGATCTTCCCTTCTATGACTTTGCCTTTGTACCACAGAGTCAGCCTGATACTATCTGTGTCGGGCTGAGTGGCGCCGCCTACAATCGAATCATTGGCGAAAACCAAGGCCCTAGGTTTGAGACCATTCAGCCGGTTGACGGCACTATACCATCCACTTGTGTCAAGCTACCGCCGTGGAATGACGGCAAGCCAAACCCGTCGCCTACGCCCGGTGTACCCACTACACCCAAAGCACCCGGCGTGCCTAATACCGGTAGTGAGCCCGACCCGATCGTTCAGTTAGTCCACATCCCGGCTGTCATTAACGGAGCAATTAATGGAAACTCTGAAAATCTCACAGCTAAGGATACCGACTACGCCGGCACGGTCATGGTGCTGACTCAGAGTGGCAGAGTATTCGCTTGGGGCAATAACTACGCCGGCAGTGTCGGCGTTGGTACTGCCGGGTTTAAAGTTCCCTACCCCGAATCCGTTAAGAGCCGGCGAGAGGGTCATCCCGAATATTACGATACACCTCAGGAGATCACTAAATACTTTGGTGACGATAAAGTAGTCAGGATCGGACGCTACGGTCATACTAGCGTCGCCGTTACCCAGTCGGGCAAACTCTATCAGTGGGGCTGGAGCTACAACCCGCCCTGGGATTGGTACGACCGACTCAAGAATATAACTTGGACGGAGCCCACTCCCGACCCCACCCCATCCCTCAATAAGGTCACTGGCATAGGCGGTAGTTATGGTGATACTTATTCCGGTGGAGGTTGGCTGGCTCATGGCGACGACACCGTCTTCACTAAGACTAGTACTAGCCAACTGAGGGACTTTGGAGACAAGCTAAAGCTATCGCTTAATGGCGCCACCATTAGGTCAGTCGACTACGTTGATTTCAACGGCAGGATAGCACAGAACCCTCAACTAGGTATCGACCAGTCCTTTAAGACGGGAGTCTATATCCTCACCTCGACCAATAAATTGCTCCGAGTTAAAAATGATGGTACTACCACCGAAGTAACCAACGACAAGATTAAGAGTCGAGGCGGCATCAGGCAGATCGCCAACCAGTATGCCATCGACAACCAGGGTGGACTGTGGTACTACGGCGTCGGCATGAGTAAAGACCAAATTTACGATATGTCGCTCAAGACGCTAGGTGGCATCACACCTCTACCTCAGCTAAGAGACATCGTCGGTATCGATCTAATTGAGGATTTACACATGCTTAAAGATGGCTGGCAAAGACCCTGGTCATCTAGTGTACTAGTCCGTAGCATCGACGGACATATCTACGATATATCACCAGTTCAAACCAAGTTTTCCACCGAAGACGGTGGCTACCCCGAGCGACGCTTCGCCCTAACCGATGTGACCAAACTACTCGGTCACGATAAGATCAAACTCTTCGACGGCAAGATCCACAGCACAGGAGACACTGAGCCGGTAGATAATGAGGCGCCCGGACTATACGACTACTCTTACGTCCCGGAGTCGAAGTTAGATACTGTCTGCACTGTTATCAGCGGTGTAGCTAGCGCCAACGCCAGTCAGGCTCAATCACTCTATGGTCATGGTCATCCGATGAATGTTAGCGTCACCACTACCAAGCTAGTTAACGACGTCTTCGCCCCAACCTGTGTCAAGTTGCCGCCCTTACTCACGCCGGATCCCAAGCCCAACCCAACACCGAACCCGAAGCCGACGAAACCGACTAGCGGTGCCAAGGCACCTTTTGACCGGCCCAAAGCGCCCGGTGTACCTAATACCGGTAACGAGCCCCTCTTTATGAGCGTACACCTAGCACCAATCTTCACTCAGCGCTGACAATATCAAACAGAGGAAAGAGAAAGGGGCTACCTCGTAAGGTAGCCCCCGGGGAAAGAGATTATGTCAGAAGGATAACGACGACTAGTCGTCGTTATTCCTTAGAATCGCTCTAACGTCAAGCCTGTTGCCAGGCTTGACCAGATAATTCTTTTTCTCACCTCCCTTCCCTTTTAGCCTCGAGACGCCACCCTTGAAAGTGGCTTTTGCCACCTTACTTCCAATAATTTTGCGGTCGTGCTCCGAGAACTTCATGTCGCCCTCCTCAGGCTCGTAGGTTACCGATGACCGATTCATCGGTACAACCTATACGCACTATCATGACAAGCTTCCGACCATTCGTCAAGCACGGCGCCATGCCTGTCGGTCATCGGCGCCAACTATAATGTCGACAGCTTAGCTCGCTGATCATGCTCTCGCTCGATCGCTTCCGCCAGTTCATCAGGTGCGAACTGCTTCGCCTCATCAGTCGCCTCTCCGACCAGGTCCTTACGGATGCGGACACCGATTCGCCCTGATTCCGCCTCTCGGTCACCAATTACCACCGTGTAAGGCACCTTATATAGCTCTGCCGAGCGAATCTTCTTGCCGATCGAGCCATTGCTATCATCCACTGTGTAGCGAATCTGATGAAGCTGAGCCTGCTTGACCAGCCGGTCAACCATAGCATCCACCGCCGGCGCATCCTTGACCTTGACAATCCGTAGCTGTTCCGGCGCCACCCAGACGGGAAACTTACCAGCGGTATGCTCGATGTAGACTGACAGGAATCGCTCTAGTGAACCAAGCAGGGCGCAGTGGATCATCACCGGTCGCTGAGGCTGACCGGCTTGGTCGATATACTCCAGCTCAAAGCGCTCCGGCTGGACGAAATCCAGCTGAGCAGTCGCCAGCTGATGCTCTCTCCCTAAGGCATCAGTCGCCATGAAGTCGATCTTCGGACCGTAGAAGGCCGCCTCGCCATCTTGCTCGTAGTACTCGACATCACCCAGGCGCAAGACAGCTTGCTTGAGCTGTTTTTGCGCTGAGTCCCAGAGCTCCCGGTCGCCCAGATAAGCATCCGAGCCGTCCCGATAGCTCAGGCGCACCCGGAGCTTCATATCGAATAGTTCATAGATCACCTTGACCGCCGATAGTAAGTTGGCAATCTCGCCCTCTATCTGGTCGGGGCGGACAAAGTCGTGCGAATCGTCCTGGGTCAGAGCTCGTACCCGAGCCAGCCCGCCCAGCTCGCCTGATTTTTCATCTCGGTAATCAGTGGTGACCTCCATATAGCGCTGCGGTAGATCCCGATAGCTCCGCACCCTAGAGGCATAGATTTGCCCGTGATGAGGGCAGTTCATCGGCTTGAGGACGAATTGGTCACTGGTCTCTTGCGACTTGACCAGGAACAGCTCGCCGCCAAACTTCGCCCAGTGGCCTGATTTGACGTAGAGATCCTTCTTGGTCATGTGGGGAGTCCAGACCTTCTCAAAGCCGATACCCGCTCTGATCTCGGTCGATAGCCGGGCAATCTCATCTCTCAGCACTGTACCTCGGGGAGTAAACATCGGTAACCCCGCTCCAACTAGGTCGCTGGTGACATAGAGATCCAGCTCTCGCCCCAGTTTACGGTGATCTCGGGACTTCGCTTCGGCTTGGCGAGCCAGATAGTCATCAAGCTCCGCCTTAGTAGCGAAAGCGACGCCGTAAACTCGTTGCATCATCGGCTTGGTTTCATCGCCTCGGAAATATGCTCCGGCAATCTTAGTCAGGTGAAAGCCATCAGCCGGGATATCACCCGTATTTGCCACGTGTCCGCCCATGCATAAGTCAGTAAAGTCGCCATTGGTATAGAAAGACATCTCGCTGCTAGCCGGTTGCTCTTTACCCTTGGCGCCCACCTTGGTAGTACCGTGATGTCGAAAATCCCGGATCAGCTCCAGCTTGTAGGTCTGGTCATTCTCTTGTGCCCATTTCTCCGCCTCAGCAATAGTCTTGGTGCTGCGCTCGAAGGGTTGCTTCTCTGCTATGATCCGGCGCATCTCAGCCTCAATCTTAGGCAGGTCATCATCAGTCAGATGGGTCTCACCCAGGTCCATGTCGTAGTAGAAGCCGTTTTCGATGGCCGGACCGACACCAAGCTTGACGCTGTCGCCATAGAGGCGACGGGTGGCGGCCGCTAAGACGTGCGCCAGGCTGTGCCTGACACTAGTAATATCTATCTCACTCATGCTATGTATTATAGCACCCACTCTCCGCTCTACACTTTTTGCATATAGCCGGCTGATTTGCTAGTATGAATGCCATAGATGGGTCGGTAGCTCAGTTGGCTAGAGCGCATCCTTGACGTGGATGAGGTCAGGAGTTCGAGCCTCTTTCGACCCACCAGCATTATCGCCACTACCTCAGGTAGTGGCTTTTTTACGCCTATTTACCCCAGACTTTTCCACAGAAAATTGCAGCTTCTCTTCAGCAGCCTCATCATCTCTCACTACTGATACTGCCCGCTATTCTCGCCTTTTCCACAGATTATTATGGCTTATTTGGTCGTCATTATGCACCCTATGATATATTCACCACCATCAGCTACCATTGACATACAGTGACGGCTAGGGTATAGTAACAATGCTTATGAACAAGAGTTCAAAGGCGAAGAGCCAGCGCTCATCTCGCCTAGCACAGTTCCACATTTACTTTGAAAGTATCTAGGTTAGTCGCTTGAGCGATGATCACCACACTTTCCTAGCTCCCAGCGCAGAGCTGCGAGGCTGCACCGGGAGCTAGATAGTATCTCAGGAACGACCAAAAACTAGTACATTAGTTGCCCGCCCCACCATGGAGAAATCCAAAAGTGGCGGGTCTTTTTGTTGTTCGACACCTTTAGTACATCTGTAATTTCCCTCCACATATAGCTTGAGTTAGTACGAGTAGTACAGGTGGTCTCCTCAGGCTCCAGCACGATACTTAATGCTAACAACCGCAAAGAGGACTTAAGGTGTAATAACGCTTTGTGTATGTCAGGTTAGCCTAACTAGCATCAGCTGGACAGGCTGGCACCGTATAAACTACCACGTGCACTGGATAGCTTACTGATATATCAACAGCCTTCGTCAACCACA
>ERZ773079.2312-NODE-2312-length-10690-cov-6.198872_pt1 | contig 10690 bp, 8 predicted proteins | sample MGYA00511355_ERZ773079 | MGnify/ENA primary metagenome ERZ773079 (study PRJEB29015, sample SAMEA2737979) | human oral metagenome | biome: human oral; feature: human-associated habitat; material: dental | place: China | collected 2117 ... | reverse complement strand
GAGGAGACGAATGAGCGTGCGGAGCGTATCGAAGAGGCGAGCGCGATGATTCAGTCCATCTCCGAGCAGACGAACCTCCTTGCGCTCAACGCTGCCATTGAGGCAGCTCGTGCGGGTGAGGCGGGGCGCGGATTCGCCGTTGTCGCCGAGGAGATCCGCAAGCTCGCCGAGCAGTCGCGCGGCTTCACGGATGAGATCAACGGCATCATCGGTGAGCTCAAGACGAAGTCGCAGCAGGCGGTCGATACGATGGAAGTCTCCAAAAAGCTCGTCGAGGAGAGCAACGTCAATCTCGGACGCACACAGCGCCGCTTTGAGATGATTGCCGAGGCGGTCGAAGGCGCGAACAGCGTTGTTGCGAAACTGAACGAATCTGCCGAGAAGCTGACGGAGAAGAATAAGGCAATCGCTGCCGTCAGCAACAAGCTCATGGATATGGCGAAAGAAAATGACGTGACGACGGATGAGGCAGAAGCCGCCGTCGACACGCAGACGCAGGCACTTGCGGATATTGCCGAGGCGAGTGAGAGCCTTGCCCAGATCGCAACGGATCTGCAGAACGAGGTCTCGCGCTTCAGCGTCTGATCGTCGGTTACCTGTATATTGACATTGAAAAGCCCTGCCGCAGGATTGCGGCAGGGCTTTTGCATACGTGCGGTTTTACCGCAGCAGGAAGAACAGTGCGGGATAGACGAGGAAGAAGAAGGCGATGCTCGTGGTGAGGAATCCCGAGATCGTGTAGTCCACGTTGAGACGGTAGAGTTTTGCCGCCGTGACGGAGTTGATCGCGCCGGGGGTGACGGAGAAGACGAGAATTGCACCGAGGAGGATGGGATCTTTGACGAACGGATAAGAAACTGCCATCATAAACGCGGGCAGGATGAGGAAGCGCAGGGCGAAGAGGTCGAGGGTGTATGGGGCATAGCGGCGTGCACGGTGCAGGTTGACAAGTGCACCGACGGGCAGCATGCCGAACCATGCGCCGAAGTGGATCAGCCCCTCAAACGCAGTACCGACGGCGGGCGGGCGTTCGATGCCCGCCGCGTTAAGCATGAGCCCCGCGGCCATACCGAGGATGCTGAGTTGGTTCCACGAGAGGAAGATATCGAGAAAGCGCATGTGGATCTTGCCGCCGTGTCCGTGATTTTTGTGCTGCAGATAGTAGTACTGCGCCATTGGAAATACGGCGAGCACGAGCATAAGTGTCTGAAAGATGCCCATGATCTGCGCGTAGGCAAAGCCCTGCTCGCCGTAGAGGATGTAGGCGCAGACACCGCCGAGGGTGGTGATGTTGGACATCATCGCATTCGCGAGGTATGCGCCGCGGTCGAGGGGATTATGATATTTACGGATGAAGAATGCCCAGCCGACAAGCCCCGGAACAAGGACGATGAGGATGCCGTAGACCGGGATGAGGGCAAGATCCCACGAGATCGGCAGTGTCCAGCAGCTCATGAGGGCGAGCACGGTGTAGATGATGATGACGTTCAGGCGCAGGATGCGGCTGATGAGTGCGTCGGAGATCTTCCCGTGCCGATAGAGGAGATAGCCGACGATGAGCGGCGCGAGGAGGTCGGTGAAGAGGTAGATGATGCGGAAATCGGAATTGTCCATGGGAAAACTTCTTTCTATCGCAATGATTGTTGTGTGCCTTCGTGTGATGTTCCGCGCAAACCATGATTCACATCATCGGAACAGGAAAAAGGTGATGGGGAAGATGACGCAGAGGTAAAGTACGGTGGTCACAAGAAAGACGGCGATGGTGTAGTCAACATTCAGATGGTAAAGGCGGGCAGTGAGGGTGGCGTTGATCGCGGCGGGAACACCTGCGAAGAGGACAAGGGCGTTCTGGATGATCGGATCGCTGATGATGAGCCGCGCCACGATGAAGGTGGCGGCAGGGACGAGGAGGAAGCGCAGGAAGATCATGTCAAGCGTTAGATAGATGAAGCGGCGTGCACGATGAAAATTGATGAGGGAGCCGATCGGCAGCATTGCGATCCATGCAGAAACATGGATGATATAGGAAAATGCCTCCGCAAGGATGGGCGGACGTGCGGCCCCGCCTGCGTTGAGAGCGAGACCTGCTGCCATGCCGAGGATACTGAGTTGGTTCCACGAGATGAGGAGTCTCAGAAATCCGTGTGCGTTGAGGCGTGCACTGCGTCCATGGTTTTTCTGCAGCAGATAGTAGTACTGAGCAATGGGGAAAGCAAGGAGAACGAGCACGAGATTCTGGCATGCGCCGCCGATCTGTGCGTAGGCGAAGCCGCGTTCACCATAGATAATGTAGGCGCAGACGCCGCCTAAGGTGCCGATGTTTGAGAGTAATGCGGAGATCAGATGCGTACCGCGGTCGATGGGGCTGTGAAACCGCCGGCCGAGGAAACGCCAGCTGACAAAACCGGGAAAGAGGATGATGAACGCGAAGAACAAGGGCAGGATAAGAACATCGCGCGTCAGCGGCAGGGCCCAGAAGCTGAACAGCGAGAGCAGGGTGAAGAATACGACGATATTGATGCGGATGAGGCGGTTGATCACCGTGTCGGAGAGCAGCTGCCGCTGATAGAGCACATAGCCGACGATGAGCGGCAGGATCAGATCGGTGACGAGAAAAATCAGACGGGACATCACTTCGTCCATGGGAACACCAGACTTTCATGCTATGGGTGGGAGCGGATACATCGTGCCGTTCTATGATTTTTTATCCTAGCACAAGTACAGATCGATGTAAACTTTGTGAAACGTTCTCAAAATTTTGAGAGACAAAAAGGAAATGTAAAAAAGGCGGCGAATTACAATTATATACAATGTTTTTAAATGACTTTTCGGCATTGCTGTGCCGAAGGGGAATACATGGTGCATCTCATAAGGAGGGGACGTTACATGACGGTAACAGACAGCGGATTTGGTGCGTATGATGTGCGCGGTGTCTATCCGGATCAGGTCAATGAGCAGCTCGCCTATCGTATCGGGCGCAGTTTTCCGACGCTTTTTCACGCGGAAACGGTCGCTGTCGGACACGATATACGTCTGTCGGGGCCGGCGCTGCGCGATGCACTTGTGAAGGGGCTGATGGAAGCCGGCTGCAACGTCGTGGACATCGGTCAGTGCGGTACGGAGATGATCTACTTCACGACGGCACATCTGGGACTTGACGGCGGCATCATGATTACGGCGAGCCACAATCCAAAGCAGTACAACGGGATGAAGTTCGTCCGCGCGGAGTCGCGCCCAATTTCCAGCGATACGGGACTCAAGGATATCGCGGCGATGGCGGTCGGAGAGACCTATCCTGCGCCCGCACGTTCGGCGGGCCACGTTGAAAAAAAGGATATTCTGGATGAATATGTGAAGCATATTCTCTCCTATGTTGACGTGAGCAAACTGAAGCCCTATAAGATCGTCGTCAACACGGGCAATGGAGCGGCGGGCCCCATCATCAACGCCATGGAGAAGTTCCTGCCGTTCGAGCTGGTCAAAGTTTACAATGCGCCGGACGGCAACTTTCCAAACGGTGTGCCGAACCCTATTCTGCAGGAGAACCGTGAGGCGACGGCAAAGGTCGTGCGCGAGACAGGCGCAGACTTTGGTGTGGCGTGGGACGGCGACTTTGACCGCTGTTTCCTCTTTGATGAAAAGGGCGGCTTCATCGAGGGATACTACATGGTCGGCTTCCTCGCTGAGGCATTTTTGAAAAAGAACAAGGGTGCGAGCATCATCTACGATCCGCGTCTGACATGGAATACGCTTGAAATCGCGAAGCAGCTGGGCGGCAAGGCAGTCATGTGCAAGAGCGGTCACGCATTCATCAAGGACAAGATGCGCGCGGTCAATGCAATTTACGGCGGCGAGATGAGTGCACACCACTACTTCCGTGAGTTCTCCTACTGCGACAGCGGACAGATTCCGTGGCTGCTCGTTGCAGAGCTGATGAGTGCGGCGGGCGGCAAGACGCTGTCGGCGCTTATGCAGGCACGCATGGATCGCTATCCGACCTCGGGGGAGATCAACAGCAAGGTTGCCGATGCCAAGGCGGTCATGGATCGCATCGAGGCAAAGTACGGTGCGGGCGGCACGGTGACGAAGGTGGATGGTCTTTCGATCGAGTTCCCGCAGTGGCGGTTCAACCTGCGCATGTCAAACACAGAGCCTGTGATCCGTCTCAATGTTGAGACGCGCCAGGACAAAGCCCTGCTGAAGGAGAAGACGGATGAACTGCTCGCGGAGATCCGCGCGTAAAGAAAGGGGATTTTTGGGATGAGTCTTGTACTGAAGTCGGGGTTTACGTTTGACTATGACAACCTCTACGGCGAGGGGAAAGTGACGGATGCCGATCTTGCCTTCTATGCAGAAGATCTGAAGAAGGCACATGCCGCAATGAAGGTCATGCGCGAGACGGGCTTTATCCGCGCACATCTCTCGAAGGATGGGGAGCCGGAGAAGGTGCTGTTCTCGCAGACGCCATACATCAAGGAAGGCAATATCAACTCTCCTGCCTCCCTTGCACGGCTGAAAGAGCTTGGAAAGCACGCACAGGAGAATACGGATGTCGTGATTTCCCTTGGCATCGGCGGCTCGTACCTCGGGAACAAGGTGCTGTTTGATGTGCACTGCGGCGAGCTCTGGAATTCGCTCTCGAATGAGCAGCGCGGCAACTATCCGCGGATCTACTTCAGCGGCAACAACATCGATCCGCGCCGCACGGGTGACATCATCAATCACATGAAGGATGTCGCGCAGATCAAGAAAACACATGGCGGACAGCCGCTGCGCATCATGCTCCTCGTCATCTCGAAGTCGGGCGGCACGCTCGATACGATGTCGAACTTCATGGTGATGTATGATGCCTTCACGAAGGCGGACAACATTGAGGTCGAGGTGGTCGCGGTCACCGATCCGAACGAGGAGAAGCCAACTCTGCTGAAGAAACTCGCCATTGAGAAGGGGTGGAAGCAGTTCGCCGTGCCGGATGGCGTAGGCGGACGATTCACTGTCTTTACCGAGGTCGGGCTGACGCTTGCCGCGTGCATTGGCTTTGACATCGAGAGTTTCCTTGCGGGTGCACGCGATATGGACAAGGCGTGTCAGAATGACGATCTCTGGCAGAACCCCGCGATGCTCAATGCGGCACTGAAGTTTGCCGCATCCGAAAAGCACGGCCGCGATATCGAGGTCATGATGCCGTACGGCGACTATCTGAAGTCCGTCTCCGAGTGGTACATTCAGCTGCTTGCCGAGTCGCTCGGCAAGCAGTTCAACAAGGAGGGCAAGGAAGTCTGCTACGGTCGTACTCCTGTCGTTGCGGTCGGCACGACGGATATGCACGCGCAGACGCAGCAGCATCAGCAGGGCAAACTCAATAAAGTCGTGCAGTTTATCCGCATCGACAAGTGGGCGGATGATCTTGTCATTCCGAACGTATTCCCTGAGGTCAAAAAGCTCGCTGATATTGCGGGGGTAACAATGGGGGAGGCCCTCGAGGTCGCACGTCAGTCAAATGCAGATGCACTCGCCTCAAACAAGCGCTACAGCGCAGTGTTTGGACTGCCGGAACTGACGCCGTATCATCTCGGTGAGCTGCTCTATATGCTCGCGATGTCCATTGCCTACGAGGGGGAACTGGCGGATGTCGATGCATTTGATCAGCCGGGTGTCGAGGCGTACAAACGTATCATGGGGCCGAAGCTGCAGGCTCTCAAGGGCTGAGCGGCTGCTCTGCTGCGCGGCGTGGGAACTGCACGGCAGAATGTATGAATATGCTTCGGGGGGGACTGCTGCGGCAGTCCCCTTTTTGCAGGAGGTGCACCGTGCAGCACGAGTGGAAGAAATACTTTAGCGCGGCGTATCGACGGCAGCAGCTGGCTCTCGGCGGAGGTCTTATCCTTCTCATTTCCGTGTGTGCGATCCTCATGGAGGATCCGGCACCGCCGCCTGCACTGCCTCCTGTCAGCCATGCGGAGACATCCGTGACGGAGGTGCGGGGACTTTCTGCAGCAGCACGCCGCAGTGCGCTGCGTGATCCGTTCACGGCGGCACATGAGACGGAGAGGGCAGTGAATGCCGCACCGCGCGCTGTGACGTCCCACGAGAGGAATGTGCCGCCGCAGACCGTTCCCGCTGCCCCTCCGGTACAGCTGCAGGAAGTGTCTGCAGAAGCAAAAACCACGCTCGTCCTGCGCGGTGTTGTGACAGGAGCAGACGGTCGGCGCATCGCCATTGTCGCCGCGGGGAAGGACAGCGCGGCACTTGCCGCAGGCGACACATGGCATGGATATACGCTTGACGCACTAACCGACAGAGCAGCAACGCTGCGCACAGCACATGGTGTCGTCACGCTCACAAGGGAGTAATAGGATGAAGCGATGGATCATAACGGCGGCACTCCTAGGTCTGCTGCTCTCTGCTGCGCCGGTTTCTGCTGCGTCCGTGACCGTCGATGTGACGGGCGGCGATGTGCGGTCTGTGCTCCTCGCAGCGGCACGCATGGGGAATCTGCCGCTTATCGTAGACGATAGTGTCACAGGAACGGTAACGGCACATCTTACGGGGGAAGCGGAGGAGGTGCTGCACCTCATTGCCGCTGCACGCGGGATTCATCTCGAGCGGCACGGAGATGTCTGGCTGGCACTTGGCACGGAAGTACACGACGCTCAGCGGCGCGTGCATACTTATACTGTCCGCTACGCAGACCCCGAGGAACTTGCTCATGCGGCAAATTTATCCTTGACGGGTGAAGGAAAACGAGCGATCGTGTCGAAACCTAATAAGGATATAGGTGAAAGTGGGGACCAAAGTTCTGATGTGCAGCGGCGTGTTCTTGTCGATACCGCGACGAATACACTCCTTTTTTACGGGACGGAATCAGAGGCATTTGCTGTGCGCGAGATCGTCTCTGCGCTTGACACTGCACCGCGTCAGGTGTCGCTCGAGGCGCGTGTCGTTGCCGTATCAAAGCGGGCGGCAAAGGAGCTCGGCGTCGATTGGTCGTGGTCATCTCTGCCGCAGTATCCGAACGTGACGCGTGACTCTGCGGGCAATTGGCACGTCAGTGGCCGCAATGCGGGAACGGCGGGCAGGAGCGCACCGGGAGTCATCCGATTTGGACGAGGTCCTGAAGGGCTGCCGTATGAGTTCTACTACTCGGCGGCAATTCGTGCGCTTATCACGGAGGGAAAGGCGAAGATGCTTGCCCGCCCGAATGTGACGACCGTGCAGGGGCGCGAGGCTCTCATCAACATCGGTGCGGAGGTGCCCGTGCCGGTTGTGACGACGTCCAATAACGTGACGACGACCGGCATCGAGTATCGTGAGGCGGGGATTATCCTGCGCTATACGCCGCGTGTTACGGCAGATGGAAATATTGTCGCACATGTCCACACAGAGGTCAGTACACCTGTATTTGTCGATGATCTGAAGGCATACCGCTTTCAAAAGAGAAGTGCAGACACGACCGTCCGTTTGAAGAATGGAGAAACCATGGTGATCGGCGGGCTCATCGACAGCGATGAGTCGCGTACGCTTGCGAAGATTCCGTTTCTCGGTGATCTGCCGCTCTTGGGGGCATTCTTCCGTACCGTACGAACAAGCAAAAACGAGAGCGAATTGATGATCTTTCTCACAGCACATGTGCTGGATGAGTGATGAGGCAGAAAATGCGGAAAGAGGGGGTACCGGGTGGCAATCAGAATACTTTTGGCTGACGATCATGCTTTGCTGAGGCAGGGGATCAAGCGTGTACTGAATTTTGAAGACGATCTCGAGGTCGTCGGTGAAGCAGAGGACGGACAGGAGGCGCTGGCGCGAACACTCATGCTCAAACCGGACATCCTTCTGCTTGACATTAATATGCCGGGGCTGACGGGACTGGATGTAGCGAAACAACTGAAGCAGGCACGTTCGCGTGTCAAGATCATCGCACTCACGATTCATGACAGCGATAATTACGTTCTTGAACTCTTGAAGAACGGTGCACTCGGCTACTTGCTGAAGGATGTTGAGCCAAATGTGCTCATCAAGGCGATCCACATGGTCAATGAGGGGAATCCTTTCGTCTATCCGAAGCTCGCCGAGCGCCTCTTTGGCACGCCTTCCATCTCGGGCGACGTCGGGCGCATGGCGAAGGAGATCTGGGACGAGAGCCGCGGGGAACGCCTCACCCCGCGCGAGATGGACGTGCTCGGCTGCATCGCAAAGGGGCTGTCGAATCAGGACATCGGCAAGGCACTAGGGCTCTCCGAAAAGACGGTCAAGAACCATCTCACCAGCGTCTTCCACAAATTGAAGGTGAATGACCGCACGCAGGCACTCGTCTACGTACTGAAGAATAAAATCGTTTCGCTGGACTAAGGGAACAGCAAGTCGGTGTATGCAGCTTTTCAGGGCATACACCGACCTTTTTGCCATTAGTTGAGAAATATTTTCGTTGAAGCCGTAGAAATGGTCTGCTATACTACTCGGCAAAGAGGTGATGCTATGTCGGAAATTTTTGAGGGACTGATGATCCCCTTCATTGGTACGGCGCTCGGTGCCGGCTGTGTCTTCTTTCTGAAGGATACGCTCAACCGCAGTGTGCAGCGCGGTCTGACAGGCTTTGCCGCAGGCGTTATGGTGGCGGCATCGGTCTGGAGCCTCCTCATCCCTGCGATGGAGGGCTCTGCCGATCTCGGGCAGTTCGCCTTTGTTCCTGCCGTTGTCGGTTTCTGGGTGGGGACGCTCTTTCTCCTCATCCTCGATCACATCATCCCGCATCTGCACATGAATGCGCAGCAGGCGGAGGGGCCGCACAGCCGCCTTTCGCGGACGACGATGCTCGTCCTTGCCGTGACCCTGCACAACATCCCGGAGGGGATGGCAGTCGGTGCGATCTATGCGGGCTGGCTGAGCGGCAGCGAGGGCATTACGCTCGGTGCGGCTCTTGCGCTCTCACTCGGCATTGCCATCCAGAACTTTCCCGAGGGGGCGATCATCTCGATGCCGCTGCGCGCGGCGGGGATGGGAAAGTGGCGTGCTTTTGCGGGCGGCGTCCTCTCAGGTGCGGTCGAACCGATCGGCGGCGTACTGACGGTGCTTGCAACGGCACTCATCGTGCCCGTTCTGCCCTATGCACTTTCCTTCGCGGCGGGCGCGATGATCTACGTCGTGGTGGAGGAATTGATCCCGGAGATGAGCGAGGGAGAGCACTCGAACATCGGCGTGCTCTCGTTTGCGGTTGGCTTTACGCTCATGATGATGCTCGATGTTGCGCTCGGATAAATGCGTACAGAAAAAGAGCCGACATGGGTGTCGGCTCTTTTTCATGGAAAGGGATGCTCGCAGGCTGGGAATACCTGCGGCTTGAGAAATGGGATGTAAGGATTTGCCTTACCATCAGGAACGCAGGGAGACGTTCCTATAGAGGGATGATCAACGGGGGGGAAAGATGTCGGGGAGGACGTTTCGTATTCCCCGTTGACACTTCGTATTTTATCATGTTTTGTTTGAAAATTTTGTAACCTAGGTCACACAATAAAAAAAAATATGTATTAATAATGGCAAATATTGAACTTCTATTTTTGTGTCTTAATCTTTTTCGACTGTTTTCGTGCTTTGCGCAAAAGTTCTGAGGAAGTCTCGCCAGATCGGGATGGAACATTGATTTTTGGTTGGAAAGAACGTATAATATCACCGAGACAGCGCATCCGAGAATTGATGCGTCTAAAGGGGATGCCCTTTCGTTATGGTGATGAGGAGGAATTTTCATGCGTGATTATTTAAGAATCGCTCAGGTCATCGGTCGTGAGATTATCGATTCGCGCGGTAATCCGACGGTTGAGGCAGAGGTCGTTCTTGAGGACGGCACGATTGGCCGCGGTGCTTCTCCCTCGGGTGCATCCACGGGTGAGTTCGAGGCACTTGAGCTGCGTGACGGAGACAAGAAGAAGTTCGGCGGCAAGGGCGTCTCGAAGGCGGTTGACAACGTCAACAAGAAGATCGCCCCTGCGCTCCTCGGCCTTGAGGCGAGTGACATCTATGCTGTCGATCAGGCGATGTTCGATGTGGACGGCACGAAGGATAAGTCAAAACTCGGTGCAAACGCGATTCTTGCTGTTTCAATTGCAGCATCGGATGCGGCGGCAAAGTCCGAGGATATTCCGCTCTACCGCTTCTTCGGCGGTCTGCAGGCGAACGTCCTGCCCGTTCCGATGATGAACATTCTGAACGGCGGTGCACATGCGACGAACTCCGTCGATACGCAGGAGTTCATGATTATGCCGGCAGGCGCACCAACGTTCCGCGAGGCACTGCGCTGGTCGACTGAGGTGTTCCATGCACTGCAGGCACTCCTCAAGAAGGAAGGCAAGACGACGGCAGTCGGCGACGAGGGCGGCTTTGCGCCGGATCTCGACTCCGATGAGGACACGATCGAGCACATCCTGAAGGCGATTGAGAACGCCGGCTACAAGCCCGGACAGGATTTCGTCCTCGCGATGGATGCAGCTTCCTCCGAGTGGAAGGACAAGGAGAAGGGCAAGGGCTTCTATCATCAGCCAAAGTCCGGCAAGAAGTTCACATCCGATGATCTCATCAAGCATTGGGAGTCGCTCATCGCCCAGTTCCCGATCTACTCGATTGAGGACGGTCTCGACGAGGAGGACTGGGACGGCTGGAAGGCGATGACAAAGGCACTCGGGCACAAGGTCCAGCTCGT
>ERZ773079.2311-NODE-2311-length-10690-cov-13.051810_pt1 | contig 10690 bp, 9 predicted proteins | sample MGYA00511355_ERZ773079 | MGnify/ENA primary metagenome ERZ773079 (study PRJEB29015, sample SAMEA2737979) | human oral metagenome | biome: human oral; feature: human-associated habitat; material: dental | place: China | collected 2117 ... | reverse complement strand
CGTGGCGGTAGCCGACCTCGAAGGCCTCGAGCACGGCCCGCTCGGTCTCCTCCGGCGGGGTCAGGAAGACGCCGTAGCCGATCTGCGGGATGTCGACGCCATTGTTGAGAGTGATGGTGAGGGCGGAGCCGTTGGCCATGAGTTCTCCATTCGATATGGTCGGTGACGGCAACCTAGCCCCGCAGGCGGGTGCGACGTCAGCACCGTTCGCCCCCGGCCCAACCGTCGTGTGCAAGCTGTCCTGGCTTGGTCGCACGCCCGAATCTGGACCTGCCCACGCTCCCGAGTCCGAACCCAGCCGCGCACCCCACTGCTGGAGGATGCACCACTCGGGAGAGGACGTTTGGTACCTGAGACTGGTTTGGTCAGAGTGTGCATCGGGAAGCGGCCGCGTGCGGTGGCCGAAACGGCCCCGATGGCGGGCCCGATGTCCAAATCTGTGACAAAGGGCTCGACCGGAATGAAACAGGCGAAACGAAACCGCATGATTCCGCGGTTCTGTTACAGGCATGAAGAACTCGAAGGCTCCTTTGTCACCGATTTGGACACAACACGGTCACCATCGCGGGATCTCACCAGGGACTCCGGCAGCGACTCCAACACCGGCGACGCGTCCAGGCCGTCAAAGCGACATAACCCGGCCGTGAGCGCGCAGGAGGCCGGCACGCGTGGTGACGGTGCGGACCGTGCTGCGGCATTAGGCTGTCCCCATGCGCCTCCACGTTGCCGACCACCCCCTCATCGACCACAAGCTCTCCGTCCTGCGTGATGAGAAGACACCGTCGGCGGTCTTCCGCCAGCTGGTGGATGAGCTCGTCACCCTGCTCGCCTACGAGGCCACCCGCGAGGTGCGCACCGAGGAGGTGGAGATCCGCACCCCCGTGGCGCTGGCCCAGTGCCGCCGCCTGGCCGACCCGCGGCCGATCGTGGTGCCGATTCTGCGCGCGGGCCTGGGGATGCTCGAGGGCATGACCCGCCTGCTGCCCACCGCCGAGGTCGGCTTCCTGGGAATGAAGCGCGACGAGGACACCCTGGAGGTGGAGACCTACGCCAACCGCCTGCCCGACGACCTCTCGGGCCGCCAGTGCTTCGTCGTCGACCCCATGCTCGCCACCGGTCACACCCTCGTGGCCGCCATCGACTACCTGCTGGAGCGCGGGGCGCGCGACGTCACCGCGCTGTGCCTCATCGCCGCGCCAGAGGGGGTCAAGACGCTGGAGGAGGCGGTCGGCGAGCGCGCGAATGTCACGGTGGTGACCGCCGGGGTGGATGAGTGCCTCAACGAGCACGCCTACATCGTGCCCGGTCTCGGCGACGCCGGTGACCGCCTTTACGGCATCGTCGACTGACTCACCGGCTCTCGCCCGCCGCGTCATTTCAACGGCGCACTCGGAGGCCAATGTTCCCATTCTGTGACCTCGAGCCATAGATTTCGTTAGGCTCGGGAGACATGACGACGGGGCACTCACCTTCTTCCAGCGACTACGACGCAACGACGGCGCTCAGCAGGTTCGCCTCACCGCAGGACCTCGAACGGATCGCCGAGACCCGTCCCGACCTGCACTCGATCCTGGCGACCAACCCGTCGATCCCACCTCGGGCCCGCAAGATACTGGAGCAGTCCGACGACGCCGTCGTCCAGGAGGTGCTGGCGCGCCAGGCCGGTCGTGGCGCTCAACCAGCTCAGCCGGCGCAGTCTCCCGTCCCGGGTGAAATCAGCCCGATGGCGCCGACGATGGCGGTGGGGACGGCTGCCGGGGCAATGGGGGCGCCGCCCCAGCAACCAGTTCCCGCCAGTTCCGGGTACGCGCAGATTCCTCAGGAGTATGGCGCTCACCAGTCGGGGGCGCCCGGAGCGCTACCACAGGGAGGCTCACTTCAGGGGGCCTCCCCTCAGGGGTATGGGGCCGCGGCGTCTCAGTCCCCGCAGGGTCCGCCCCAGCAGGCCGCTCAGGCGGCGCAGGCTTTTGCGGCGTCGCAGCCCATCGCGCCGCAGCCAGCCGCCCAAGCGTACTCGGCGTCCTCGATGCAGGCAGCGGCTCAACCCGTGGACCAGCAGACCGCGATGCCGCCCGGGGTACCGAGCGGGGCGCCGTCGGGATACGGAGTGGGCCAGGCTGATGACTCGGGGCAGGCATACGGTCCGGGTCAGCCGGCCGCGCCGGACTTCGGGTCGCCGATGTATGCGCCGCCGGCGCAGGCTCCGAAGAAGCGCCGTCTGCTCAAGGTGGTCGCTGTCGTTCTGCCGATCATTCTCGTTCTGGGCGTTGGTGGCGTGGCCGCCTGGTATTTCCTGGGACGCAGTGAGGCCTACTTGGGTTCAACGTACGTGACTCCGTCGGATGCTTGGGCGAACGGTGCGGACAAGGCCTGGAGCATCGACGTCAATTCTTATGAGGATCCTTATGTGTTCGGCGATTATCTGGTGATAGTCGACAAGGGGACTGACACCCTGACCGCTTACAGTCCACTGGGCGGCAACATGAAGGAAAAATGGAAAACCACTATTGACGACGGAGGCTTCAGCTCATCTTATGATACTTCCTCCGTTCTTCTGAAATGGGGGGACAACACACTGGTTCACAAGTCCACCCTCATTGACCTGAAAACCGGGAAAGCCTCAAAGGCACCCTGGGGCGAAAGCAATCCCGCAGTAATTGTCGGTGACACTGCTATTTCCTGCAAAGAAAGCGACAAGTGCACCGCCTGGGGTGCGAACAAAATACAGAAGTGGTCGCGCAAGATCGCCGGAACGGGGAGCCCCTTCAAATCACTGAACATGTTCAACCCGACTTTCTTGGTCAAAGACGAGCAGCGTTACCTTGCGCTGTTCAACGCTGTCATCAATATCGATAACGGTGAGACCCTGTTCCTCGGAGGGGGATCGAAGGCCGACTCGGGCCTCATCACCTGGTACTTCCAGGACGGCTGGGGGACCCTGGAGCCGGAGGACGATTCTGACTCCGGTGCGAGTTCATCAGCCGACAGGGAGTACAAAGTGACAGTTTATGATTTCAAGGGAAAGAAACAGGGTAGCTATCGAGAGACTCTGCCTGCACACGAGAATGTTGTCGAGGAAGACAAAAAACTCCCCACGGCCAAGGAGCATCGCGCATACTTCAAGGACCAGGACTTCAGTGACGCCAGCTTGACTGCGAAATCAAACAGCGACGGCTGCATCACTCGGATCAAGCCGAAGAAAGGCAGTTCCATCAGCGTTCCCGAGGCGGACACAAGCAGCATCTTCTCCGGATGCCCGTCTGTGGCAAAGAGTTCTGAGGACGGCCGCGTCGTTAAGTTGATGGTGCTGAATCGCGGGGATGTCAACACGATCACTGGGCTCATCAATGTCAAGACCGGAAAAGAGATTAAGTTCAGCGGAATCGACTTGGAGAATGACGATACGCTCATCATCGCCAAGCCCGATCTCATCGTCGGCTACAACAAGTTTGACGGCAAGGTCATCGGCTTCAAGCCTGCCTCCTAGGGCGGCGTCGCAGCGGCGCTGATGCGGCGCTTTCAGGCACGTTCCGCGTGGCCGGGCGCGATCTGCTCCAGCCGGGGACGCCTCACGCGCAGGGGACTGGATTCCTGTTCTCGACGGCGTCGAACGCCCTCACTCTCGCTCTCGCAGCTCCGCGCCGGCCTTGGCCAGGAGGCTGTATACCCGCGCGGTGGAGTAGCCCGATTGAGCCGAGATCTGCTGAACTGATGCTCCCTTCGCATACTCATCGGCCATGATCCGGGCGACGCGCTCTAAGAGCCAGTCGCTCATCTGCTCATTGGGTTCCAGGTGCGGCGGGGAGTCGATGTCGCCGCCGGCGTACCCCCGCTGAGCCTTCCCCTGTGGCGTGATGTCTTCATCCGACTCATTGCCCCACGCGGACCACCCCGGTTGCGCGTAGCGGGCGAACATCTCCAGGTACGGACCCGGCGAGCACGACTCGATGAGGTCATACTGTTCGTCGGGCTTTCGGCTGTGCTCACGCTTGCGCGTCTCGATCATATTGACCGTCGAGCGCCCCGGCGCCAGCGTTCTCATGGATCCTTTGACACCGAACAGGATCGGCTCCGTGACATTGCGGAAGTAGAAGCCGACGCCGCGGCCGTCCGGCCCACCGTCTTTGCGCCGCTTGGCCCAGATGATATTCGAGACGTAGCGGAACCCCCACGCCTGCATCACCTCCAGTCCCTCCGGAAGCAAGGCGTTGGGTACCCACAGGTATAGGTGGGCGTTCACTGCGGTCACGTCACTGACCGGAAGCTCCTTGATCTCCTCGAGGGACATCGTCCCGTACCTGCCCAGACGACGGTGCTCGGGAGCGACCTTGCCGGTTCGATTGGTGAACCGCCACGGAGGGTCGGCCAGAACGGTCTGGAATCCTCCTTCTACTGTAGGAAGTGGAGCGATTTCCGCAGAGGATCCCGGAGCCTTGGACACCCCCTAGATGTACCAGAGAAAGATCTGGTTTGTCACTCATGGGTCTTTTATGTGGATGGGGACCGCTCGCGTCCCACGTCTCCCAGCCGGGCTCCCGGCAGTTCCACGCTGGGGGCCGGGGCAGGACTGGCGCGGATCGCGCGCTTCCGCGGTAGCCTGAGACGACCGCATCCCAGACGCCGGCCGACAACACAGATCTCAACCACCACTCTTGTACCAGGCGACGGCGATTTGGACGCGGTCGCGCAGGTGGAGCTTGGCCAGGATGCGGCTGACGTTGCGGCGCACAGAGGCGGGCTGCAGCACGAGGCGCTCGGCGATCTCCTCGTTCGACATCCCCTCGGCAATGAGCCGGGCCACGTCGAGCTCCCTGGGCGTGAGTGCCCCGAACCTCTCCCGCAGCCCCTCGCGCTGCGCACCGGACAGCGTCCACGGTGCCCCGCGCGCGATGAGCTCTTTGGTGACGCGCGGCGTGAGCACGGCATCGCCCTGCGCCACCGCCCGCACCGCCTGAGCCAGCTGCGCCGCGCGCACGTCCTTGAGCAGGAACCCCGAGGCCCCCACCTCCAGCGCCCCGAAGGCGTAGTCGTCCTCGTCGTAGGTGGTCAGCACCAGGACCTTCACCGTCGGGAACCGCTGCGCCATCGCTCGGGTCGCACTGATCCCGTCCATGCCCGGCATGCGCACATCCATGAGCACGACGTCGGGCAGTCCCGTTGACCGGTTCAGTTGCTCCAGGACCTCCAGCGCCTCCTGCCCGTCACCGGCCTCCGCCACCACGCACAGGTCCGGAGCCTTGCGGATCATGAGCGCCAGCCCCAGGCGCGCGTAGCGCTGGTCGTCCACGATCATGACCGACGTCGGCCTCAGCCCCTCCGATTCCGCGCCCACGCCTCAGCCCTCGCCGCGAGTTCTCGACACCGTCGCCGTCACCAGCCAGACGCCGTCGGACACGGGCCCCCAGTCCAGCGAGCCTCCCGCCGCCTCGACCCGGTCCCGCAGCCGCGGCAGGCCGGTTCCTTCCGCAGACCCACCACGGCCACCACGGCAGCCGTCGTCTTCCCCGTCACTGTCACCCGAGGCGCCGTCGTTGCGAACCGTCACCGTCGCCGCCGACTCACCGTGGTCCCAGGACACCTGCACCTGCGACAGCGCAGGCGCGTGCCGTACCGCATTGGTGAGCGACTCCCGGGTGAGCGCGAAGCACAGGTCGGCCTGGGCGGCGTCATCGGCCCGCTGCCCGGTCTCGGAGAAGACGACCGTGACGCCCAGCGACCGGACCCTGCCGACGACGCTCCTGATCTCATCCCAGGACCGGTGCCCGGCGCCGTCCCGGTTCGGTGAGTCCCCGCCGTCGGCCAAGGCCCTCACCGCCCGGCGCGTCTGCTCCAGGCACTCCCGGGCCACCTCGTTGATGCCGCCGAGCGCCTCATCGACCTCCGGGTCGGCGCTGCCGGCCAGCCCCTCGGACAGGGCAATGATCGTGGTCAGGCCGTGCCCCACGGAGTCGTGCAGCTCCGCGGCGATACCGGCCCGGCTCACCGCGCGGTCGCGCTCGGCCCGAAGCACCCGGAAGCGCTCCCTCTCAGCTTTGGCGTCGGCTTGCGCCGCCCGCCAGTTCGCGACGCTGCGCGCAAGCATCGCCGCGATGGCCGTCATCAGGACGGCGACCACCTGGCTGAGCCACTCCTCCATCAGGATCCCGGGCGGGGCCACCAGGACCGCACTGGCCGTCGCCATGAGGCAGGCCTCGCCGATCACCACGAGGTGCTGCCACAGCGGGAGCCGGCTCACCGCGCTCCCCAGCGCCACCAGCACCGGGAAGAGGAAGAAGTTGTTGAGCCCCAGCGCCGAGGCCGCCACGTACACGGCACACTCGGTCAGGAAGACCGCCAGCGGGTACCTGTGCCGCGTAGTGAGGAGCGCCGTGGACCCAATGGCCGCCACGATGAGAACCGTGAATCCGATTCTGGTCGGGGCGATCCCCGCAACCAGACCGCCGTCGCCGACGCGACCGGTCAGCACCGCGCTGCCGATCATGCCGCCCTGGTAGGTGGCGCACAGGATGAGAAGCAGCGTGGACAGGATGCCGGGGCCGGCCTGCGCGGGCGCCGGCTGGCGCACCCACTCCCCCAGCGTCCGCCAGGTGGTCCGCAACCTCATTGCCGACGACGAGCCACGCTCTGCACCGGGCACCGGCGTCCCTCCTCTCCGTCGCGTCCGTACCCTACGCCCGGAGTTCTGAACCCCGGCCGCAGCCAGCGGGTCGCCAAGCACAGTCGCTGCGAGAACCGAATGGCGCGAGACAACTTCCGACGCCTCAGAGTGTCAGCTCCTGACGGCAGGCGGCGACGAAGTCGTTCAGTTTCTCTTTCTCGAGGCGGGTGAGCAGGTCATCGACAGTCCAGCGAGGCCCTTTACGACCGGTCCGGGATACCACTGTTGTGAACACGTTCCGAACCACCTCGGGATACAGCCCCAGCACATCGAGAAGAAACTCGTCTGGAGATTGAGCAAACAACTCACCAGGAAGAACTGCGTCGTCAAAGTCCTTGAGATTGAACGTGACGATGACGTCCGCCCGTCCCATGAGAGCCGCTGCGACGACGTGCCGGTCTCCAGGATCCGGGAGTCTGGAGACCGAAGAAAGAAGAGTCTCCCAGTCCTGCACCTGGGCATCTGGCAGCGCCAGGTTCATCTGCCGCCGAAGTCGTTTGACGTAGCCACGGGACTCCCCTTCGTCCTTGCCACGCAGTGCGTGCAGCCGAAGTACCGTTCTCTCAACCTCCTCCTCAATCTTCTCGCTCCACAAAGGCCTATAGACCTTTCGGACGGCAATCTCAAGAAGAACGTCTCGCAGCGCGCTGGGGACCAGCACACAGGCATCGAGTACTGCGCAGAACGCCATCGGTCAGTCCTGGGAGCGGAGGTCCTTGAGGACTTGGCGCACCTCGGCAGGGTCGTCGTCGTAGGCGCCCATCGCCTGAGCGTCGGCCACCATGTCCGACAGGGCCTCATTTGCCGCCCGACGCTGACGCTCGCGGAACTCCAGCACGTCAGTGAGGAACAAGCGACGATGCCGTCTGACCTTCTCAAACGGGATCTCGCCGGCCTCCAACATCCTGACCAGCGTCGGCCGCGAGATGCCCAGCATGTCAGCCGCCTCCTGCGTCGTCAGACGCTGGTCCTGCGGCGCCACCGTGACAGCCAGACCTCGACGCATCGCATCCACGACCTGAAGAAGGGCCTCAGCCACCGCTGGAGGGAGGTCAATCGTCTCACCATTGACGGTCAGCCGGGGCGTCACACCGGAGGAGGCTTCAAGTTCCGTCACCAGTTCGGTGAAGCGCCCGGCGACATCCTCCTCGGGAAGGTAGGTCTTGCTCTCAATTGTCACGGTCATGGCGCACTCCTACACTGCTGTTCGTCCACTGTTTTCGAGTTGATCGATTTGAGTGTAGGGCTCGGTGGGCATTGACACAAGGCGGAGCGCTGTCACTTCTGCCAGCCTCCTCGAGCCCCAGGCAACCAGGGGCCTCGGCTCGACCTGTTCCGACCCGCCTCACTCGGCCGCCAGGATGGTGCCGATCGGGGTCCGGGTAGCGCCCCGGATCGGAGCGAGCAGCACCGCGGCCAGGGACAGGAAGGACAGGAGCGCCACCAGCAGCACCGGCCCGACGCCGGGGCGCACCGCCAGCGGCAGCCCGGCCCTGGCGTAGAAAACAGCCTCGCCGACCGCCGTCACCGCCAGCGGCACGATCGAGATCAGCAGCGCCGTCCCCACGTACAGGCCCGCCTCGATGACCACCTGCCGGCGCACGCCGCGCACCGTGCTCCCGGCACAGCGCAGCACCGCGAACTCGCACTGCCGGGACCGGGAGGACATGCCGACGACGGCCACGGCCCCCAGCAGCGCCATCGCCCCGAGGATCGCCGCCAGCACCAGCGAGTCCACCTGGTTGATCGCCACGCTCAGGTGCGCCGCCTCCACCACTGCCTCACTCGTGCCGAGGCTGGTCGTGAGCGCCGCGGTGAAGGAGATCGCCAGGGCCAGCAGGCCGATGGCACTCGCCGCCGACGCGCTGCGCCACAGCGCCGAACGGCGCGCAATGAGCCACGGCCCACCCAGCCGCGCGAGCGGCGCCGACCACATCCGCAGCAGCGCCGGGATGAGCACGGGCGCCAGCAGCACCACGAGGACCGCGAGCAGGAGGGAGGCCAGGGTCGCCTGGCCCCCGCCGGTCGGCCACCCCTCCACCATCCGGCCGGGCCGGACCAGGAAGGCCGCCACCAGCTGGCCGGCGCACGCCAGCCCCCACAGCCCCGCCGCGACCCACCGGAGCACACCCATGCGGCGTTGCCCACCCGGAACCGCGTCGCGAACCGCCTCCACGGCAGGCGTCCTCACCGCGGCACGCGCCGGGCCCACCGCCCCCAGGACCGCGACGGCGACCACAACCACCACGGTGAGCAGCAGCGTCGTCGGCGTCTGGGCGACCTCGATCCGCCCCATACGCGCGGCCGCCAGGCGGGTGAGCACCGAGGCGAAGGGCTGGGCCGCCACCACCCCCAGCAGGATCCCGGGTACGCAGGCCACCAGCCCCAGTACCACCACGGTGGCGAAGACGGCAACGAGGACCTGCCGGGGCAGGGCGCCGGCGAGCCGCCACAAGGCCCAGCTCGTGCGCAGTGCCTGCACGCAGGACTGCCCGACGACGGCCACCACCGGGACCGTCACCATCGCCGTGTAGAAGGCGACCGAGACACCCGGAACTGTGAGCTCGGCCGGGTCCACACCCGCCGCCCGCGCCGCGGCGACGACGTCGGGCCGGGTGACCGCCATGCGGTGCACTAGGCAGACGTTGACGAGCCCCGCGGCGAGGGCCAGCACCGCCACCGTCCCCGACCAGGACCGCCACTGGGCGGCCAGGGCGCGCAGCGTGTAGCGGGTCATGCGGCCGTTCCCGTCTGGCTGACGGCCACCAGCAGCTCGTCGGAGGTGGCACCCCGGCGCTCGTCGATAATGCGGCCATCGCGCATGATGAGTACCGAATCCGCCAGGGCCGCGGCCCCCAGGTCGTGCGTCACGAGGACGACACCGGCCCCGTCGTCGGCCAGGCGCCGCAGCTCGGCCAGGACGAAGGCGGCCGAGCGGGTGTCCAAGGCCCCGGTGGGCTCGTCGGCGAAGACGACCGGTGGACGGCGGTAGAGGACCCGCCCCAGAGCGACGCGTTGCTGCTCACCGCCCGAGAGCGTCGTCGCGACCGCATCGGCGCGCGCCTCGAGCTCCAGCCCGGCCAGGACTTCCCGCACCCTCGCCGAATCGGGGCGCCGGCCGGCCAGGGTGTCGGAGATCGTGATGTTCTCCCGCACCGTCAGGTAGGGCACGAGATTGTAGGCCTGGAAGACGAAGCCCACCCGGTCCCGGTAGAGCTCGGCCACCCGCGCCGCCGGGATCCCGCCGAGGTCGCATCCCATGAGCGAGACCCGCCCCGACGTCGCCGGTTCCAGGCCGGCCAGGCACAGCAGCGCCGTCGACTTGCCCGACCCGCTGGGGCCGACCAGTGCCGTCATCCGCCCCGGCATCATCGCGCAGGAGATACCGTGCAGGATCTCGATCAGCTCCCCGCCGGGGGTCGGGAAGGACTTGCGCAGATCGCGCGCCTCGACGGCCGGCCCAACAGCGCTCACGCCAGCAGTAGCACCCGTCCTGTCGACACCGTCCCTACCCCGAACCACCATGGATCTGCACCGTCCCCTCACCCGTGAATTCGCTGGCATCACTGGACGCCGCCGGGCGCCTGAGGTTCAACCTAGGCGGCTGTCCCGGCCCAGGGGCCCGCAGACCGCGAACTGTCCACAGATGATGACAACGCCAGGCCCATGACAACGCGGCGGGGGCATTCTGCACGGCCGGCCGCACACATCGAGGACGTACCTTCACACCGAGAACGTACCTTTCCCGCACACGACGACAGTCAGACCCCAGTGATCTGTGGGAAGACGCAGTCCTCGCGGGACAAGTACGTCCCCGCCCTAGAGCAGCACCCCAACCATTATCAAAGACCTACAAACATTGCTGCTTCATTAGTCTATTCAACATAAGAGAACTCTCATGCTCACCTGTGGTCCATCTAGGACTGGCTCGTGACAGTTGAAGCATGAACACCTCACGCCGCATCCTCGCCCTGGCCCTGCTCATGCTCGTCCCGGTGGCGCTGGCGCTGGCCGCCGAGTTCATGGCCGTCG
>ERZ773079.2306-NODE-2306-length-10712-cov-2.164305_pt1 | contig 10712 bp, 8 predicted proteins | sample MGYA00511355_ERZ773079 | MGnify/ENA primary metagenome ERZ773079 (study PRJEB29015, sample SAMEA2737979) | human oral metagenome | biome: human oral; feature: human-associated habitat; material: dental | place: China | collected 2117 ... | reverse complement strand
ACGATGTGCTTCGCCTCGTTGACAATGCAGGCGCCGACCTGCGTGTGCGGATCCTTGCTGCGATACTTGGAAAAAAGGGCGATGCCCATGAAGTATTCATCCCACGATATGATCATGGCTTTTCCTCCCCTCGCATCTCAGACGATTCCGCCGCGCTGTCTGCGGCAGCCGCGTCGATCGCTTCCCCCGCTTCAGACGTTCCGTCCGTGCCGCCCGCCGCTCCAAGAGTCGGCAGAACCGTGCCCAGAAGGGCGCACAGGCCGTCGGCATCGGCATGCAGTTCGGCGATCTTCGCTTCCTCGCCCTCCTTGATTGCGAGGAGTTTCCCCGCATCCTGCGCCATCTTCTCATGCAGCGCACGCGCCTCGGCAAGAGCCGGCAGGAATCTTGCCGTCCCGTTTCCGCGTCCTGTCGTGCGCCTTGCTGCCTCCTCCAGACGCGCCGCCGTATCGGCGAGCGCACGAAGCGCCGTGCGGCTCTCCCGTGCGCCTCGGCCGCCCGCCTCGATGGCCTCGGCCGCCTTGGCGACGTCACCGGCGAGTACCATCAAAAGGTCTGCTGCATTCGTGGAAAGCTTGCCCGCATCCTCCGACAGGCGGCGCACCTCATCGGCGACAGCAGCGAAGCGCCTGCCCGCATCGCCCGCACGCGCCGCCTCGACCGCCGCGTTGAACGCGAGGAGGTTCGTCTGGCTCGCAAGCTCCGCGACTTCGGCGAGCGTATCGCCGATCGCCGCCGCACGTTTTCCCAGATCGCGCGCCATCTCGTCCGCCGCCTTCAACTCCTTCGCGAGCGCGTTCGTGCGCTCTGCCGCATCGTGCGCCGCCCTCCGGTTCTCGCCAAATTGACGGCGCACTTCTTCGGCTTCTTTCTGCGCTTCGTCCGACGCATCTTCGTCCATGCCGTCCGCGGCTTCGGCGAGCACCGAAGCCGCTTTCTCCGCCCGCTCCTTCAATGCCCCCACCTGTGCGAGAGCCGACTCCATCGCCTGCGCCTGTTCCTGCGCCCCCGCGAGAAGTTTCGTACAAAAGGCGCCCATGCGCGAAAGCGTCTCCGATGGCACGGCCTCGAACGCTGCATCTCTTTGAGGCGTCCCCAATTCCTGCGCGGCAAACGCTTCACCTGCAGGAACATCCGAGACCTCGGGCAAAGGAGTCTGTTCCTCTTCTTTCTGCCCCTGCAGCGGGAGTGCGATGCGCCCGGCATAAGCGAGCAGAAGCCCCAATCCCGTGAGCACGAGCAAGAGCAGCAGCAGCCCCGCCAGAGTCATGGAGTTCGTCAATGCGCCGAGCGAGCGTTCCTCCTCCGCCTCAGGCACGCCGACGAAGATCATGCCGACCGCCTCGCCGTCCGCATCGAAGAGCGTACGATACGAACCGATGGGTCGCCTGCCGCCGAAATCAGAGCGGCCGACATACGGCGTGCAGCCCGTGAGCACGATCCTCGTGACGGCGGCGTCCGCCTTCTGTCCGACAAGTCTCTTGCCGCTCGTCTCATACGTCGAGGATGCGCACTGTTCGCCGACGAAGAGCGCGACGTCCGATCCCGTAACCTCTTTCAAGTGATCGACGAAACTGCCATTGTCGTTGAGCAGTCTGCCTCCCTTGTAGATGCGTCCGTCCTGCACCGTCCAATCGCCGGGATGCGTCGAGTCGATCAGCAAGAGAATGCCGCGCATGTCAGCGTCGACCTTCTCCTTCCAGATCGTCGCGTTCGACGTGCGTGCGCTGTCGTAAGCGCGATAGCCGAGCGCGAGGAACGCTGCGAGAAAAAAGACCGCAAAAAGGACGACGCCGCGCCTCAGTCGCGCTGCGTCATCCTTGCTCTGAAAGAATCGGGAAAGGAAGCTTTTTTTCTTGTCGTTCTGCATATCAGCGAACCACCATGACGGGGCAGTGGACGTGCTGCAGTACATACTGGCTGACGCTGCCCATCAAGAAGCCCGTCAGACGGCCGAGACCGCGGCTGCCCATGACGACGAGATCGTAGCCCTCATCGTCCGCCGTCTCCACGATGACCTCGGCGGGCGAGCCAAGTTCCACCGTGCTGTTCGTGCGGATGTCTGCGGGCACCTCTCGCAGGATTTTCGCCAGTTCCTTGTAAGCGCCCTCTTTCAGAGCCGCAGGATCATAACCGTCCATGCTCACGCGCTCGAAGGCCGCGATCTCGGCATTGAGATCGACGACCGAGAGCAGCATGAGCGTCGCCCCCTGCAGCCGCGCGATATGCGCCGCCTGCCGCACGGCCTGCTGCGCCTGCTCCGAACCGTCATAAGGCACGAGAATCCGCCGGATCTCGCTGTCCTTAAAATCCATCATCTTGCTTACCTCCCGGAATTTCCCAAACTCCCATAAGTGTTTTCTTATTTCGCCAACGAAGGGAAAAATTCCTCTTTTTTCTGCGGCTTAGCTGCCAATTTCCCGCACCCTGCTGCGTTGATCAAATAATGTGCTCGCCGTCAAGCAAACTAAGCAAACGCCCGCCGGGCAACAGGCGGGCGATCTCTTCCGCCAACGCATCGATATAACCGTAAAAGTGATTCGTGCGCACGGCAAGCCATTCGACAGCGGCAAGGATGCACTTCTTTGTACGATCATCCTCGTCTTCTGCACTCTCCACGCCATCAAAAGCCGTCCGCACCGCGCTGTGCGGCGCAGACACGCCGCCCCCATCGAGCGAGGCATCCACAAGAAGCAGGAACTCCAGCAGCTTGTAAAGCACGACGAAGACCTCATAGTTTGCCAGAAAGCTCGTGCCGCCCGTCAGAGGGTAGCGTCCGAGCATAAATTCATTGGCGAGCCAGTTTTCCAAAGCATTGCTGTACTTTGAAAGGATGCCCTTCGCACATTGTCTGCGTCGTTCCAAAAAAGCGGCGATACTGCTTTGCCGAGCCTGCGCCGCGCCCGTATGCGCCGCATCTGCCCGTTCTCCCGCCGCGTCGCCATCCCCTTCGCCGAAGGCTCTGCGAATCCTCGCCAAATATGCCGCCGTTTCGGGCAAATCATCTTCCGTCGCCTTCGCCAGAGCAGGAAAGATCTGCTGGAAGAAGCGCAGATACAGCGCCGCATCGAAGGGATTCGCCGCGAGAAGAGCCTTTGCCTCCCCTGCGGCGGCATCGGCGATGGCGGCGGCGTCCCCTGTCAAATCTTCCGCCGCCCCCTGCTCGACATACGCTTCGGCGCGCGCGAGCAAGAGACCGAGCGCCGCGAGACGCGCGTCGAGCGAGAGGCGGCGCTCGGACAAGAGCGCGATTCCGGCAAGCTGCAGGCTGCGGAAGGCCGCCGCCGACAGCGGTGCGCCAAGCGGCGTGCGGTCAACATAATCGGGGCGCGGTGCGGCGACTTCCACCCACTCGAATGCCAGCGCCTCTTCGGTAAACAAGACTTCCTCTGCCGCCACGGGACAGCTCAGACACAGGGCGCGGTCAAGCGTATCGCCGACCTCATGCATCTTGCGCGGGTACTCAGCGCAGACGTCGGAGATCGCGCCGATGCCAAAGCGTCGCTGCAGCGAGCAAAGCCCGTCCTCGCGCAAAAAAACGCAGCGTCCGTTCTCGTGGCGCATGATCCAGCCGCCCGTCTCCTCGCTGCGTTCCAAACCTTTTTTCAATTCGTGCAAAAGCTCCGGCCGCCCCTCATAGCGCGCCAATGTCGCCGCATCGAGCGCAACGCCCCACTTCGCACAGCAGCAGAGCGAGCCGCATCGCCTGCCGTCGCAGACGAAGCGGCGCATGTAAACGGGCTGCAGGCACAATCGCGGTGCAGCGGCGGGCGCGAAGATGGACTCGGCGGCCTTCCCGCCGCCTTCATCGCTCTCTACCCCCCGTGCTGCGTCCTTTTCCAAGCACTCATCCTGCCGCTTCACGCCTCCGCCTCCTCGAAATAGGCGGCGATCTGCGCCTCCATGACGTCACCGACATCCTCGCCTGCCCGCCATGCTTTCGCCCAATCGACGGTATGAGCGATCGCCTCCTCGATGTGCCAGCGCGGCTGCCAGCCGAGACGCGCCTTGATGCGCGAGGAGTCGAGCTTCAGAAAGCCCGCCTCGTGCGGCGCGGCACACTCCTCCTCAGCACGCCACGAAGCACCCTCGCCCCAAGCGCGGCAGAAGAGCTCGGCCAGCTCGCCCGTCGTCACGCAGTCGGAGTCCGCAGGCCCGACGTTGTAGCTTCCGGCGAGCGACGCATCGCATGCCTGCGCATGCGCGATGCGTAAATACGCAGAGAGAGGCTCCAAGACATGCTGATAGGGCCGCGTCGATGCGGGATTTCTGAGGACAACGGCGCGCCCTTCGCTCGCCGCGCGGATGCAGTCGGGCACGATGCGCTCGGGCGAGAAGTCTCCGCCGCCGATGACATTGCCCGCGCGCGCCGTCGAGATGCGCACGCCGCCGTCCGCGAAGAAGCTCTGGCGGTAGCTCGCCGTCACGAGCTCCGCACAGCTCTTGCTGTTCGAGTACGGGTCGAAGCCCATGAGCCGCTCGTCCTCGCGGTAGCCCCATTCCCATTCCTTGTTCTCGTAGACCTTGTCCGTCGTCACATTGAGAAAAGAACGGACCGTATCGCTTTCCCGCACACATTCGAGGACGTGTGCCGTTCCCATGACGTTCACGGCATACGTCTCGACGGGCGTGCGGTAGCTCTCGCGCACGAGCGGCTGCGCCGCGAGGTGCACGACGATCTCGGGACGAGCCTCGCGAAAGGCCGCGCGAAGAGCTGCGAGATCGCGCACATCGCCCTCGATCGAGCGCATGGATTCCGCCAGCTTCAGCTTCTCAAAGAGCCGTGCGCCGTCCGCCGTCGGCGAAGCGAGCGAAAATCCTGTAAGATGCGCTCCCGCGCCGAGCAGCAGTTTCGAGAGCCATATCCCCTTGAAGCCCGTATGCCCCGTCAAAAGCACGCGTTTGCCGCGATAAAAGGCAAGATCGTCCTGCCGCGTCATTTTCTTCATCTGCGCTCCCCCTCTCAGCCATGCTGCAATTCTTTTCCGTATTCGGCGAGAAAGACCTGCCGCGCCGTCTCCCAGGAGTCGTCAAGGCGCTTGCGCCCCGTCTCATGGATGCACGGCGGCTTTTCAAAATGCGGGATCATGAGGCGCATGCCGCGCCGCCGATACTCCATGGAAGCCGAAATATCATAAAAGTGCCAGCCCGTGAAGAGATCGTCGCGCCACGGCACATCCGTCTGCGTCGCCAAGAAGATGCCGTCGAGCGCCTCTGCTTCGATTCCTGCATCCGGTACAGGACGCTGCTCCAACAGATCCATCGCCTCAGGATCGCGGATCTGCCAAACCGAGCCATAGCATTCTTTCGCGTTCCACCATACACCATCGGGCGACATGTAACGGCAGCCTGTGAGACCAATAAGCCCCACCTCTGGTTTCTCACGAAAGATTTCCAATAGCCGGAAGATGATTCTTTTTTCCGTCAGCAAGATGTCCTGATGCATGTACACCTTATACTGTGCCGACGATGCCCGCCGCGCCGCCTCGTAGCCCGCCGCCATCGACGGTGCGCCGCGCACGGGAACAAGCTCCGCCGAAACGCCCTGCGGCAGATCGAGATGCCTGAGATAGCACACGCACTCGGCGTACATCTCCTCATCGTTCACGCACGAGATGAAAGCGATCTTCTTCGCGTCTTCGCTCATCGAAGCAGCCCCTCCTTTCGCAGGATGTCGCACATGGAGTCGGCATCTCCCGCCGTATTCCGGGCAAACTCTTCGAGGTAGCCGCCGTCGATTCTGCTTTCAGCGAGCAAGCGCCGCAGAGCTTCGACGGTTTCCGCCGCTTCAATGCCGTTTTCCAATCTATGCAGCAGACGCGCCAAGAGACAGCGCTCCGCATCGGTATAGTGCGTCTTGAGGCGTGCCGTGCGTGCATCGAGTACGGAAAGTCGCACGACCCACCACGATGTCTCCATCTCCTGATGTCCGTTCTGCACGCCGCAAGCCTGCATCACCGCAAGCATCTCCGCCGTCCCCTTTTCGATGACCTGACGCACGGCGAAATCCTCGTAGTGCGCAAGCTTAGCAAGGCGCACTAATTCGGGAAAGGAGAAGAGCCGTCCCTGCCCATCGAGCAGAGGATTCGCCCCATAGCGCAAATCGCCCGCAAGCCACGCGCGAAAGACACTCCAATGCCAAGGATTTCGGAACGGTGCAACAAGAGCAGCGCAAGGTGCGAGGAAATCCTGCAGTGTTTCCAACAGAATTTCCAGCGCAGACAGTTCCTCGACTCCCGGTGCAAGCACGATCCAAGAAAAGCGACCGTGCCACGCGGCGGGCAGCGCCTCCTCCCATGCTGCCGAAGCAAAGGTGCAGTCTGCAAAGTCTTGCTGAAAGCGCCTCTGCCACGCCGCGCCCATGCCGATAAGCAGTGCATCTGACGCCATCTTCTCGGAGAAGAATGCTGCCATTTCTGCATAAAGCCTTTCATCTAAGGGCATTTCCATCATGCCGCGCCTCCTTCCCCTCGCCGCCCCTCCGTCACGTTTCTTCCGAGACGAAAACCGGCTCTCGTTTTCCCTCTTTCACCTGCTGCAGCAACAGACGATACGCTTCCAGCACCGTCTGTGGCTCGATCGAGGCGATGCAGTGTGCTTCCTCTATGTGCTTGCAGCCGTAAGCATCGCGCGGCTCCTCGGCGCAGTCCGCCAAAGCTCTCGCGGGCTGCACGATGACGGAGGTCGTACGATAGGGGTAGTAGCTTCGAGGAATCGCCATTTCGTCGAGCGGCAGATCGCTCCCGTAGCAGCAGACTTCCAGTACGGGAAGGCCTACGATCGCCGCCATGTGCAGGAGGCTCGTATCGTTGCCGATGTACGCCGAACAGAGCGTGACGGCAGAAGCCGTCTCGCGAAAGTCGAGCGCGCCCGTCAAAGAAAGCACATGCTCCTCGCCGAGCGCACGGGCGACTTCCGCCGCTTCCGCCGCATCGTCCCTGCCGCCCAAGAGTAGGAAGAACGCCTCGCTCTCTTCGGCCAAAAGCAGGCGCAAAAACGCTGCGTAGGCGGCGGACGGCCAATGCTTGCGCTGCGTGCTGCCGCCCAGACCGATGGCGAAGAGCTTGCGCCCAGCCAAGGGTGCGCCGAGCTGTGCGAGTCTTTCGCGCACGCCCGCGATGTCCGCCTTCGTCAGCCAAAGCTCCAGCGAACGATCGGCCACGGGTGCGGCAAGCATCTGATCGAGCACATCGAAGCAAAAATCAGCCATGTGCAAGGGATGCACGGGCTTTTCCAAAGGGCGCGTCAAAAGCGCGGCGCAGTCCTCACGTGAAAGTCCGCCTGCCGAAAAATCGCCTATATGACCGATGCGCTCCTTCGCGCCTGCCATGTAGGCGAGAAGGTAGGCGCTCGCATAGTGCCCGAATACGAAGGCGAGATCGAAGCGCTGCCCCAAAAGATGCTCCGCCGCATACCCCGCGTGCGCTGCAAAAAGCTCCGACAAGGGGCGTAGCACGGGAAGCTGCTCATTGCCAAGCAGAAAGTCGATGTACGGACATTGCTCGGCGAGCTTGAAGCCCGGCGGAAAGATCACGAGCGTGATCACCGTCTCAGGATAGAGGCGGCGAATCTCGCGCAGAGCGCCCGAAAAGCACAGGAAGTCGCCGACACCCGCATCCATGATGACGAGCATCTCTATCTTCTCGCCCGCGGCGCGCGGCGTGCGATACCCCTCCGCCGCAAAGACAGGCTCCATGATGCGCATGAAATCCTGCGCGGGAAAAGGCTCATCGGGCGAAAGACGCTCGCCAAAGGCCTCGAATGCCTCAAGTATCGTTTTCATAAAGCCTCCTGCCCTTGCAAGATGCAAAGCCGCCGACGAATCCGCTTCCCTGCCGCGCCGCAATTTTCTCTATCCGTTGAGGACGCTGTGCAGGACCTCCGCCATATAGTCGATCTGCTCTGCCGCCATGCCCGGGTAGACGCCGAGCCAGAAGGTATCGCGCATGATGCGGTCGGTCGCCGAAAGCTCGCCGACGACGCGGTAGCCGCTTTTCGCTTCGCGCAGGCGGTCAAAGCACGGATGCTTGACGAGGTTGCCCGCAAAGAGCATGCGCGTCTGTATGCCGTGCGCTTCGAGGGCACGGACGATCGGCTCTCTTTCGACGCCCTCACGGCAGGTCAGGAGGAAGCCGAACCAGCTAGGCTCACTGTGCGGACACGGCTCGGGCAAGATGAGCTTTTCTTCGATGCCTTGAAGCGCCGCCTTCAAGCGTGCAAAGTTCTTCCGACGCTTTTCGATGAAGGAGGACAGCTTCTTGAGCTGTGCGCAGCCGACCGCCGCCTGCATATCCGTGACCTTGAGGTTGTAGCCAAAGTGCGAGTAGACGTACTTATGGTCGTAGCCCTTCGGCAGTTCGCCGTACTGTCCGTCGAAGCGGTGACCGCAGAAGCCGTCCTCGCCCGGCGGGCATACGCAGTCGCGCCCCCAGTCGCGCAAAGAGCGCAGGATGCGAAAGAGCAGTGCGTCCTTCGTATAGACGGCGCCGCCCTCGCCCATCGTCATGTGGTGCGGCGGGTAGAAGCTCGACGTGCCGATGTCGCCGACCGTTCCCGTATAGCGCTGCTTGCCGTCAATCTCATAGCGCGAGCCGAGCGCGTCGCAATTGTCCTCGACGAGCCAAAGCCCATGCTTTTCGCAAAATGCCTTGACCGCCCGAAGGTCGAACGGGTTGCCGAGCGTATGCGCGAGCATGACGGCACGCGTCTTGGGCGACAGCGCCTCTTCCAGCCGTGTAACGTCGATGTTGTACTGCGGGATCGTCACGTCAACGAAGACGGGCACGGCGCCGTACTGGATGATCGGCGCGACCGTCGTCGGGAAGCCCGCCGCGACCGTAATGACCTCATCGCCCGGACGCACGGCGCGCTCGCCGAGGAGCGGCGAGGTCAGCGCCATGAAGGCGAGCAAGTTCGCCGCAGAACCCGAGTTGACGGCGAGCGCGTGGCGCGTGCCGAGAAATGCGGCCAGCCCCTTTTCGAACTGCGCGGCGTAGCGTCCCGCCGTCAGCCAGAATTCCAAGGAGCTGTCGACGAGGGCTTCCATCTCCTCGTGATCGTAGACGCGCCCCGCGTAGGGAATGCGTGCGCCTTTCGTCCATGGCGCAGGCTTGTGGTATTCGTCGGCGTACTCGCGCACGAGCGCGAGGATCTTGTCGTGAAGTTCCTGCTTCTTTATTTCCATTTCCTTCATTTCCTCATTTCTCCCGCGCACGCAGAACCGTCTCGATGAGTTCCGCCTGCTCGAACATCCTCTTGCGCCTCATGCCGCTCTCCTGCGCCGCACGCTCGCGCAGGAGCTTCGCCCACGCGCGTGCGCCTTCGATCTGCGCGGCAGGATCGGCGCCCGCCTGACCGTCATGCTTGCGAAAAGAGCTGAGCGTGTCGACCAGATAGAGAAGATCCCCCTTCTCCAGAAGCCGCAGCCAGCACTCGACGTCGGGCAGTACAGTCGCCGGCTCCTGCGTCAAGATCTCACGCACGGTTTCCCTTGCCGAGCGCGGCAGCAGAACGGTCGTAAACTCACCGATGAAGTTCGCCTGCTTTTCGAGAATCCCGTATATCGCCATCTGACCCGGAATGCGCGAGGTCTCCTCGACTGGCAGCGGGTCTATGGCAGGATCGGCGATGACGCTTCCCGCCTCGTCGATAGCGCAGCGATGCGAGGTCACGAAGGCGACGCCGTCCTCCATGCTCAAGGCGTCCGCCATGCGCTCGATCTTCTCGGGCGCATAGAGGTCGTCGTCGAAGAGATAGGCGAAGTACTCGCCGCGCATTCTTTCAAGCGGCTTGAGCCAATTCTGCCGCGTGGAAAGACTTGCGTCATGCGTATAGTGGATGCGCGCATCCTCTGCATACGCCTTCATCATCTCCTCTGTACGATCATCCACGCTGTTGTCGCTGACGATGATCTCGATGTGACGATACGTCTGAGCGAGAGCGCTTTCCAATGCAAGCTTGAAGAACTCCGGCCTCTCGTGCGTCGGTATGAGGATGCTCACGAGCGGCAGAGCCTCCGTCGCATACTCCGCCAGGAAAGCCTGCCTTCCCTTCTCGTCCGCGGGGAAGCTTTCACCCAAGAACTCCACGAGCGGCTCTTCCTGTCCCACAACGGCGGTGCGCAGTCCATGACGGCGGAACTCCAAGCACTGCGCCGCATCGAAGAACGCCGCGCCATGAAAGAGATCCTCGCGCCACGGCAGATCGACCTGCGTCGCCATGAGGAAACCGTCAACGGCGAGCACATTTTCCATCTCGCCGAGCACCCGCCCCCAGGACACCGTGCGCGCACCCTCGGCAAGCCGGAGGGCGCCGATGCGCCGCGTCGAATGGAAGGCGATGCCGTCGGGCGGCAAGAGCTTCGTACCTGAAACACCGAGCATGCCGAGATCGACGTGCTTTTCAAAGAGGCGGACGAGGCGCACCAAGAGATGCGAGTCCAGAATGCGCACGCGCTCATCGAGATAGACCTTGTACTTCGCGGCACTCGCTTCCATCGCCTGTCCGTATGCCGCCGCCATACCGGCCTTTCCCTCGACTTCGACGAGCTCCATCGTGAAGCCCGCCGGCTGCTCCAGAAGTCGAATCGACATCAGGAGATCTTGGGGAAGTTCCTCTCCCTGACATGCGACGATGACGGCAATCTTCTTCGCGTCCTGCACAATCGTGAGATCAAGTGCCTTGTTCGGGCACGCATTCGCGCACATCGAGCA
>ERZ773079.2300-NODE-2300-length-10730-cov-4.543044_pt1 | contig 10730 bp, 9 predicted proteins | sample MGYA00511355_ERZ773079 | MGnify/ENA primary metagenome ERZ773079 (study PRJEB29015, sample SAMEA2737979) | human oral metagenome | biome: human oral; feature: human-associated habitat; material: dental | place: China | collected 2117 ... | reverse complement strand
CATCAACGAATACTTTACCGATAATTTTACGTTTCGCTTCAGGATCAGATACGCCGGCAAGTTCGCCTAAAAAACGGCTTTCTGCATCTACACGGGTGATGTTCAAACCGAATTTATTGCCGAACATTTCCATGACTTGATCGCCTTCGTTTAAACGCAATAAACCGTTATCGACAAACACGCAATGTAAGTTTTTGCCGATGGCACGATGTAATAACAACGCGACCACAGAGGAATCCACGCCGCCGGATAAGCCTAAAATGACTTCGTCATCACCTACTTGCTCTTTAATGCGGGCAACAGCGTCTTCAATGATGTTTTCGGCAGTCCATTTGGTTTCGCAACCGCAAATGTTCACCACAAAATTGGTTAATAATTCCAAGCCTTTTTTAGTGTGTGTGACTTCCGGGTGGAATTGCACGCCGTAGAAATGGCGGCTTTCATCAGACATTGCGGCAATCGGACAAGTTGGTGTTGTACCGGTCACTTGGAAGTTTTGTGGCAAGCGGGTGACTTTATCGCCATGGCTCATCCACACATCCAATTTGTTATCGCCGTCATTGAGATCGGCAAAAAGTGCGGTGGCATTTTCCATTAAAACGGAAGCATAGCCGAACTCGCGGTGATCAGAGGTTTCTGTTAAACCGCCAAGTTGCATTGCCATGGTTTGCATGCCGTAGCAAATGCCTAATACCGGCACACCGGCGTTAAAAACATATTCTGGGGCACGTGGGCTGTTTTCTTCCGTGGTGCTTTCCGGACCGCCGGAAAGAATAATCCCGGTTGGGTTGAAATCACGGATTTGTTGTTCAGTCACATCCCACGCCCAAAGTTCGCAATAAACACCGATTTCACGCACACGACGGGCGATAAGTTGGGTGTATTGGGAACCAAAGTCGAGGATGAGGATTTTATGATTGTGGATGTTGGTCATGGTTTTCTCTAACAATTTATTTATGAATTTTGCTTAAAAATGTCTATATGCTGGGATGGATTGAATTTCGGTCGCACCATTATGGCAAGTAATTGTATTACGCGCCAAAACTGGTGGCGCATTCTACCATTTCCCCCCTCTAACGTAAACGATTGCGATGATCTCACCGCACCAAATACGGTGATAAGTGCGGTGGATTTTTACGGAGTTTTATCAAGCAACGATTCGGATCCAAAATATCCATTTGATGCCCGCAACTTTCTGCTGCTTCTTTTAAACGCTGGCAGCTATAAAGGCGGGGCTCACGGCAAAGCATCAATAATTTCATTCAGTTATATCCTTAGGGAAAGAGGAGTTGATATATTACACCAATCACAATAATCCTGAAAAATGATTTCTGCTTTTGTGGAAATAGAGTAGAATTAGCGGGAGTTCTTATTTAAATAAAAGGAAAATTTTATGTTCGTAGTTATTTTTGGTCGTCCAGGCTGCCCTTATTGTGTACGTGCAAAAAACCTTGCTGAAAAATTAAAAGGTGAAGTAGCGGATTTTGATTATCGCTATGTAGATATTATCGCTGAAGGCATTTCTAAAGCAGATTTATCAAAATCTGTCGGTAAAGAAGTGGAAACTGTGCCACAAATCTTTATCGATGAAAAACCAATCGGCGGTTGCACTGATTTCGAAGCATTAATGAAAGAACAATTTAACGTTGTTGCTTAATTATTGCTAAAAACATAAAAGTGCGGTTAATTTCAACCGCACTTTTTTTATTTCAGTTTATTTGATTTGTAACGAAATAGACCAATCCCATTCTGTTTCACTCAAACGATATTGTTCTTTTAACGCAGGTCCACAAGAATTGGAGCCTACTCCACTCATTTTATAATCCACACACAATATTGTACTGCCACTTTTCTCCAAATCATATTGGTGCTTTTTACTGCCCAATTCGTCTTGAGAATAAGGGGAAACATTCATACTAAAAGTCGTATGACTTTGCACGGTAAAGCAATCAGCCGAATTCACCACCTTCACTTCAGTACAACCATAGTGACTGCCATTTTCTTGCGGTTTCAAATAAGGCACATGATTACTTTCTGGCGTTGTTTTATAACGACCTAAAGCCGTGGCGTGATGCTTATCCAGATAACTTTCCGTTGGGCCATAGCCTACATACTCCACTTGATTAAATCCTTGATTAAGGAAGAAACGCAAGCCAAAGCGTGGTAAGAACGGCAAGTGCGGTTGTTTTTCAGCATGAATATTAATCTGAAGCAACCCATTTTGTTCAATACGATACACCACATTCAATGTCAAAATTCGCGCTTTTGATACGGCAACCAGTCCCAATTTAAAGCTAATTTCAACCGCACTTTTCTGCTCGGTTAAACCGTAATCATAGACTAGACTCGTCGCACGATCGTAACCTGCAGCAAGCCAATGTGCTTTCATTAAACTATCATTATCTAAAGGCGCTCGCCAAATATTGAAATCAGTAGGTTGATTCAACCAAGGCTCGCCATCTTTACGAATTTGGTGAATGGTGCCTTTATATTGATCAAACTGGTATTCAATATCTACCGCTTTAACTGAAATTAAATTAGTATGTTTTGAAACAGAAATCGGTTGGAGATTTGATTTAGGCTCATTAGCGAATAAATGTGGTTGCTCCGACAAAATAATCTGATCAAATCCTAAACAATGCCCTTGAGGAATTAAACCCTTTTCTGTTTTTTGATAATAGGTCAATGTTAAAATTTGTAACGCACCGTTACTTGCTGGCAATGATAAAGGCAAAAGTGCGGTTGATTTTGGCGCAATGTTTAAATCATCTATTTGGCCTTCTTGTATAACAGCAAAATCTTCGGTGATTTGATAATGAATCGAAATAGCCTCTGCCGCATCCGTAAAATCCAAATAATTTTTGAGTTCAATGTGACCATTTTTTAAGGTAGCACGCAGTGGACGATACACATTTTTATATTCCAACAAATTGCTTTGGGTTTGACGGTCAGCCGTGACTAATCCATCAGCACAAAAATTACCGTCATTCGGCGTGTCATTAAAATCCCCGCCATAGCCCATTCTGTTTGAATTTGGTAAATAAGGGGAATGATTGCACCACTCCCACACAAAGCCACCACAAGCGCCTGCATGTCGTTCCATCGCTTGGAAATAATCTTCTGTGTCTCCGCAAGAATTCCCCATCGCATGCAAATATTCACAGAAAAGATACGGCTTTTGATTTTGAGTATCGGCAAAATAAGCATCCAATTCTTCCGTGCTGGTGTACATCTCACTATGAAAATCTAAATTGGATGTGTCATTTTGATGGGCTGAATGTTGAAAGATCGCATTTTCATAATGCACTAAGCGACTTGGATCGCGCTGTTTCACCCAAGCGGCGGCTTGCTCAAAGTTCTCACCGTAGCCACTTTCATTCCCTAATGACCAAATCACGACAGAAGGACGATTTTTATCTCGCTCAACATTGGCATAAGTGCGGTCTAAAATGGCTTGATTAAATTCAGGGCTTCGAGCCATATAGCAATAATTGTCGATTGTTTTTTGACGAATTGCGTCATGATCAATCTCTGTTTTTACCCCTAACAAAATGCTTGTTTCTGGCGACTCTACATAAACTGCATTCGTGCCGTGCGATTCAATATCACTTTCCGCAATCACATAAAAACCATATTCATCACATAATTCAGTAAACCAAGGTGCATTAGGATAGTGCGCTGTTCGAATGGCATTAAAATTATGCTGTTTCATTAAGCGTAAATCTTGCAACGCTTGTTCTCGACTAATGACATAACCCGTTTTCGGATCACTATCGTGACGATTAACGCCTTTAAGCTTAATCGCTTGCCCATTAAATAACATGACACCATTCTTTACTTCGATATGACGCAAGCCAACCTTTTGGCAAATCACTTCTGAGCCATATTGCAAAATCAACGTGTATAAGCGAGGGTTCTCTGCATGCCATAATTGTGCATTTTCAATTTCAGCATGAAATGCATGCCCTTTTTGTTCAATTATCAATTCGCCTTGAGGATCAAATAATTGCCAAGAGATAGGTTGTTCACTTCCAACAAACTGACAGGCCACATGTAATTGAGCCTTGGTAAGTTCTTGATTAAATTGTGTTTGAATGAAAAAATCTTGTAAGTAATTTTTTTCTCGCGCTAACAGATAAACATCTCGGAAAATACCGGTCATTCGGAATTTGTCTTGGTCTTCCAAATAACTGCCATCACACCATTTCAACACTAAAACATGTAAGTGGTTTTCCCCTTGTTGTAAAAAGTCAGTGATATCAAATTCGCTAGTGCAATGACTAATTTGGCTATAGCCCACAAATTGGTGATTCACATAGACAAATAAACAACTGTCTACCCCTTCAAAATTTAAGAGATAGCGTTTTCCTGCATTGATTTCGACATTTAAAACGCGATGATACAAACCACAAGGGTTTTCAATGGGTACATAAGGTGGATCAAAAGGGAAAGGATAATTTACATTTGTATATTGATGATTATCGTAACCATGATTTTGCCAATTGGATGGAAGAAGGATTTTATCCGTAAAGGAAAAATGAAGGAAATCTTGAGGCAAGTGAGTATAGCTTTCAAAATAAGCAAAATCCCATTCCCCATTTAGTAAGGTAAAGTAAGGGGAAAATTCTCGTGTCTTTTTGACCGCACTTTCTGTTGAAGAAAAAGGAATAAAATAAGCATGATGTGGTGTGGTATTCACATGTAAGGTTTGCGGATCTTCAAAATAGCGAGGCAACAACATAAAAACTCCCAATGCAATTTAGACACATAAAAAAGGGCGCCTGAATGACGCCCACTATACCTAAAATCGTCGATTAATCTAGCGATAAGTTCACAAATCGTGATACTTATCACATTAATTTTTATGGCAATTTTGCCAAGAAGGCATAACCTCCTTTTTCACTCATTATTTCAACGTTAGAATCCGCTGTAATGAAGGCTGACTCACCTTGTTTCAAGGTAAGTGCGGTTGATTTTTCTTGTATTTTTAGCTCACCTTGCATCACCAACAAAATACCCGCACTTTGAAGATTCACTTTAGTATGCATTTCGGGTTCGACACGAATTTGAGCTAAAGCAAAATCGTTTACTGGCGTTTTATAAGTAAATTCTGACTGATTTTGAGGCGTGACTGAGATAATTTTGGGTGTTACTTCGCGACAATCCACAATTTTTAATAATTCGACAATATCGACATATTTTGGTGTTAAGCCACCACGAATCACATTATCAGAACATGCCATTAGCTCCACATTTTGTCCGCGAAGATAAGCATGAGGAATGCCTGCATCCTGGAAAATACCTTCCCCTTCTTTCAAATGTACGATATTAAAGAGATAAAAACACACCAAGCCAGCATCTAATTTTTCAGGCGAAATTGCCATGGCTTCCATGGTATAAAGCACCCAATAATCGGGGTTGTCTAGTGCCAACTCGCCATTTTTATAAGGCTGTTGGTTGGCTTCAATAATGGGTACTAGCCAATTTGCGAGCATTGATTGATCCGCCAACATCACATCTGCATAGAATTCAGCTAGGTTTTGTGTGCCAAGTTTTTCAGCCAAAGGTTGCAAAGAGGGTCGTGCATTTAATGTGGCAAGGATTTGAGCTTTTGTTTTAAAACCATGTAAAAGCCAGAAATCAGATAAGGCAATCATCATTTCTGGTTTATGATTTCTATCTTTATAAGTCCGCGTACTATCTGTTAATGCCACGCCTTTTGCATTCTCAGCCTCAAAGCCCTTTTCAGCTTGAGCTTTAGTCGGATGTAATTGAATCGACAACGGTTTTTCAACATCTAAAATCTTTAACAAATAAGGCAGTTCATCACCAAATTTCTGACGGCTTGCCTGTCCAAGTGCGGTCGGATTTTGCAATAAAAATTCAATAAGGGATTGCTTACCTGTTACATCCTCAATTTCAGAAGGTGCTGATGGATGAGCTCCTAACCACCACTCTGCACAAGGTTGATCTTTCGCTGAATGTAATCCAATCAATGATGCAATATAGTTTTTTCCGCCCCATGCATAATGCTGTACTTGGCCTGCTAATCGATAAATCATCTTTACCTTCTTTAAAAAAGAATAAGGATAAAAAAATCCGCTTATTTAAAGCGGATCTTTTAGTCTATAAATCTTATTTTGTTAAACTTAAAACAACAGATTCCCCAGCAATCACTTCACCAGATTTTTTCTCGATAGATGAAATTTCATCCATATTAGAGATAACCACTGGTGTTAAAACTGATTTTGCTTTTGATTCTAATGTTGCTAAATCAAATTCGATTACTGTGTCGCCGCGTTTTACGTTTTGACCTTCTTGTGCGATGCGAGTGAATCCTTCACCTTTTAATTCAACGGTATCAATACCGAAGTGAACGAATAATTCAACACCCTCTTTTGATTCCATTGAAAAAGCGTGATTGGTTTCAAAAATTTTACCAATTACACCATCAACAGGCGCAACAATTTTGTTACCTGTTGGGCGAATCGCGATACCATCACCTACGATTTTTTCAGAGAAAACAACATCTGGTACATCTTCGATATTCACAATCTCACCAGAAAGTGGTGCATAAATTTCGACTTCCACTGTTTTGTTTTCTTTTGAACCAAATAATTTGTCAAATAAGCCCATTTTAATCTCCTATCTATTAAAGATGGCTAGTATTTTAACGTAAAACTCTGTTTTTGTATCTAGTTTAACGATTTTTCTGCTAAAAAAGCTTGAATTAATTGCTCAATTTCAGCAGCGGTTGGTTTTTGTAATGCTTCATCAGCTAAGGCTTTCACCTCTTGATAATTCACATGACGAATTAATTTTTTAATACGTGGCACAGAAATTGCACTCATACTAAATTCATCTAAGCCCATACCGAGTAACAATAAGGTCGCACGTTCATCACCGGCTAACTCACCACACATACCAGTCCATTTACCTTCTGCATGAGAGGCATCAATCACTTGTTTGATCAAGCCAAGTACTGAAGGTGACATTGGGTTATATAAATGAGAAATTAATTCATTACCACGGTCAACAGCTAAGGTATATTGCGTTAAGTCGTTTGTACCAATACTGAAGAAATCCACTTCTTTCGCTAAGAATTTCGCATTCACTGCTGCAGATGGCGTTTCAACCATGACACCCACTTGGATGTTTTCATCAAAAGCTTTACCTTCTGCACGTAATTCTGCTTTTAAGGTTTCCAATACAGATTTTAATTCGCGAATTTCTTCTACCGAAATAATCATTGGGAACATCACTGCAAGTTTACCAAATGCAGAAGCACGTAATACCGCTCTTAATTGCGCATGTAAAATTTCACGACGATCAAGGGCAATACGCACTGCACGCCATCCTAAGAATGGGTTCATTTCTTTTGGTAAATTTAAATATGGAAGCTCTTTGTCACCACCGATATCCATGGTACGTAATACCACTAGACGACCGTCCATTGCTTCAACCACTTCTTTATAAGCAATGAATTGCTCTTCTTCGCTCGGTAATTGATCACGATCCATAAAGAGGAATTCTGTACGGTATAAACCTACCCCTTCTGCACCATTACGATGAGCTCCTTCGCAATCGCGAATCGTACCAATATTGGCTACCACGTCGACTTTATGACCATCAAGGGTCACCGCTGGTAAATCTTTTAATTTTGCTAACTCTGCTTTTTCTTCAGCGAGTTTTGCTTCTAAGGTTTTTAATTCATCAATTTCAGCTTGAGTCGGATTCACGTAAACACGGTTGTTTACCGCATCTAAAATAAGATAATCACCTGTATTCACTCGTGCTGTGACATCATTTGTCCCTACAATGGCCGGCAATTCAAGTGAACGAGCCATAATTGAGGTATGCGATGTTCTACCACCAATATCCGTGATAAAACCTAATACTTTTTCTAAATTTAATTGAGCGGTTTCTGATGGAGTTAAATCGTAAGCCACAAGGATGGATTCTTCGGTAATATCACCAAGATCCACAATATGCATGCCTAAAATATTTTTGATTAAACGATTACCGATATCGCGAATATCACCTGCACGTTCTTTTAAGTATTCATCATCAATTTCAGACAACATTTCAACTTGTTGATCGATGATTTTACTTGCTGCCACACTCGCATTCACTTTGTGCGAACGAAGATAATCAATAATTTCTTCTTCTAATTCTTCATCTTCAAGGATCATTAAATGTCCTTCAAAGATAGCTGCTTTTTCTTCACCTAAGGATTTTAATGCACGTCGATGAATAGAATTAAGCTGCTCAACAGCGGCTTCACGACCAGCATAAAAACGGGCAACTTCTGCCTCAACTTGATCTTCTGAAATTTTTTGCGTATCAAGAACAATTTTTTCTTCTTTTAATACTAAGGCTTTACCAAAAACGATACCTGGTGACGCTGGAATACCTGTAATCATACTTTTACCTTCCGAGACAATTATTAAAGGTTAGATAAACAATAGCCACAGAATAAGAATTCTGTGGCTAATCGTTAATTATTCTAAAGTGGGAATTAATGCGACTAAATGTTCAACAGCTTGTTGTTCGTCCTCGCCTTCAGCCGAGATGGTGATTACAGTTCCTTGCGTCAAACCTAAGGTTTGTAGCTTAAATAAGCTTTTCGCACTTGCACTTTTTCCACCTGAAGTGACGGTTACATCTGAAGCAAACGCTTTAGCTTCTTTAACAAATTGCGCCGCTGGACGGGTGTGTAAACCATTAGGGGCTGTAATTTCTACATCTTTTGAGAACATAAGGTTACCTCTATTTAGTAATAGTAAAATTTAAGCAATTTAATCCAAAAAACCTTGGTAGTATCGCTATTAAATGTCCAATAATCAAGGTGAAACGTAAAAAAATTTGAGTTATATCACAAAATTTAAACGTTTGCGTACCTAATTTGAGTAAAACATATACTACACAGAAAAATGGCGTTGTGATTTCGTCTCACTTAAACTTTCAATTAAACGATGATAATTCTCATAACGTATTGGTGAAATCCGACCTGCCTCTACCGCTTCACGTAATGCGCAACCAGGATCATTTAAATGTTTACAATCTCGGAATTTACACGTACCTAAGACATATTGAAATTCACGATAGCCTTTGGTGATCTGATCTGGCTCCAAATGCCATAAACCAAACTCACGAATACCGGGTGAATCAATCAAATTACCGCCTTGTGGCAAGTGATATAAACGAGAAGATGTTGTGGTATGTTGCCCCAAGCCTGAGGTTTCACTAATACCACCGACTTGCGCATTGACCGTTGGTAAAATATAGTTAATTAAACTGGATTTGCCTACCCCTGACTGCCCCACAAAAATGGAAGTTCCGTCACTTAAAAGTGCGGTCAATTTTTCCATATTTTTCCCAGTTTCGGCAGAAATGATGATGGTTTGATAACCAATATCACGATAAATCTGTAATTGGCTTTCCACTTCCTGCTCTTGCTCGGCATTCAGTAAATCACCTTTATTCACCACAATGACAGGTTCGATCCCCGCATTTTCACACACCACTAAATAACGATCGATAATATTGAGTGACAGTACCGGCACCACCGCAGAAACAATAATAATACGATCGATATTGGCCGCGATGGGTTTCAACCCATCATAATAATCTGGGCGAGCAATTTCATTTTGTCTTGGGTGAATAGCTTCAATCACGCCACTCACGCCCTGAAGCTGTTCATTGCCTTGTCGCCAAATCACTTTGTCTCCAACCACGAGACTGGAAAGTGTACGACGTAAATTACAACGGAAAATTTCGCCTTGTGCATTTTCCACATCGGCATGAACTGAATAACGTGTGACTACTACCCCATCTTGGCTTTCGCCTAGCATATCATCTTGCCATTCCACTTCTTTCTTCTTGTGGCGATGCAAGGCTTTTGCGTTATTTGATTGAATTCGACGAGTTTGATTTTGCGTGAGTTTACGTTTGCTCATAAAGTGCGGTCGTTTTTTCCGATGTTTTTCGTTAAAATAAACGGGATTAAAAAATGTTCATAGGATACCTTATATTATGCAATTAGATAAACAAAATCTGATTTGGATCGATTTAGAAATGACAGGATTAGATCCTGAAAAAGAACGTATCATTGAAATCGCGACCATTGTGACGGATAAAGATCTCAATATTTTAGCGGAAGGCCCTGTAATTGCCGTGCATCAAAGTGATGAATTATTAAACAAAATGTCGGAATGGTGCGTAAAAACCCACACAGCTAATGGCTTAGTTGACCGTGTCAAAGCGAGCAAGCTCACCGAGCGTGCAGCTGAATTACAAACATTAGATTTTTTAAAACGTTGGGTACCGAAAGGCGCTTCACCAATTTGTGGTAACAGTATCGCACAAGATAAACGCTTTCTTTATAAATACATGCCTGATTTAGCCGATTATTTCCATTATCGTCATCTAGATGTGAGTACATTAAAAGAATTGGCTGCTCGCTGGAAACCCGAAATTTTAGATGGGTTTAAAAAAGGCAATACTCATTTAGCCCTTGATGATATTCGAGAGTCAATAAAAGAGTTAGCTTACTACCGTGATCACTTTATTAGTCTAGGGTGATGAAAACTTAGGCAAACTCAATCATTTGCGAAATCTACGCTTGCGTTGAATAAATTTTTTCGTATAATGTTGCCTCATTCACCAATGTGAAATGCGGGAATAGCTCAGTTGGTAGAGCACGACCTTGCCAAGGTCGGGGTCGCGAG
>ERZ773079.2299-NODE-2299-length-10730-cov-10.343044_pt1 | contig 10730 bp, 5 predicted proteins | sample MGYA00511355_ERZ773079 | MGnify/ENA primary metagenome ERZ773079 (study PRJEB29015, sample SAMEA2737979) | human oral metagenome | biome: human oral; feature: human-associated habitat; material: dental | place: China | collected 2117 ... | reverse complement strand
AATTTTGTCCACCATACAGTAGCATTTGCTGTGTGGGATTCGCACCCAACTTCCTCTATTAAGCTAATAAGCACCTATTTGTTTCTTATCCTTATGGTACTATATTAGAATATAATTGTCAATGAAAAGTATTTATTTTATAAAAAGCAGGTTGTAACGGCAATTACAACCCACATAAAGTAAAATTTTATTATATTTCTTTAATTCCAAAATTAAAAATTGAAATTAAAAACAATATAAACACTTTTAGATAGAAGTACTATCAGGAAAAATACAACTATCAAAATAAATGGCAAAATCTTTTTCGGCATTCTTTCACCTCCATTTTTTAAAAGGCTACAGAGATGTCTACTGGGATTACAGTCAGTATTATAACATAATCATTGACTTTTTTAAGTTTAAAAGTTATAATTGACTCAGATATAGAAGTATATCATAAATGGCAAAAGAAAAATCGGGATTACAAAACACCATTAACGGCAATTAATGGTGTTTTTTCTTTTTTAAATTATAAAATCTCTTTTAGTAATTCTATTGCAGGCTCATCATTGCTATTTTGAGTTCCTAGCTCCCCTTTGAAAGCTTTATTCAAAATTGATTTTTCTAATACATCTATTCTTTCTTCAAGCTCTAATAATTCTTTTACCTTATTCTCATTTTCCAAAACTTCATCTAGTATTCTAACAATCTCTTCTTGTTCTTTTAGTGGAGGTAGGGGAATAGGTGTATTATTAAAAATTTCTACATTTATACTTGGAGAGTTAAATCCTTTTATACTAGTTAGGTATAACTCTTTAATATACGGAACTAAGAATATTCTAAAAATATAAAGTGTGCTTATATTAATGGGTTTAAATACAAAGAAACCTGTACTCCCTATACAGTCTTCTAGTTCATCTTTCATTATTGCAAAATTGTTTAAGTAAGGTCTCACACTAGAATATAAAATAAAATCTTTTTTTAAAATACGTCTAGCTCTTGAAGATAAATCTTTAACCTTTGCTTTTTTAAATTTTTCTATATAGTTAAATTCATTATTAATTGAATCTATGTCAACATAATTAATTATTTGTTCATTTGAATAATATTTATTTATATCTAAATTATCAGTATGTCTTATTATATCTCCCAATCTAACCCATACCCAACTATCAGGTAGTTTATATGGTTGTTCTTCAACTGGAACTATCATATCTTCAGCTTCTCTTATAATTGGTTTCTTAGGCTTTTTATTACCATCTTTTTCAGCTTGTAAACATTCTTCTTCCCACTTTTTAATTTTTTCATCATTAATAGATTTTAAAAGTTCTTTTACATCTGATACTTTATTTTCATTTCTCCATTTAGATGTCAATGTTCCTTTAAATGCTCTGTCTAAAATAGAAATTTTTCTATTTTCAATATCAATTTTTATTTCTTCAATTATTTCTTTTGCTTTTTTAATTTTTTCAAATAAAAAATTTAATTTTTCAACTATTCTCTTTTGTTCATTAAAAGGAGGTAAAGGGAATTCAATCTTCTTTAAATTATTTAAACTTACTCCTCCAATTAAACCATTCATATTTTCTCTAAATAGTGATAAAAAGTTTTCAGATTTTATATAATAATATATTATTTTACTTTCAAGATTAGAATTACTTTCAAAACAACATAACTTATTTACAAAACAAACATCTCTGTCTACTATACCAGCTTTTCTTCCTGCACTTCCACCTTCTATACAAAGAAGACTTGAATTAGTTTTTGCAATTCTAAATTTTTTTTCATTATATGGAATTATAACTCCATTTTCATAATTTATTTTGCCATTATATGCTATATCCTTTGTTGCTATATATTTATAACCATCTGCCAAGTTTATATACTTTGCACTTTTTTCACTTTCTGGAATACTATTTCCTGTAAATAAATTATATATCTCTCCCAACCTAGTCCATACCCAATTATCAGATATTTTATATGGTTGTTCTTCAACTGGGACTAAAGCTTTTTTTAATTTTTCTTCTAAACTAATTTCAACCTTTTTATTTTTAGCCATTTTTAATCTTCCTCACTTAATCCACAGTTTTTTAATTCATTTACAACAGATTTTAGTAAATCAATAGCTTCTTCCAACTTTTCAATTGTTTCATTAGTGTTTAAAATTGGATTAGGTAAAGTTTCAACATCTAATAAACTTTCATCTTTTATTAATCCTAAATCAAGAGAATAATCTTTTTTAATGATTTCATCTATACTAATTTTTGTCCATCTTTCTAATTTTTCTTTTTCTTCATCATTTTCATAAGTTGAAATAAATTCTTCAAAGTATTTTTCAGTAAGTGGTGTTGTCTTACCAAAATTTGGCATATTAGTTCTTAAATCATAGAACCAAATATTTTTAGTATTTCCTATATCAGTTTTAGCTCTATCAAAGAATAAAACATTAGTTTTTACTCCTTGTGCATAGAATATTCCTGTTGGCAATCTTAATATAGTATGAACATTACATTTATTTAATAAATCCTGTCTAATGTCCTTTCCAATTCCACCTTCAAACAGTACATTATCTGGAAGTATTACTCCTGCTCTCGCTTTCCCAGTTAAATTTAAAGAACGATATATGATTTCTAAGAAATTTAATTGCTTATTAGATGAAGCAAAAACTAGGTCATCTCTTGTTGCTCTTTCTCCACCTTTTTTTGTTCCAAAAGGAGGATTAGATAAAATTAAATCAAAGTTCTTCAACTGTGTTCCTGTTGCTGAAAGAGTATCCCCTTGTAAGAAATTTCCTTCTACTCCATGGAGTAAAGCATTCATTATACCAAGTCTATGAGTATCTGGAACTAATTCACAAGCTGAAAAAGCTTCTTTCTTTTGAAAAGCATAATCTTCTTCTGATATACCATAATAATCATTATTTTTTTCTTTTATATATCTATTTGCAGATATGATAAATCCTAATGTTCCAGAGGCAGGATCACAAATTCTTTCTTTAAGTTGAGGCTTTGTAACCTTAACAATAGTATCTATTAACACTCTTGGTGTAAAATATTGTCCTGCTCCTGATTTTTTTTCAGAGGCATTTTTTTCAAGCAAACCTTCATACAAATCTCCAAAATCTTCTTTATCTACTGAATACCAATCCATCTTATCTATTTCAAAGAAAATTTTTTTTAAATTAGCAGGCTCTTCAATATTTGTTTTAGCATTTCTGTAAATAATAGCTAAATTATCACCTTTTTGTCCTAAATCTATTAAAGCTCTTTGATAGGCATTTTTTAATTCTAAACCATCTAACTTAACTAAATTATTCCAACGATATTCTTCTGGTATTCCAACACTGTCTTCATTTTCTTGTTCTGCAAGCATTTTTAAAAATAATATATAAGTCAATTCTGTTACATATTCATGATAGGTAATTCCATCATCTCTTAGTACATTACATAAATTCCATAACTTTTGAACAATCTCATTATTTGTCATTTTATACTTTCCCCTTAATTTAATATTATTTCTTCATTGATAATGGATACAATATCTCCTAACTTATCTTCTAATTTTTGATTAATTTTATTGTATCCTCCAAAATTATCTTTAAATATTCCTGTTTTAAAATCTTCTTCTGTTAAATAACTATTTTCTCTCAATTGAGAAATAATTTTTTCTATAATTTTTAGCTGAACAGGATTCCAATTTTTTAATCTTTTTATTCTCTTTTCAACATCTTGTATTTTTTCTTCCTTATCTAAAATAGTTGAACCTTTCAAAACCCTTTTTATATAGCTTAAAATATCGGCTGTAATATTCACATTTTGAACCTTTCCATAAGCAGAATTTAACTCAGTTTCTTTATAGCCCTCTCCATCTAAAATATATTTTAATTCTTTTAAATCTTTTCTTTTAAATAGTTTTGGATTTTCTTTTAATAACTTTAAAGCATCTAACTTATCTTGATTTTCTCTTATATACTTTTCAAAATTTTCTAAATAATCTTCTGGTTTTTCATTCTTACCATATATCTGCTTAACACTTCTAATTTCATCTCTATGTTCAGATATAACTCTTTCTTTTTTAGGACTTTGAATACTATCTAAAAATGTTAAAAATTCTACTTCATTTTCTATTTCATTAGGATTTATATTTTTAATATATTCTATGTAGCTATCAATACTTTTGATTTCTTCATTTTTCCTATATATATTAGAATTTATTTCAAATTTATCTTCTCCTAAATCTTTTATTCTTTTCTTTTTTCTTTGTAGTCTAGCCACTATCTGTTCCACAAAATATTTTTTACTTTCATCAGAGGCATCTTTATTATAGTTTTCTAATAACTTTGCCATATCTATTTGTGGATTATTTACAACTGGATTCATATCAGAAAAATCTTTCATATCCAAGTAATTTCTAACAGCATCAAATACCTTATAGCTTGTTTTATCTATTTCATCACATTTTCTTGTAGCTCTTCCAAGCATTTGATGGTAAAGTATACGGCTTTTTACCTTTCTTAAAAATACAAGGTTAGTAATTTTAGGTACATCTACTCCTGTTGTCAACAAATCAACAGTTACTCCTATTGTAGGATAAGATTCATTTTTAAATTTTTTAACTAAATGGTCTATGTCCTTAACATAACCTGTCATTTTAAGTATCATATCTCCATTCATGTCATAGATACCTTGCTTTTGATACTCCTCTCTTAAAATACGAACAACCATATCTGCATGTTCATCAGAGGCAGTGAATATCAATGTCTTTTCAGGGCCTTCTGGATTGATATAGTCAACCAAAGCAGAACAAACTTCCCTATTAAAACTTTCTGTTATCACAGATTTATTAAATTTTTCAACATCAAAATCTAATTCATCTTCTAAAACTTCTCTTTGTTTAACACTTTGAGTTTCAATATCATAAACTTTTACTTTTGCTCCCTTTTCATAATGTATACCTTCTTCTGATAACTTTGTAATTATCTCATAAGGTGGCTCTGCATCAACTAAATAGCCATCTATAACTGCTTGAGAACAAGTGTAACTATACACAGGCTCTCCAAATATTTCTTGAGTATGCAATGCAGGAGTAGCAGTTAAAGCAATTTTTACTGCGTCAAAATAATCTATCACTGCCTTGTATTTACTTTCAAAATCTTTTTCATCAAAGAAATCTCTTTCTTCTTCTTTCATATTTCTATCTAAAATATATCCTCTATGAGCCTCATCAACAATGATACAATCATATTCTCCAACAGTTAATTTCTCTTTTTCATCATCACTTGAATATAGAATTCTTTTTATTAAACTTTGAACTGTTGCTATATGTACTCTTTCATCTTTATCACTAGATTTATCACCTAGACCCTTTACTCCATATATTCCACCTAGGCTAAGTAATTGCTCTAATTTTACATCATCAAAAGTTTCTTTTGCTTGTTCTCCTAAAAGAGTTCTATCTACAACAAATAATATTCTTTTATATTTATTTGTTTTTAAAAGTCTATATATCAAACCCAAGGCAGTTCTTGTTTTTCCCGTTCCTGTTGCCATAGTAAGTAAAACTTTTTTCTTTCCAGAAATAAGATTTTCTTCAACCGACCTAATAGCATCTATTTGATAGTATCTTAATCCTAAACCAATTTTTGATTCCAAATATTCAAAACTTTCTTCTTTCAACTTTTGGTTTGCAATGTCCTCATCTTTTTCTAACAATTCTTTTAAATCTTTTGGAGAATAGAAACCTTTTAAAACCTTAGGTAAATTTTTTTCTTTTCTTGCATCTAAAAACCAAATTCCTGACTTTTCAGGTAAATCTTTATTATATCCTCTACCATTACTTGAAAATAAAAATGGAACCTTATATTCTCCAAAAGGTGAACCATCACAAAATTTTACATTTTCAAATATCTCTACACCTTTTGCATATATACGGCTATCAACATTTAAAGCAGTTGGAATATCAACATTTAATCTTTTCGCCTCTAAAATTCCATAAAGTTTTTCTCCTAAAAATAGTGCATAATCTGCAAAACTTTTTCTTCCATTTTCTTTTATACAAGGCCATTCAGCAATAGCAATATTTCTCTTTTTTTCTGGTAAAGTCTTATTTAATTTATAGTTTAAAACTTTTGTATCAACTTCCCAACCTGCATCTATTAATTGTTTATCTATAATTAATCTTGTTTCTTCTTCTGTAAATTCTATTTCTTTCTTCTTAGAAATTAGTTTCTTTCTGTCTTCTCTACTTGTTAAATGAGGAATTGTCTTAATATTTTCTAATTCTTTTTCTATCTCATCAGTTCTTTCAACCAATTTTTGATATTCTTTTTCATAATCAATATTTTCTGGTTTTTTGTATTCAACACTTTCTGATTGAAATAAATAATCTGTACCATATACTTCTTGAAACCAAGCCCCAAGCTTTACAGCAAGTGATAGTAAAGTATCTGCTGTTTGTTCATCTCCATAATTTCCATGTGCTGCCTTGTTTCCTTTTTTACGAAGTGAAGTTAAAATATTGTCAATATCTGCTGGTATTAAACCTGCTCTTTTTAAAATTAAAATTCTATCTACTGCTAATGAATTTTTATCATAAGTAAAATTTTCAACTTTCAACATAATATTTATTAATTCTTCCCCAAACTGTCTTAACTTCATAATAGCAGTATTTGGGTCTTTGTATAACATATATTCAGCCATCTCTCCAATTTTAGCTAAACCTTGCCAATCATTTTGTAAAAAATTAAAATTTGAATACATACACTCCCTCCACTTTAAAAATTCCCCTTTTAATGATTATTATATCTTATTTTATACATAATTGCCAATAAAAAAAGAGTTTTCAGATTGTTTTTCTCTTACTCACTCTTTTGTTATTTTATATTTTTATATACTTTATTTAACAGCTATAACTCCGATTTCAACTTTTACATCTTTTGGTAATCTTGCAACTTCTACGCAAGCTCTTGCAGGTTTAACTTCTCCTAAATATTTATCATAAACTCCATTTATTTTTGTAAAATCATTCATATCTTTTATATAAACTGTTGCACTTACTACATCTTTAAAATCATATCCTGCTTCTTTTAAAATAGCTCCTATGTTTTCCAAAGATTGTTTTGTTTGTTCTTCAACATCTTCAGAAACTAATGTCATTGTTGCTGGAACAAAAGGAATTTGTCCTGAAACATATAAAACTCCATTTGCTTCAATAGCTTGTGAATAAGGTCCTAATGCAGCTGGTGCATTTGTTGTGTTAATAACTCTTTTCATTTTAAACATCTCCCTTTCAGTTTTATAAATTTATTTTTCTTAGCGTCTATATTGTAAATTTTTATCTTTAAAAAGTCAAGTTTGTTAAAAAAATTACATATTAAAATAATCTAACAACTCTTTTTTTACATCTTTTTTCAATTTAAAAATATATTTTACCATAGACTTTCCTTGACTATCTTTTATTTCTTTTGCAGATAAAACTTTTTCAACATCTCCCAAATAATAAAAATTCTCTCCATTATTTTTCTTTACAAAGACATTAATTTCATAAAAATTTTCTGCAATCTTTCCCTCAATAGTTAATTTATTATCTTTTCTTAGATAACGACTTGATTTTGAAAACCAACTAAAAGTTTGACTATCATAAAACTCATTTGAATAATCTGCCCTTTCAGATAAATTATCCATAGTTATAAAAATTAAAAGTTTTCTTTCATTTTCAAAAGGAGTATAACCACTTACTTGGAAACCATTATTAAAATTTAAATTTAGATACCAAAATGCTTCTTGCTTTGTATATTCCCCAAAAAGTTTTATACTTTCTTTTACAAAATTACTATAATTTTTTTCTGCAAAAGCTAAATTATATCTTATTAAATCATCTATTAAAATTTTAAAATAAGAATTATTTTTATAAGAATTTTTAAAATTTTCATCTAAATAATATTCTTCATCTTTTCTATATAGTACAGGCTCAAAAGATTTAGTTGTAGATAGTGTTATAAAAATTTCCTTAGACAGATGTTCAAAAGCATTTATTATATTTCTTTCCTGTTTATTTAAAGAATACCTATCTTTTAATATCTTTTCTGTTTCTATTGTGTTTAATTTTTGTTTAATTAATATTTCTTTCAATATTAACATCTCGTGTATTCTTTTTGCAGGAGTAAAGAAAGTTGATAAAAACATCAAAAAATTCTTTTCAATATTATTTAAGTTTCCCTTTCTATATTTGGGAGCTATATTTTTTAAAACTTCATCATAATCTTTCTTATATTTTAAAATCACAGTAGGAGATAACATATTCTTTTCATAAAAATCATATAAATAAGGTATTCTTCCTAATTGCTTTTCTAACAATTTAAAATCTTCTTCTATAAGTTTTCTATTAGAAAAATTAGTTTTATTAATATTTTCAAAAATTCTTTCTTTTGAAATCTCATCAAAACTTATTGAACTTTCCCCAGCTAAAAAATCTGTGGCATTCATAAGAAATCTTTTCATAAAATCTTTATCATAACTATTATTTTGAGAAATTGCTATTGGAATTAAAAAGTTTTTCTCATAGTTACCAATAAAATCTAAAACTACTGTATAGGCTTTATTTTTATGTTTTCTTAAACCTCTACCTAACTGTTGAATATATACTATTGCAGAAGTAGTAGGTCTTAAAAGTATCACTTGATTAACACAAGGAATATCTACCCCCTCATTGAATATATCCACAGATATAATATATTCTATCTCTCCTTGTTCTAATTTTCTGATAGCTTCTTCTCTTTCATTATCAGAATTTTCAGAACTTAAAGCAATAGCTTTTACACCTTGCTCTAAAAATTTTTCAACCAATATTTTAGCTTCTTCAACTTTTGAAACAAAAATTAAACAACTTAATTTATCTCCACTATACGAATAGTACTTACTTTTCTCCAAAATATGTTTCACTCTTGCATCAGAAGTGAGATTTTTTATTGAGGTTTTTTCATCTATACTTTCCCCATCAATTACAATATCAGAAATTCCAAAATAATGGAAAGGACATAGTAATTCTTCTTTCATTGCATCTTGTAGACGAATTTCATAGGCAACATTGTAATTAAATAATTGGTATACATTAAAATCATCATTCCTTTCAGGAGTTGCAGTTATTCCTAATAGGAATTTAGCTTTAAAATATTCAAAAATACTTTGGTAAGTCTTAGCTCCACCGTGATGAACTTCGTCAATAATGATATAGTCAAAATAATCTTTTGGAAAGATATTCAAATTCTTTTCTTTATTTAAAGTTTGTACCATTGCAAAAACTACTTCATCTTTATTATTTATTTGAAAATTAGAATCAAAAATCTCCATCTTTTTATTTTTTAAAATTCTTTGATAACTGATTTTTGACCTTTCCAAAATAACTTTTCTATGTGCTACAAAAAGTATTTTCTTTGACTTAGCTTGTTTTACATCAAAAGCTGACAGATAAGTTTTTCCAGTTCCTGTTGCACTTATAAGTAAGGCTCTATCATTTTCCTTTCTAGTTTCTTCTAAATTTTTTAAGGCTTGTACTTGCATAGAATTAGGTTTTATTTCATCTAAATCTAAATTTTGATTATTTACTTCAATTAACTTTTTTAGTTGCTCATATTTTTTTTGATAATTTTCTATATCTTCTTCTGTTAAAGTTTTTAAACTATCAAATTCTTTATTAAAAGTTTCTAAAATTGATTTAACTATTTTTCCATTTTCAAGAGAATTTACCTTTATATTCCATTCAAAATTTACAGTCAATGCACCCTGTGTTAAGTTACTACTTCCTACAATTAAAGTCCAAATATTTCCCTTTCTAAAAAAATATGCCTTAGTATGATGTTTTCTATTAGTTGCAACTTTTAAATCTATATTTTTGTATGATAATAATTTCTTTAAAGCCTTTGGCTCTGTGAAAGTCAAATAATCCCCTGTTAAAATTTTTCCTTTAATTCCTTTATTCTCTAAATTTTTTAACTCTTCCAAAAAAAGAGAAATACCACCCATAGTTATAAAAGCAACAGAGATTATAAACTCATCACAATCTTCAAAATATTTTCTAAGTCTAGTAACAATTTTTTCTTCTCCATTGGCTATTAACTCATATTGGTACTTCTCATCTGAATCTATATTAAAATCTATACTACTTGTTTTCAATGCTTCTAGTAAAATATTTTCCACTTTTTCACTTCCTAAAAGTTTTATTTTATTTATTTTGTAAGGCTGTTCCAACCCCATATAACCATTCCTATTGGAACTATAACTGGAGTTAAAAAGAAAAATAAGGCTTCTTCCATACCTTGAGCAACAGGGTGTCTAAGCTTGTATTTGGCTTCTATTTTTACATTTACTAATTTATCTTTTGCTTCTACCAATAATTGATCATGATTTTCTAATTTTACAAGCCCTCCAGATAATTTCATAGGATTTTTTAAAGAGAAAATCCATTTCTCATTGTTTTCATTGATAGAATATTCTATTTTAGAATTTTCTAAATTCCTTCTTATACTAGCTACTTCTATTTTTTGTTTTTCTTGAGTACCAGCAAACTTATAGATGATAAAAGTAGAAGGTATTTCTAATTTTACATTACTTGAGCTATTCACTGTCATAATAATTCTATCATCAGTGTAAAAACCTTTAGCACTTATGATATCTAAAAATAGAAATAATCTTTTATCTTTAAAAACATAATCAGCATAGTTTCCCAACAAATATATCTCCTTTTTAGGAGTTTCA
>ERZ773079.2291-NODE-2291-length-10756-cov-8.397346_pt1 | contig 10756 bp, 8 predicted proteins | sample MGYA00511355_ERZ773079 | MGnify/ENA primary metagenome ERZ773079 (study PRJEB29015, sample SAMEA2737979) | human oral metagenome | biome: human oral; feature: human-associated habitat; material: dental | place: China | collected 2117 ... | reverse complement strand
TTGAAGAAGAAATGCCATTAGATGTTGTTTACTATGAATCAACAGCTGTTGCAGTAGAATTGCCTACTTTTATAGAAAGAGAAGTAATTTATACTGAACCAGGATTGAGAGGAGATACTTCTGGTAAAGTTATGAAACCTGCTAGAATAAATACAGGATTTGAAATTCAAGTTCCTTTATTTGTTGAACAAGGTGAATGGATTAAAATAGATACAAGAAATAATGAATATGTTGAAAGAGTAAAAAAATAATATAATAAGGGATTGTTACATTTGGCTAACAATCCCTATTCTATATAATAAATAGTATCTGATATTTCATTCAATGTACTCTCTGTTATTTCATCCAATATATATTTCTTTTCAAATTTAAGATATCGCCATTCGTCTTTTGGATTATTTTTATTTTCCTCAAACATATTACCACCAGTAGTAATCTTTGCCTTATTTGTTGAAAAATTAATGCTTATTCCTTCTTCTTCACCAGAGTTTCTCATATATGAATTACTATCATAACCAATAAGTTCAAATCTGTTATTTTGAAACCTAAAAATATATGTATCTCTAGAAGTTGCCCAACTTCCAGCGCTCATAAAATAATTAAAACCTATTTTTAAAACATTATTCTTTATGATAATATTATCTAAAGTATCCATAAGAGCAGAATTATCCTCATTTCCTTCACTTTTTATGAAGCCTTTATCATTTTTAGCTACTAAACTATAAGTTCCATCCTTTCCTTTAAATAGGACCAAAAGTATTCTTGGATTTAGATTTAATTCTTCAGGACCAAAACTATCATTTTTCTTGATATTTTTTTTATCGTCTTTTTCAATAATTATAGCAACATCTTCAAGCTTATCTTTATTCAAATCTCCTTTAGCAACAAGAAGTTCTTTCCAACCTTTTGGAACAAAATCATTTATAGATTTAGCCTTTTGTGGAAAATTTTCAGCAAAAACATAAAACGAGCAAATTAAAAATAATGATAAAACAAAAAATAATTTTCTTTTCATAAGTCACCTTTTCCTTTTATTTGTATTAATAATAATACTATTATCTAAGTGTAACATTTATTTTAAATTTAGTAAAATAAAATTTTTAATAACACTATAATGAAATAAAAGCAATATAAAAATATGGTATAATAACATAAATGATAATAAAACGAATCGAGGAGGCAACTATGAAATTTTTATCTTTTAGTTATAACGATAAGGAATTATACGGAGTAAAAGTAAAACGTGAAGAAAGTGCTTGGGATTTAATAAAAGTATTAGAAGATTTTGATAATGAAAACATAATTCCGAAGACATTAAGAGAAGCTATAGAAGTATATGGTGTTTCTTTTATTGAAAAAGTAAGAAAAGTATTAAAAGTCGTAGAAGAAAGTGGTAAAGCAAATGATTATAAAGTACCATTTGATAAAATAATTTGGCGTTCACCTATTACAAGAACACCTAAAAATATTTTATGTGTAGGACATAATTATGAAGCTCACGTTAACGAACTAGGGGATGAACTTGCGAAAACTCCAAAAGATGTTCTCATCTTCACAAAAGCTACAACAGCATTGGCAGGAAATAATGAGGTGGTTCCTTCTCATAAAGATATCACTGATAGTTTAGATTATGGAGCAGAACTAGCTGTTGTTATTGCTAAACCAGGGAAAAATATATTAAAACCCCTTGTCCTTGATTATATCTTTGGATATACAATTATGAATGATATCACAGCTACTGATTTACAATATAAACACGGTCAATTTTTCCTAGGAAAATCGTTAGAAAAATCTGCGGTTGTAGGTCCATATTTAGTTACTAAAGATGAAGTTAGTTCTCCGGAATCAATGGGAATTGTTACAAAACTTAATGGGGAAATTAAACAAAACGCAATGACATCAGAAATGTTATTTAGAGTAGATGATGTATTAGCAGAAATTAGTAAAATTGTTCCTTTAGAAGCAGGGGATATTATTGCAACAGGTACACCAGCGGGTGTTGGTGCTGCGCAAAATCCACCTAGATTCTTAAAAGAAGGAGACGAAATAAAAATTACTGTTGAAGGTATAGGTACTTTAACAACAGTTATTGGAGAATAGAAAGGATAAATCATGGCTAAAAAAGCAAAAGATAAATTCGTTACACATATAGAAAAAGATGATATAAAAGCACGTCAAGCAGCCATTAATGAAGCTATAAAAGTAATTGAGAAAGAGTACGGTAAAGGTGCAATAATGGATATTTCATCTGAAAATCCAATTAAAGTTGAAGCTGTATCCTCAGGGTCATTGGCTATTGACTCTGCATTAGGTATTGGTGGATATCCAAAAGGGCGTATAGTAGAAGTATATGGTCCAGAATCATCAGGAAAAACAACTATAGCGTTACATGCTATAGCAGAAGTGCAAAAAACAGGAGGAATTGCAGCATTTATCGATGCTGAAAATGCTCTGGATATTGAATATGCAAAGGCTCTTGGAGTTGACTTTACACCTGGTAAATTCTTCTTATCACAACCAGATAGTGGTGAACAAGCATTGGATATTGCAGAAAAATTAATTTTATCAGGAGCAATTGATATTATCGTAATAGACTCTGTAGCAGCATTAGTACCAAAAGCGGAAATAGACGGTGTAATGGGAGCTAATCATATAGGTCTTCAAGCAAGACTTATGTCTCAAGCACTACGTAAGTTAACAGGACAAATAAATAAAGCTAATACTATAGCATTATTTATCAACCAGCTACGTGAAAAAGTTGGTGTTATGTTTGGAAGCCCTGAAGTAACAACTGGAGGACGTGCATTGAAATTCTATTCTACAGTACGTATCGATGTACGTAAGGGAGAAGCGATTAAAGGCGCTGACAGTGAGATACTTGGTAATAGAACTAAGATTAAAATAGTTAAAAATAAAGTGGCGCCTCCATTCAAGATTGCTGAAGTAGATATTATGTTTGGTGAAGGTATTTCTAAAATCGGAGAAACGCTTGATTTTGCTGTAGATTTAGACATTATTAATAAATCGGGTTCTTGGTTCTCTTACAATGGAGAGAGATTAGGGCAAGGTCGCGAAAACATAAAAAAAGTATTTGAAGAGAACGAAGAATTGTATAACGAAATCTATCATCTTGTCCGTGAAAAAATTATGAATAAGTCTAATAAATCGGATACTACTGATGAAAATATTAATCATGATATAAATGAATTAGATTTAGGAATAGAAACTTTAGGTGAGGTAGAATAGTTAGAAGATGAATAAGAGAATTTTTAAAATTGTATTGTGGATTATGATTTTTGCAATTTTAGCAAGTGGTTTTATATCAGCGATTGCAATTTTCTTATAGTGATTTAGAACATAAAAAAGTAAAAACTCAGATTTAATCTGAGTTTTTGTTTTGAAAATATGTTAAAATAAAAGTATATCAAAACTAGGAGAAATATAGTGGAATTAGTACAAAATATGAATGAAAATCAGCTAAAAGCTATTTTAAAAACTCAAGGAGCAGTTATGGTAATAGCGGGTGCTGGTAGTGGAAAAACACGCGTCTTAACTAATAGAATTGCATATTTGATAGCAGAAAAGAATGTTTTAGAAAGTAATATCCTTGCAATTACTTTTACAAACAAAGCTGCTAAAGAAATGAAAGAAAGAATTTATAGTCTTGTAGGAGAAACTTCTAAATATATTTGGATAAATACATTTCACTCTATGTGTGTAAGAATTTTACGTCAACATATAGATTTGTTAGGTTATAATAAAAACTTTACAATATTAGATACAAGTGAACAAAAAACAATTATTAAAAATATTGTCAAAGAACTTAATTTATCAGAGGATTCTTATCAACCAAATAATATTTTAAAAATTATATCTAATTCAAAAAATAGTATGATAAGTGTTAATGAAATGAAAGCACAAGCAAGATTTGGATTTATGAAAAATGTGGCTGAAATATATGAATATTATCAAAAGTATTTGAAAAAAAATAGTGTTCTTGACTTTGATGATTTGATGTTAAAAACTATAGTTCTTTTTGAAAAACATCCAGAAGTACTGGCTATTTATCAAAATAAATTTGAATACATTCATGTTGACGAATATCAAGACACTAACGTTATTCAATATAAACTTATAAAAATGTTATCAGAAGTTCATAAGAATATCTGCGTTGTTGGTGATGATGATCAGAGTATTTATAGCTGGCGTGGAGCTTGTAGCGACAATATTATTAATTTCGAAAAAGATTATGAAGATGTAGAAGTTATTTTTTTAGACCAAAATTATCGCTCTAATTCTACAATATTAGATGCTGCTAATGCTGTTATTAAAAATAATACTGATAGAAAAGATAAAGCATTGTGGTCCGAAAATAAAGGTGGAGACAAAATTACAGTATATAGTGCAGCAAATGATAAAGATGAAACTGATGATATTGCTAAGAAAATTTTAGATTTAAAAGCTCAGGGTATTGATTATAAAGATATTGCTATTTTATATCGAGCTAACTATTTATCGCGTTCAATGGAAAATTCATGTATGGCATTTGGGATTCCTTATAAATTAATAGGTTCTTTAAAGTTCTTACAGCGTCAAGAAATTCGTGATTTGTTAGCCTATATGAATGTTATCGTTAATAGAAATGATGAATTTAGCTTAAGAAGAATTATAAATGTTCCAAAACGTGGAATTGGAGCGAGTTCAATGGCTAAGATAGATAATTATGCAGAACAATATGGGTTAAGTCTGTTTGAGGCACTTAAAAATATTGATATGATTGGTGTTTCTAAAAAAATTATAACAAATATACATTTATTAACACAATTAATAGAGAAATATTCACAAACAGAACAGTATTCAATTGAAGATTTAATAGTGGGTATATATAAAGATTCTGGTTATGAAAGCATGTTAAAAGAATCAGCAGATGCGTATGCAGAAAGTAGAATTGAAAATATCTCAGAATTAGTATCTTCTGCAAAACAATTTTCAAGTATGAATGACAATTTAATAGATTTTATTTCAGAAATGTCATTAACATCTGATGCTGATGATGAAAATGAAGATGATTCTGTAGTTCTTTCTACAGTACACGCAGCAAAAGGTCTTGAATATAGAGTTGTCTTTATTATGGGATTAGAAGAAAACTTGTTCCCATCTATTCGTGATGCAGAAAGTAGTGAAGATGAACGCAATAAAATGGAAGAGGAGCGTCGTCTAGCGTATGTTGCAATTACACGAGCAAAAGAAAAATTATTTATGTCATATGCTAATCGTCGTATGCAATTTGGTTCTATTAAAAATAATAAACGCTCTCGTTTTTTAGACGAAGTTCCGAATAAACTTATGCACTTTGAGTCTGGATTCGGTGCAACTGCAAATGATAGCGGAGAGTCTCAATTAGAAAGTGTCACAAAATTTATAAGTAGACTTAGTCCGAAAATAAAAATTGCAGATAAGCCTAAAACTGATGTTAGAACGAATTATGTAGTTGGGGATATAGTAGTTCATAAAAAATTTGGTGAAGGTAAAGTTTTAAGTATTGAGAAAGATAGTGTTAAGGTAGACTTTGAAAAAGTTGGACCGAAAATACTACTTATAGAATATGCAAATCTTACGAGAAAGGAATAATCTGAAGTGGAGCACATAAAAGAGGAAATTTTTAAACTAGTTGCACTGTTAAATAAGTATTCGTATGACTATTATGTAGAAGACAATCCACAAATTAGCGATACTGAGTATGATACATTATACAAACAACTAGAAAAATTAGAACAAGAATATCCAGAATTCATTCTAGACAATTCTCCAACACAAAGAGTGGGAGATAGAGTACTAGATGAATTTGAAAAAGTTATACATAAAGTTCCTATGTTGAGTTTATCAAATACTTTTTCGATAGAAGACTTAAGAGACTTTGATAGTAGGATAAGTAAGTTGTCTTCAGATGACAGTATAGAGTATATTTGTGAATTGAAGATAGATGGATTGGCAATTTCAATTAATTATGAAAATGGTAAATTGGTGAGTGCCGCTACACGTGGAGATGGTATGGTTGGAGAGAATGTTACAGAAAATATTAAGACTATATTTTCTATTCCAAAAACTCTTAAAACTAAAAAATCATTTGAAGTTCGAGGAGAAGTATATCTCCCTAAAAAGTCATTTGAACTTCTTAATAAAGAACGTGAAGAAAACAATGAAGTTTTATTTGCTAATCCACGTAATGCTGCAGCAGGATCGCTTAGACAATTAGATTCTAAAATAACGGCTAAAAGAAGATTATCGGCATTTATTTATTCTGTTGTTGGTGATGAAAATATTAACTCACAAAAAATGGCATTGACAGTAGCAGCTGATTTAGGTCTACCAGTTAACCCTAATTTTAAGTTGTGTAAAACTATTGATGAAGTAGTAGATTATATTATGTATTGGGAAGAGCATAAACAAGACTTGCCATATGAAATTGATGGGATTGTTATAAAAGTAAATTCTTATTCATTACAAGAAGAGATTGGAAGTACGCAAAAAAGTCCGCGTTGGGCAACAGCATATAAGTTTCCAGAAGAAGAACTTGCGACAAAATTACTGGATATAGAACTAAGTGTGGGAAGAACAGGAATTATAACACCAGTAGCAGTCTTAAATCCTATTAATATTTCTGGATCAACTGTATCTAAAGCTTCTCTGCATAATAAGGATATTATAGATGAATTAGATATTCATATAGGAGATATGGTTGTGGTAAAAAAAGCAGGAGAAATTATTCCGAAAGTAGTTCGAGTAGTGGAAGAATTACGTCTTGCTAATAGCGAAAAATATGTTATGCCAAATATATGTCCGTCTTGTAAAAGTAAAACTTTTACAAAAGAAGGCGATCCATTTACAAGATGTTTAAATCTGGATTGCCCAGAACAAAACATTAGAAAAATTATTCACTTTGCATCACGAGAAGCATTAAATATTGAAGGTCTAGGCGATAAAGTAGTAGCAACATTGTATGAAAAAGGAATTATAAAACATACTATAGATTTATTTTCTTTAGATCGTAATAAACTTGTCGAATTAGAACGTATGGGAGATAAATCGGTAGATAATCTTTTAAATGCAATAGAGAATTCAAAGAAAAGTTCACTGGATAAAGTTATTTTTGCGTTAGGTATTTTAAATGTAGGTAAAAAAGCAGGTAAAATTCTTGCGGAATATTATAAAAATTTAACTAACTTTTCTAAAGCAACAGTTTATGAATTATTAGAATTACCTGATATAGGGTTAATCACAGCGGAATCAATAGTAGATTACTTATCAAATGATAATAATCTTAGATTTATTAATGAGTTAATTGAAATTGGTATGAATCCACAATACGAGATACAAAATAAAAATACTGACAATATATTTTCAGGGAAGACAATAGTTCTTACTGGTAAATTAGTTGAACTTACTCGTAATGAAGCCAAAGAATATTTAGAACGTTTTGGTGCTAAGGTAACAGGTAGTGTTACTTCAAAGACAGATTATGTAATTGCTGGAGAAAAAGCGGGATCAAAACTTGCTAAAGCAGAACAACTAGGTATTCAAGTGTTAAGTGAAGATGAATTTATAGATATAATGAAGGAGGTACAATAAATGGATAATAAATTACCATATAAAGTATTTGGGATTGTAATAGCATTTGTATCTGTTGTTACATTTTTTATTATGAATTATAACTCTGTTCCGGTATCATTTATATTCTTTACTTTAAAATTACCTTTAACATTGTTATTCTTTATTTGCTTTTTTATGGGGGGGATTGCTGCTAGTTTTTACTGGTATCAACGTTATAAATCTCTTGCAAAAAAATATGAACGAACTGAAAAATTACTATTTACAAAAGAAAAATTAGAGGATGATTCAGAAGAATAGACAGGTGGTGAAATAATGGGGATTAAGTATAAATGGCTCTATCCTATAAATAATGAAAACTTTCTAATGCAGCTTGAGGAGTACAATATTTCAAAAAATATTGCCAAAATTCTTGATTCTAGAGGAATTCATGAAATAAGTGAAGTAAAAAAATTTTTTTCTGACGATTACGAAGAAGGATATGATCCGTTTTTAATGCACGACATGAAACGTGCAGTTGATCGAATCAATGATGCGATAGAAAATGAAGAGAAGATTCTTGTATATGGGGACTATGATGCTGATGGAATCACCTCAACAGTATTATTAGTGGAAACATTGATATCACTTGGGGCTAATGTTTCATCATATATTCCTAATAGATTTGATGAAGGATATGGTCCTAATAAAGAGGCATTTACAAAAATTATTGAATCTGGTATTACATTAATTATTACAGTTGACAATGGTATTGCAGGTGTGGAAGAAGTAAACCTCGCAAACGAGCTTGGTTGTGATGTTATTATTACTGATCATCACAAAATTCAAAATGTTATCCCTAGCGCTTATGCAGTTATTCATCCAGAGCATCCAGATGGTAATTATCCATTTGGGAAACTTGCTGGAGTAGGAGTTGCATTTAAACTTGCTCATGCTTTATTAGAAATTTTCCCGGATTTCCTTTTGGATTTAGTTGCAATAGGAACAATTGCAGATATGGTATCATTAACTGATGAGAATAGAATCTTTGTTAAACAAGGATTAGAATTAATTAATGAAGATCCTCGCATCGGGATAAAAATGTTACTAGAATTATCAGGTATTACTTCAAAAGTTGATGAACAAACTATTGGTTTTTATATTGCACCTAAGCTGAATTCTATTGGACGTATGAGTAGCGCTAAGCTAGGTCTATCTTTTTTAATGGCAGAAGATGCTTACGATGCAAAAATTCTTGCGGAAAAAATAGAAGAGTACAATATTCAGAGAAAATCTGTTACAGAAGATATAGTGAAAGATATTATTTCAAAAATAGAAAATAGTGATAAGAAAAATAAAGATGTTATTATGATTTATGGAGATTATCATGAGGGCGTTTTGGGTATAGTTGCCTCCAATATTGTGGAAAGATATCAAAGACCGGTTCTTATTATGACTAATAAAGATGGCATCTTAAAAGGGTCTGCGAGAAGTATTTTTGATTTTAATATTTATACTGCCATAAACAAAATTGGAGATAAATTTATTGCTTATGGTGGACATACATTAGCTGCCGGTTTTTCTTTTGAAGAAAATAATTTTGAAACAATTGAAGAAGAACTTAATAAAGATTTTGCAGAATATAAAAATACAAACGAGTTAAAATCAACAAAAACTATTGATATAGTAACTTCATTAGAAGAAATGAGTTATCAATTTTTAAATTCGTTAGATGCATTGAAGCCTTATGGTATGGACTTTGAGAAGCCAACAATTTTATTAGAGAATGCTAAGATTTTAGACAAAGCATATTTTGGAGCAGAGAAACAGTATATGAGATTAACTATTGCAGATGAAGTTGGAAGTTTAGAATGTATAAGTTTTAAAGAGAATTCAGCTTTCAATTCTATAGAAAAGAATGATATTATTGATTTACTCTGTACTTTAGATAAAAACAATTTTAACGGTCGTACAAAGTTACAAGCACATATTATTGATATGGAAATTAAAGAATTTTTATTCGAAGACTTACGTGAAATAAACTTTAATATAGATAATATTCCAAATAATTGCTTAAAACTTTCTAAGCACTTAGTAAATAAAGAGAATAATTTTTATAGTTACAAAGATTTAGCAGATATAGATGAGACATTTAAAAATATTTATTTATTAGATATACCACAAAATCGAGAACAAGTAGAAAAATTATTGGAGTTAAAACCTAAAAAAATACACCTAGTTTGTTCAGAAAGCAAAGCAATGTCTGATATTTATAAAATAGATAAAAATAGATTAATAAAGCTATTTAACCTTCTTATAAACTCATCCAACAAACAAATAAATATATCTCAACATTTGGATTCTATATTAAAAGTGCTGGTTACCAATGTTGATAGTCTTAAAATAATGATACAAATTTTTCAAGAGTTAAATTTAGTTACGGTTGAAAATAATACAATTATTTTAAATCCTGATTATGAAATTGTAGACTTAAAAAAATCTTCAAGTTTTGTTAGAATGGAAAATATTTTCGAAATGGAGAGAATTTTCCTAAAAGAAAGTATAGAGAATATTAATAAAGTATTTTCATAATAACAAATTATTGAACGAAAAAACACTCCTTACATGATAACGAGGAGTGTTTTTTACTTATTTAGACGTTTGTTTAACATCATAAGAGACAAAGCTGTTTAGTAAAGAATGGATTTATATTTTTCTACTTTATTTAATATTTCATCTAAACTGAAATATCCGCTTCGTTGAATGAATAGCTTTCCTTCGATATAAACTTCGATAGTAGGGGCAGATAAAATCCCATTTTGAGCAGCGAGTTCTATATTATCTTCAATAGGTATATAATAAACTTCGATATTAGAATTTTCTTTTTGCCACTCAGTGAGTTTATATTTTAGTGAATGACATGGCGCGCAGGTGATGCTTCCATATTGAAAAATCACAATTTTATTATTTTCTAATATTTTATTAAAATCATTTGTTAAATTAAAATTTTTCATTTTAATCTCCTAAATAATTCAAAGAAGCTCCTTAATAAGCAACAAACTTAAAAAAGAGCTTCTAAAATTAATAAATATTTTCTTAAACATTAAATCTGAAGAACATTACATCCCCATCTTGCACAATGTACTCTTTTCCTTCCAGTCTCATTGCA
>ERZ773079.2289-NODE-2289-length-10762-cov-2.773232_pt1 | contig 10762 bp, 9 predicted proteins | sample MGYA00511355_ERZ773079 | MGnify/ENA primary metagenome ERZ773079 (study PRJEB29015, sample SAMEA2737979) | human oral metagenome | biome: human oral; feature: human-associated habitat; material: dental | place: China | collected 2117 ... | reverse complement strand
GGCATTCTGGTCATGCAAACAGCTACCGGTGTCACATCAATATTGGCATTGAGCGCCGCTCTTAACAAATCCTTTCGCGACAAAATACCTAGTAGCTGCTTTTTTTCATCTATCACATAGAGAACATCTGCATCATACATAAATAAAGTAATAATGGCATCTTGAATAAACGAATCGTGCGCCACCAATACTGGTGATGTCATGACATCTTCAACTTTCTTCTGAAAAGTATCAAAGAAAAAGAGCATTTCCAAATCCGAACCAGCATAAGTGTAGCCAACTTTCGGACTTGCTTTTAAAATCCCTACTAAGGTTAGAAAGGATAAATCTGAGCGCAAAGTTGCCCTAGACACATCTAGCAGTTCTGAGATTTTTTCACCGCTAACCGGTTGATCTTTCTTTACAATCTCAACGATCTCTTTTTGTCGTTTCGTTAATTTCAACTGTTACTCCTTTTCCAATATCAATTTCAAATCATCATTATGTGTCATATTATAACAAATATAACTCGTTTGTCAACGATTTATGATTGGTTTTTTCAGTTGACAAACATATATGATGTATATTACAATGTATTTGTCTTTTATTATGACACATATTTAATAAATTGGAGGCAAAAATGGATAAATGGATTTATTCTTTTGAAGAAGGACGCGCTGAAGACAAGGCGCTACTAGGTGGTAAGGGTGCCAATTTGGCAGAAATGACCCATTTGGGGCTACCTGTACCTGAGGGATTTACGATTACAACTCAAAGTTGTCTGCGTTATTTAGAAACTCCTTCCTTTTTTGAATCTATTTTAAAAGAGGAAATTTTGAAAGCGATTACTAAACTAGAAACCAAAACGAATAAATTTTTCATGGGGAATGAACCCTCACTACTACTGGTTTCTGTCCGTAGTGGAGCTAAAATTTCCATGCCTGGTATGATGGACACGATTCTCAATCTTGGGCTAAATGACTTGCGTGTTCAGACTTTAGCAGATGCGACAAATGCCAATTTCGCTTACAATTGTTATCGGCGTTTATTGCAGATGTTTGCTGATGTCGTTTACGGCATCCCCAAAGAAGAATTCGACCAATGTTTAGAAAAAACCGAAAAACAATTGAATAAGAAGGTCAATGACTTTTCAAAAGAAGAACACCAATCACTTATTCAACAATATAAAGAAGTCTATCAAGAACACTATCAAAATTTTCCACAAAGCCCTAAAGAGCAACTTTACGCTGCTATCAAAGCGGTATTCAAATCATGGAACAACCCACGCGCTAAAGTCTACCGTGAACTAAACCACATTCCACATGATTTAGGTACGGCTGTCAATGTCCAGAGTATGGTATTTGGCAATAGCGATCAAAAAAGTGGCACAGGCGTTGTTTTCACCAGAAATCCTGCTACTGGTGAACCTCATCTGTTTGGGGAATTTCTCCTCAATGCCCAAGGAGAAGATGTCGTAGCTGGTATTCGGACTCCAGAACCGATTGACTCTCTTAAACGAATCTTACCACAGGCCTATGAAGATTTTTGCAACTACGCCAAGGTTCTTGAAAAACACTACAAAGATATGCAGGATATTGAATTTACCATTGAAAAAGAAAAGCTTTATATTCTGCAAACGCGAAACGGAAAACGGACGGCTAAAGCAAGCTTAAAAATTGCTTTGGATTTAGTGAACGAAAAAATGATTTCAAAGCAAGAAGCTCTCCTACGAGTCAGTCCTTCTACCATTGACCAACTGATTCACCCTGTTTTTGAAGAAAAAGCTTTAACATCAGCTCATCACTTAACTCAGGGACTTCCTGCTAGTCCAGGTGCCGCAACAGGAGAAATTGTCTTTACTGCCGAGCGCGCCAAAGAATTTCATGCACTTGGAAAGAAAGTGATTTTGGTTCGCCAAGAAACTTCTCCCGAAGACATTGAAGGAATGGTAGTTAGTCAAGCAATCGTGACCAGTCACGGTGGCATGACTTCTCATGCAGCTGTTGTAGCTCGTGGCATGGGCACTTGTTGTGTCGCAGGATGCGGAGAATTATCTATCAATGAAGACGGAAAAACACTTGTATGCGGTAAGGTAACCTTAAAAGAGGGAGACATCCTTTCTGTAGACGGCACTTCCGGCAAACTCTACATTGGAAGCATTCCAACCACTATGATTGATAATAATGACGAATTACAGATGTTCCTTTCTTGGGCAGATGAAATTGCACAGCTAACCGTTCGAGCGAATGCTGAAACCATTCAAGATTTGAAAACAGCTGTTCAATTTGGTGCCAAGGGAATTGGTCTGGCTCGTACAGAGCACATGTTCTTTGGTGAGGAACGGATTTTAGAAATGCGCAGATTGATTTTATCAACGAATGAAATCGAAACTAAGTCTGCTTTAATGACACTTTTAGCTTTCCAAGAAGAAGATTTCTATCAGATGTATCAAACCATTCAAGATAAACCGATGATTGTCCGTTTACTAGATCCGCCTATGCACGAATTTTTGCCAAAAACACAACAGGAAATTGAGCAATTATCCGGGAAATTGCAAGTACCTCTTGATACACTAACGCGGAAAATCACTTCTCTACAAGAAACGAACCCAATGCTAGGACATCGTGGTTGCCGCTTGGGAATTACACAGCCTGAAATTTATAAAATGCAGGTAGAAGCCATTTTTAATAGCGCTATAAGACTAGCAAAAGAAGGTATGGTCATTAAACCAGAAATCATGATTCCTTTAATCGCAGAAAAGGCGGAGTTGGTTTCAATCAAAACATCTCTTTGTCAGCATATTGATAACATTTTCAAAAAACATCACATGCAGCCATTTCCTTATGAAATCGGTACAATGATTGAACTGCCACGCGCTTGTTTTATCGCAGATCAATTAGCCGAGGAAGCAGACTTCTTTAGTTTTGGTACCAATGATTTGACGCAAATGACCTATGGTTTTTCTCGTGATGATATTGGAAAATTTATCCAGCATTACAAAGAGGGAGAAATCATGTCATTTGATCCATTCCAAACCATTGACCGAGCTGGAGTGGGCGAGCTCATGAAAATAGCTATTTCAAAAGCTCATCAAGTAAATCCAGAACTTCCAATTGGCATTTGCGGTGAAGTCGGAGGAGATCCTGCTTCTATTCCTTTCTTCCAAGAGATTGGCATTACTTATGTTTCTTGCTCACCTTATCGCGTTCCTGCTGCACGATTAGCTGTTGCGCAAGCACATCTTTCCTAGTTCCTTCCTTATAAGTGAATCAGCTCTTTCTATCTGCTAACAGGACAGACAAGGATGGAGCTGATTTTTTGTAAAAGGTAATTTTTTCAATCAATTTTCAATCGCTTTATATGAAATTTTCAACATTTTGAATTTTTTTAAGACAATTTTAAATAAAGAGGGTATAATGAAGATGAGAAAGGAGATTATCAACTCACAATGGAAAATTATTCTCGGAAAAACAAAACGGCAAATGCAAAAGAAGAAAAAACGCCTACTCGTCATCATATCAAAAAAGGACTTTCTGCTTTTCAGAAGACCCTTGCTACGATTGGGAGTATTCTTGGGATTATCACTGCAACAATTACAATCTTGACTTTCATGAACAATAATAAATCTGATACCAAGACAAAAAGTAGCCAGACGACACAAACAACTATTATCAAAGAAATTCAGAAAGAAACAACAACAGACGGGGCTAAGTCTAGCGACACAACAGCTGCAAGTCAAGGCGAGACAGAAACGAGTAGCGCTAGTTCTGACACCACGCAGTCTAGTAATACATCAAGCGATACTAGCTCTAGTCAGACAAGCAGCACAACGACTGACAACGACACAAATACAACTACTTCAAGCTCTAGCAATTAAAAAAGCGGAAGCGAGACAACCAATCAGACAATGTCTGGGAGTTGCTCAACTTCCGTTATTTTTTATATTTAATTTTATACTCTCAATGAAAATCAAAAAGTCTGAATGAGATTCACTGCGTGAACCTTGTCCTACGACTTCAACTGACTTCCAGAAGTTTTTTGATGGAAACCTTGCTTCCTTTATCCGCAGTCTTTAATAGTTCCTCGAGCTGTTAAAGTTTACGAAGTTCGAAACAATTTTCACGGAGCATTATTTCCGATACATTTTCACTTGAAGATACAAGTCATTATAAATTCCTAGCCACTTAGCACCGAGTTGTTGATAAACTTCTAAGTGCTTCAGAGTTTCCTCATCTGGGTAAAAGGCTTTGTCTTCTTGGATTTCTTTTGGCAGCATCGCCTTAGCAGGCATGTTAGGCGTTGAGTAGCCAACATACAAAGCATTTTTATAGGCATTTTCAGGTCTTAACATAAAGTTAATAAATTGATAAGCAGCTTTTTTATTTTTGACGGTTTTTGGAATAACGATATTGTCAAACCAAAGATTGCTGGCTTCTGTTGGGACAACATAGCGAAGCTTGTCATTCTTTTCCAACATTTGCCGTGCTTCACCTGAAAAACTAACGCCAATCGCCGCATTGTTTTGAATCATATAGCCTTTCATTTCGTCTGCTACAATTGCTTTGATATTCGGTGTCAACGTATAAAGCTTATCAACTGCTTCTTGTAATTGCTTAGTATTTTTAGAATTGAGGCTATAACCTAAAGCATTTAACCCAACACCCATTACCTCGCGCGCTCCATCAATCATCATGATAGAGTTTTTATATTCAGGTCGCCACAAATCACTCCAATGCTTAGGAGCTGTTTTGACTAATTCTGTGTTGTAGACAATCCCAAGCGTTCCCCAAAAGTAAGGAATAGAGTATTGATTTTTAGGATCAAATGATTGATTTAAAAATCGTTTTCCAATATTTTCTAGCCCTTTAATCTGAGAATGATCCAATTTTTCAAGCAAGTGTTCCGACATCATTTTAGAAATCATGTATTCACTAGGAATGGCAATATCGTAAGTTGTCCCGCCTTGCTTAATCTTGGTGTACATGGATTCGTTGGAATCAAAAGTTTCATATTGGACTTGGACACCCGTTTCCTTGGTGAACTTCGTCAGCAACTCTGGATCAATATAGTCTCCCCAATTGTAGATGACCAATTTGTCACCAGAGCCACTTTTTGTCCGACTTTCAATGTGATAACTCACTCCCCAGAGAACAAGGATAATGGCAACAATGCCCATTAAAAATGAATAGAGCTTTTTCATACCGCATCCTCCTTCTCACGAGAAATAAAGTAATAGCCAATCACTAAAAGAATACTAAACAGAAATACCAAAGCAGAAAGAGCATTGATTTCTAGCGAAATTCCTTGCCGAGCCCGCGAGTAAATTTCAACAGATAAGGTTTCCTTCTACAATTACATCTCCTTTAGAGAAGCCGAATCCGCCTTCTTGAGCATTGGCAACGCCAAATGCAAATACAGCTAAAGCTGATAAAAGAATTTTTTTCATCTTAAAATGTATTTAAATTTCGGGGCAAAGATAGGTTTTTTTTTCAAACAAGAAGGTATGGATTACATCTTTTTGTGGTTTTTATATGTAACACATTTGTTTTCAATGGGTTGTGAGAAATTGAATTTAAGAAAACAATAACAGAGATTAGTGAAGAATGAAAAGTAAAGAGAGAAAAAACTATTCGCTCTTCACGCTTCATTCTTCACTAATTTATAAAGAGTATAAATAACAAAATATGGCTGTTAAAAGTTGGTTTCCATACTAATTAATTCAAAAAAAAATAATACTTTTGCACGACTTTTTAAGAAACTAACTAATTTATATCCTATGTCAAGCGACATCCGTATTCGAAAAGGATTGGATATTCAGCTGAAAGGAAAAGCTGATGCCATTACGAAACCTGCTCCACTAGCGGCTGTGTATGGTATTAAGCCTGCTGAATTCCACCGCGTCATCCCTAAGCTCATCGCACGCGAGGGGGCAACACTCAAAGCCGGAGACGCCGTTTTCTACGACAAAAGAGATGAAAGGGTGCTATTCCCTTCTCCCGTTAGTGGTACTATCACGGAAATTATCCGTGGAGAACGCCGTAAAATTCTGGAAATCAGAATTACTCCCGATGCTCAGCAGTCTTTTCATGAATATGAAAAGAAGCAAGTAGACTCCCTTTCTCCTGAGCAGATCAAAGAACATTTGTTACAGACAGGCTGCTGGCCACTCATTAAGCAACGTCCGTACGACGTGATTGCTAGCCCTGACAGCCAGCCTAAGGAAATTTTCATCTCGGCTTGCAAGACCAATCCGCTTGCCCCTGATTATGACTATGTGCTCAAGGGCAAGGAAAAGGAATTGCAGGTGGCACTCACAGCTCTCTCCAAACTTACCACTGGTAAGGTGCATGTATCTGTCTTCAAGGACAGTTCTCTTTCTCCTTTCCGAGAGCTAAAGGATATCGTATTGCACAACGTATCAGGGCCACACCCAGCAGGAAATGTCAGCACCCAAATTGCGAAAATTAGCCCTATCAACAAGGGAGAAGTAGTATGGGTGGTTGCTCCTCAGGACTTGGTAGTTATAGGCGAGCTTTTCCTTACAGGACACCTAAACCTTACCCGTACAGTAGCGCTTACAGGAGCTTCTATGGAAAATCCTCACTATGTAACGGCTATTGCAGGGGCACAAATCAAGAGTGTAGTAGGAGCAGGGGTAAAAGATCCTGCCGCTACCCGTATCATCAGCGGAGATGTGCTTACCGGTCGAAAGGTGTGTGAAAACACTTACTTAGGCTTCTATGATGACCAGATTACAGCTATTCCAGAAGGTAATGACTACGACCTATTGGGTTGGGCAAAACCAATCTCTAACAAGATTTCCCTCACTCGTGCTTTGACCTTCTCTTGGCTACACCCAGATAAGGAATACAACCTCAACACCAATACCAACGGGGAGCAACGTGCCTTTGTAGTAACAGGTATGTATGAGGAGGTATTCCCACTAGATATTTACCCTATGCAGCTGCTCAAAGCCTGCTTGTATAAGGATTTGGACGAATTGGAAAACTTAGGAGCGTATGAAGTAGCCCCTGAGGATTTTGCCTTGACCGAGTTTGTATGTGTGTCCAAACAGCCACACCAGCAAATCATTAGAAACGGTTTGGATTTGATGATGGACGAATTGGGATAAAAGTTACTATAACTTCTTAATGGCAAGACCCACAACGAAGCAAGATTATGGCAAGACCCACAACGAAGCAAGATTTAGAGGCTTTAGCCAAAGAAAACTACCAAAAGTTAGTTTCTTTGATAGAAGCACTATCAGACAAAGAGCGAGAAAAAGCATTTCCGGAAGGTACTATGAATAGGAATATTCGTGATGTCATAGGTCACTTGTATCATTGGCATTTATTATTCTTAAACTGGTATGAGGTAGGGATGAGAGGTGAGAAACCCAAAATACCCAAAGAAGGCTATACTTTTTCTGACACCCCTAAGCTCAACCGAGAGATATGGGAGCAGTGTCAAGGAGTGTCACTTACTGAGATACGCTCACTTTTTGAAGCCACTCATAACAAAGTGTTTCAACTTATACAGAAACACACAGATGAGGAGCTTTTCACTAAGAAAAAGTATCACTGGACGGGGACTACCTCCTTAGGCTCTTACTTAGTTTCGGCAACATCAAGTCATTATGATTGGGCTTTAAAACTAATTCGCAAATCCATAAAAAAGAAATAATTAACTTATTCATAATAAAATGAGTTTAAAAAGTAAATTACATACACTAAAAGAAAAGTATAAGGGAACCAAGTGGGAAACGACCTTCAATGCGCTCCACACTTTCCTTTATACGCCTAATGAGGTAACCCATGGGGGTACCCACATTAAGGCAGCAGATGACCTAAAGCGGACTATGAACACCGTGATTATGGCGCTGATTCCCTGCTTGATTTTTGGTATTTTCAATGCAGGATACCAACACCAAGTGGCTTTTGGTACGCTAGAACCTCAGGCAGGTATGTCCTTTTTCAGTGGAGACTTCTGGAGTGGGGCTAACTTCTGTATAGGGGCTATGAAAGTACTTCCCTTGGTAATTGTTTCCTACCTTGTAGGTTTGGGAATTGAGTTCGTTTTTGCAACCATTCGCAAGCACGAAGTAGAAGAAGGTTACCTTGTAACAGGGATGCTCGTACCCCTTATCGTACCTATAGACATTCCTCTTTGGATGCTTGCTGTAGCAGTAGCTTTTGGAGTAATTATTGGTAAGGAAGTATTCGGTGGTACAGGTATGAATATCCTAAACCCTGCCCTTACGATCCGTGCCTTCCTATTCTTCGCTTATCCTACTTATATGACAGGAGACAAGGTATGGGTAGAAGGTGCTTTAGGTAGAGCCAAGGAAATTGCAGGTGGCGCACAACTTGATGCCGTATCAGGAGAGACTATCTTAGGAAACTTAGCCCAAGGGCAGACAGGTACTTACCAGCTATCTGACCTCTTCTATGGGTTTATCCCAGGTTCGGTAGGGGAGACCTCTACACTGCTTATCCTCTTAGGCGCTTTGTTCCTTATCTATACCAAGATTGCTTCTTGGCGTATTATCCTCAGTACCTTTGTAGGGGCTTTTGTAATGGGAAGTATCTTTAACTGCTTGGCACCAAGTATGGTGGGCACCCAGTTCTACGCTTTGTGGAGCTTACCAGCTTATGAGCACTTGCTTATCGGAGGTTTGGCATTTGGGGCAGTTTTTATGGCTACCGATCCAGTAACAGCTGCACAGACCAACACAGGGAAATACATTTACGGCTTCTTCGCAGGCTTCTTTGCCATTATGATACGTTGCTTCAACCCAGCTTATCCAGAAGGGGTGATGCTCGCTATCTTGCTGATGAACGTATTGGCGCCTACCATAGACCACTTTGTGGTACAGGCCAATGTGTCTCGCCGTAAAAAACGCTTAAAACTAACTACTAAAACCGCATAATTATGGCAGTCAAGACAGAAAGTAATTCATATACAGTGATTTTCGCCATTGTCATGGTGGTAATCGTAGGGGCTTTGCTGGCGGGGATTTCTTCCACACTTAGCGGCCAGATCAGTGAAAACAAGAAATTGGAGAAAAAGCAAAATATCCTTTATGCCATGGGTGTGAATCATAACGAAGGCGCCCTTGGGGAAGGTAAAGTAGTTTTCCTCACTACTACAGAGGCCAATACTGAGTTTGACAAATATGTAAAGGCACAGTACCTTATAGATCCTCAGAGCAATACTGCTAAGGAAGTAAAAGGAGCTGAAGACCTTATCAACTTCAACGGACACCGCCCAGGACTTCCCCTCTATGTAGGAGAGAAAGACGGAAAAACCCTCTATATCATTCCTGTAAGTGGGCGTGGATTGTGGGATGCTATCTGGGGCTATATAGCCGTAGATAAGGACTTTGTGATACAAGGAGTATTCTTTGACCACAAAGGAGAGACTGCCGGCTTGGGTGCTAATATCAAGGAACGCTTCTTCATGGATGATTTCATAGGAGAGCATGTATTGGATGCCAATGGCGCCTTCCAGAGTGTTCAGATCTCAAAGAGCAACGGAGACCCAGAAAACAAACGTAAAGAGGACGGAAAGGTAGATGCTATCGCTGGAGCCACCCTTACTGGAAACGGGGTAGCAGAGATGATCGCACACGGACTTTCCCCTTATGTAGCCTATATTAAAAGTTTAAACCAATAAGACTATGGGACTAACAAAAAAAGATATTAAATTAGTAACTGATCCCCTATGGGATAATAACCCCGTAACGGTACAGGTATTGGGGATCTGCTCCGCGCTGGCCATTACCGCACAGCTCAAAGCGGCAATCGTGATGAGCCTTTCCTTTACCTTCGTATTGGCCATGGGGAACGTAGCCATTTCTTTGCTTAGAAATGTGATACCACCTAAGATCCGTATCATCGCCCAGCTGATCGTAGCGGCTGCCTTGGTAATTGTGGTGGATTTCGTGCTCAAAGCCTATGTATATGACCTGAGCAAACAGCTATCGGTATATGTGGGGCTTATCATCACCAACTGTATTTTGATGGGACGTTTTGAGGCTTTTGCCTTGGGGAATCCTCCAGGGAAGTCTTTCCTTGACGCCCTTGGAAACGCAGGAGGGTACTCTATCGCCTTGCTTATCGTAGCCTTCTTCCGTGAACTATTAGGTTCTGGTACTTTGCTTGGTTTCCAAATATTAGGAGACCCTATCAAGAAAACAGGGGTATATGCCTTGGGTTATGAAAACAACGGCTTTATGCTTTTGGCCCCTATGGCCTTGGTAACCTATGGTATTGTAGTATGGGTACAGCGTTCACGTAACAAAGCCCTTATAGAAGAAGGTCATTAATCACTTAAAACGAAAAGAAAATGTTAGAATATTTAACACTGATATTTAAATCTATATTCTCAGAGAATATGGTTTTCGCTACCTTCTTGGGTATGTGTTCGTTCTTGGCGGTATCCAAAAAGGTATCTACCGCTATAGGCTTGGGAGCGGCTGTAGTTTTCGTACAAACTCTTACCGTGCCTATGAACTACTTGCTTAACCAGTATATTCTCAAAGAAGGTGCCTTATCATGGCTCGGAGCGGAATATGCCTCTTATGACTTGAGCTTCCTCACTTATATCCTCTTTATCGCAACGGTAGCTACCATGGTACAGTTGGTTGAGATCATCGTAGAGAAGTTCTCTCCTTCCTTGTATAACTCTTTGGGTATCTTCTTGCCACTTATTGCGGTGAACTGTGCGATCTTAGGAGGTTCCCTATTTATGCAATCTCGAGAAGAGACCATCCACACCTTCG
>ERZ773079.2285-NODE-2285-length-10772-cov-9.903518_pt1 | contig 10772 bp, 11 predicted proteins | sample MGYA00511355_ERZ773079 | MGnify/ENA primary metagenome ERZ773079 (study PRJEB29015, sample SAMEA2737979) | human oral metagenome | biome: human oral; feature: human-associated habitat; material: dental | place: China | collected 2117 ... | reverse complement strand
TACTGTCTATTGTTCATCTTACAAGCAATCTCACTATTTATAAAATCCGTCATAGTAGGTTTATCTTTTTGAAGCAACCTTGTACACGCCAAATGGTATTCTATCTTTCTTGGACTTTGATCTACTACTGAAACAAAAACTACACCATATTGACTTTCAAACTTGACCGCAAGCACATCTCCCACTTTAAAATATGGTTCTTGTTTTATTTTTTTCTTTGGGACTTTAAGCGGCTTAGAATTTACACTTCGCAACTGAACTGCTAACTTATCCAACACCCTCTGTCTTTGTTTTAACGCCTTACTATCAATCTCTAACCAAAACTCATCAGCACCCTTTTCGATTATCTCCAAAGCTCTATTTTTTATTACTTCTGGCAAGTGACCTATCTTCCATAAAGAATATGCTACCGCCGTCCAATAAATTTCTGTGTAAAACTCATCAGTACAAAAATTTTGTTCCTCACCTAAGATTTCAGAAATTATAGTATCGACACTGATACCATCCTTGTACCGCTCAACAATAGCATTATAAATATCATGACCGTCATCGCTGTCTATGATCTTTACTCCATCAATTGCCATACGATTCTCCTATTACAACACAAAACCTCTTGAAACACTCTTTTATTGCTGATTATTTTCCCATTTTACATATTAAAAGAATAGACCTTCATAAGCCGTAATACTACCATCTTCTTCATGGTAAAAGCCTTGGTATACAGGTTCTCGATGTGCCGCATCGTAAAACTTTTGCAGTACAGCAGCCAAGTTTGCTTCAGAAGGCATGCCTAGCGCCTTAACAACTGTTTCCCATTCGTCCATTTCTGTATAAGATGTAATTTGAGCATATCGCTCCTTAGCATACGATTCAAGAATTCCTACATCCGTATATTGGCTAGAGTCACAATAGTCATGCCAGCAAATGCTATACACCAATAAACAAATTAAATCGTCTATACTTTCAGCTATGCGACCGCATTCACCTTCGCTACTCATATATCCAATTGATCCATCCTCTAGTTGATGATATTCACCGCCTGCACCATCACGAGCAAAGGCTACTCCATCCACGGAAAAGGTACATCGCCCCTCTACCTCATCACGTTTTGTAGGTTCATCAAGCAGAAAGAAATCAAATAGTGCATCAAAATCTGCTGCCAAGTTAGAATCTTCATGTAATATTTTTAAATAATCCATATTGTTACCTCTTATAGATTCGTCTATTCTCTCTATTTCATCTCTTATTTTCTCGTAATTCTAACAACGCAGAAACCTCGCTCATACTGAGATTAAACATGTTGCTTTCTAAATCAATAGGTACAAAATAATAACAAACTATATCTGCACCAAACTCATCTTCTAGCTTTAGCCATTCTGTCCCTGAAAGCACGGTAAATCCGAGCGTATCATCGCCAAGGCTTTCAGCAAACCAGCGCACCTCATAATCAGGTTTAACGAAGTCGTTGAAATATTTGATAGTCACATCCCGGTCTTTCTCATCACCGTAGGGAATTAGCAATTTTTTATTGCCCTTTTGTAGTACAATATCGTCACCATACTGCTTTCCATTGCTAACGGTTTGAATGTCGATAGGCTCATCCATCATGTCATTAAAATAGTTCACCACACCTTCGTCATCCTCGCGCCAGTCAATCCAGATGATAGCTTCGGAATCAAATAAATCATCTAAATCCATATCATGACTAAAGAAATCTTTGACTAATTTATACATATCTTCCATAGTCTCTCTCCTGCATATCACTTATATTTTTAGGTAGAATACAACACCAGTATCACCACTTTAAAACAACTCTATAAGGTTTCGTATATCACATCTTGTTGAGCCGTAAAGTTTTCATCAAAAGGAACCAAAACATATAGATGTCCTGCTGGGGATTCTCCCACATCATAGCCTAGTGCAAATGCATCGTAACAACCTGATTTATCCAGCATTATATCCGTTAGCGTTAGTACAACAGACTCTTCTTGCGGTATTCCCTTTTGTATGAGCCTCTTCGCCAGTTGGTCTAATTCATCTAATTGAACATATAATTGCTCCCATATTGATAGTGAAAGTACATCATCTTCAGTATAACCGGTACAACTAATATTAAGTTTTTTAAAGGCTTGTCCTACATTCTCTAAACGATTAGTACCCAATCGGCGAGATACAAAGTAAACACCATAAGGTTCTTCAGACCAGCTTTCAACATTCCATAATGTCATTAATTCCGATTTTCTCATTAGGACTCTCCATTAATTGATTATCCTGCAATATCTGCATCAATAGGGTTCCCATCCGCATCAATATGGACTATGATACAGTGCCCCCAGAAAATATCATCGTCGTCATAATATACCTCTATAGTGCCATCGTTGCGAAACGCCAATTCGCCCATCATAATACGCTTGGCAAATACGTCTGATGTAATCGGATCTTGGTCATCATTGTCGAGCCAATCATTAGCAAGGTCTAGCAATTTTTCACTAATATAGGTACTAATTCGTTGTTCAAATGCTTTGAAATTATCGATTGTATTGAAAGCAGCCAATGCTACGGTGCAGCTTTCATCAGAGCCCTCATCCACATCAAGGGTGAATGCATAATCATCAATTCTCGCTGTGTAATATTGATACTCTCGATTTAACAGAAAGTCCCCCCTGTCAGTATGAAGGTATTTAGGGGTTTTCAAATAAGCTGACAACGCCTCTAACTCGCTATGTTTAGCATGTTCCTCTAACACCTCAAGCACATAATAGCGATTATTCCAAGAAGGGCGCATGTAGCCCAAGTCCTCTATAGGTTTTGCTTTCTTAACTAACAATTTGTAAACACCATGGGGCTCAAAAGAATACCCCCAACCAGTGTCAAAACCTTCAATAATCCACGTCAAAATGCCTTCGCTACGGTCAAGCACGCCAGTTCGAGTATCTAAGATAGCATCGGTAGACACTAGTGGTCTATGGTACTTCTCTAAATAAGGACTAGCTCCATTCGCATCACTGCGCGGCAATGCATAGATTTCAAACTCTTCCGCTTCAAACTCTGCTTCATATTCTGGTAGACGTACAATACTCATATGACTCTCTCCTACATTATAATCACGCTACTCATCATAATTTCTGTTATATCATGAGCGTTCAGCTACATCGATTCTATGTAATAATTCTTTCGCTAGTTCTTGGGCTGTTTCGAATTCTTCATTTGAAAGCACCATAAGCACCAAACTATCTGTACCGATGTCCATACCTACTAACTTATGATTTTTCCAAGTGGAATTAAGATGTGCACACCAGTCCCCAATACATTGACTATCATCGAATGCAGCCGTATTAATAAATATATCTCCAGTTAAATTTTCACCAGTAGATAGATCTTTATTATGGATTAACTTCTGCACATTATGAAGAAAATCCTCTAATTCAATTTTCAAAGATAGCTCTACAGCACGACCAGTAGATAACAATTTCTCATAGAGATTCCACCAGCTATCTTCTAGATTTTCCATGGAGTTTAACTTTGCTTTGGACATGAGTGATTTAGCTTGTTTGGCATCACCTAGCAACAACGTTGCTAACTCTGTAAATATAGATCGCATCTGATCGATATCTAGATACGCTACTTCTACACACAAACTACAATCAGGTACTCTGCGTTTTTTCACAAAAGCCCGCATCATCTTCACTGCGTCAGGATAACTTACATCAGCCATACGATAGGTCTTGCCATCTATATCTAAGAATAAATCTACTACATCCTGCTTTTTACCTACACGTGCTTTCATGGCTGTACATCCATCGATGGCATGAGGTGGGTATAATTCTATATACATGAAATATCCATCATGCATAGCCTGTAAGGTATTATCTATACCTACTATATTAAAACCATTTCGATTATAATCGGGGCTCTTCATGCGCCATTCTTCGTAATTGTCGAACAGTTTTTCTTGGATCCAATTGTAAAAACTCATATAGACTCTCCGCTATGTACACTGATTTTGACAAGAAAATTTATTTATCTAAATTATATCATGATAGAGAAACTCTAAGCCTAATAGTTATTTTGCTAGTATGCCACTCTTACTATTTAAGTTAGGTTTTAAAGCCTAATTTCCTTATAGAAATCGTATTTTAGGTATCAAAATCTAAAAAGAGGCTACAACTAAAATATCGTAAAATCATATTCTAGTTACAGCCTCTTCATAAAAAATATTAAATCTAGCTAATTAAATATTCAAGTCTCTCAACTCAGTGCCATTCTTATCTTTCCATACCTGTGGACCACTAACTGAGTATCCTAAAACAAATACTGCAGCCGCTGAAGAACTAGAAAAGAGAATATCCTCCTGAGTCACAAAGTTTTTAACTTGATCAGAAACAATCACCTTATCTCTAAAATCAGCAATCTTTGTATTTAAAGATGCCGCATTGGTCTTTACATTTATAACGGCACCTTTTCTCACTACAAATCCTTCGGAAGTTACTACACCAACAGCCTTAGCTGCACCTCGCTCAATATATAGTTCATTATTCTTTGATTCAGATGTAGCCACTATCATTGGTTCTAAAACTTTATACCCCATAGCATTAATAAGCACTTTTATATTATCAAAGAACTCTTCCATAGCAGCTTTAGAAGATTCCTTAATAATAGTATTTCCATATGTGTTTTTTGTTTCAACTTTAAAACGATTAGTTTCTCTAGAAGCTTGTACAAAAGATTTTCTAAATACCGGATTAATGCTTTATCTAAATTAGTCCCAGTAAACATAATAGCTGTATGCCAATAATATTTTTCCGTTCCCTTAGAGTAATCTTGAATATGTTGCAACAGACGATTTTTAAGATGCTCAGTTTCCCCAATATAAACCGAGTCTTTCTCACCCTCTTCATTTTTACAAAAAAGGAAATATACACCTGGGACTTTAATATCATCACGTTCACAGGCATCGACTTCTATTCTTGGTATTTTTAATGCCTTTCCATTCCAATTTGATAACTCTGCAATCATTAAACTATCCGCAGTACCATTTACTAAAAATAGTTCAATTACTTTACCATATGACATTTTCCACTCCCCTTATCTTTAATACCCAGTATACAAACAAATTGCAGTAACTCGACCTTTGTAGGTATAAACGTCCATTTCTTCCATATCATCCCAAGAGGTACGTGCCCCCTTAACTCTATAACTATAAATCTGATCATATATGAACTTTCGAGATCCAAAACGTGCACTTTTATCTACTTTCCAGTTTCTGTCAGAACTCATTGATAATCCATATAACTCTATCATTTTTTGTACACTATCTCCAACTGCTAGACCAGATGGTGTTGTACCACTTCTATCAAGTAATAGAATCAAGGCCACTCTACGGCCATAATTATTAGAACCTACAGATAGGTCTGCAACTGTGAGCCCAATTCCGTTATAAAATAAAATTTCCCGATTCGTATATTTTACAAATGGGCCTCCTTTTGTATAAATATAGTCCCCCATATATCGTTCTGTTGGCTCGCCCAGTGATTGTAAAACATTCTCCTCAAATGCTCCTGGTTGAGTTCCACCAATAAAGTATTCACTTGTAGAAATATAACCATCACTCCCCAATACTTGAGTTGGAGCCATAAAAAAACCACACACACAAGCAAAAGATATTGCTACCAAAGATTTCTTCAACATCATTTACACTCCTAGATTTAAAACTTTACACATATGTATTTTTTAACTCTACATATATCACATTATGTATCGCTCTTTATCTTGCTTTCATACAATTCCATTAGTGCAGCTACACATTCTTCTTCGGTCATCTTTAAATCAAACCCAAATGCTTTCATTACAGCTTTATTATTTTCTCTATGTGCATTCCTTAACTCTATTGGCATTGTTAATTCATCATAAAGATCTGCTAAGGTTGAATCTTTATATAATGCTCGAGCCAATAAAATTAAATTAGCAGTCCGTTCAATTTCAGTTCTATTCTCTTTTGTTAATTTAGGCCACGGAAAAGTATTATAAACAATATCTTTTGAATATCTATAATCACTTTTTAGTCTGCCTGCAAAGGCCCTCATCCATGCCATATGTACATTAGAATTAACTATGCCAAAATCAACAAAATCTGCATCAGGTATAATTAACGTTCCCATTACAGGAATTACTGATTTATCTAAAAATCCAACAGGAATATATCTTCTTCGCTCTGATGATACTGCTGGAATTATCAAATAACTTTCAGGATTTAATTGCTCTCTAAATAACATGGGAGTTAAAGCTAGCTTCCTAGATTCATCTGTATCAGCAGCAATTCTAGCTTCTCTACACGCTTCTACCCTTTTTAAAACAAGCGGCATTTGTCTTAATTCACTTGGTGAACAGCCTACAAGCCATAAACAATATCTTTCTTTATTATTAATAAACTCGGTTGCACCAACCATTCGTTTAATCCATTTCAATGATTGTGGGCATTTGTTTTTAAATTCTATATACTCATCAGGTTCAATTTTTAAGTGGTTGTAGTCACAAGGCTTATTAGGTGCAACCATAGGTTTTTGTCCAAATAAAGGTTTCGATGAGCTTGAAACCACCCCTGTAAACCCACTAACTAAATAAGGACTAATCATATCTGTATAATTAGCTAAACCATCTGAGTATAATATTTTTTTACTAGTTTTACCTTTATATCCAAAACCAATAATTACACAGTGTACTGCGGCACCATCAACAGATTCACTACTCCATTTAAATGTTTTATGCGCAAAATTTATTTCTACGTCCATGGAATATAAAATATTCCATAATAAAGCAACTTGCTCACCTTGTGTTATTGAATTCGTCGAAACAAACGCACATTTAATATCTGAATTTCTTAATAGTAATTCCGCAGATTTTACATACCAAGAGGTAACATAATCTAATTTTCGATATTTTTTTGAATATGGTTTAAATACTAAATCCATATCTTTCTTTTGACTTGAGGAAGAATATTTTGATCCCACAAAAGGTGGGTTCCCAATTACGTAAGATAATTGAGATGGACTAATAATTTTCTCCCAATCCAATTGTAAGGCATTTCCTTCATGAATATTCGCATTATTATGTAATGGTAAGAAATCCATTTCCTTATGAATAATGGCTTCTGTTTCTTTAAACATTTGTGCTTCAGCTATCCAAATAGCTGTTTTAGCTACAGCCACAGCAAAATCATTGATCTCTATACCATAAAATTGTTGAATACTAACCTTAATAGGGTTAAATTCCTCTTCATCAAAGCCTAATATCCCTGTACCTGATGAATCCGTAATAGTCTCTCTTAAAATATCATTTTCTAATCGACGCAATGATAAATATGATTCTGTTAAAAAGTTACCAGAACCCGCTGCAGGATCAAGAAACCTTTTGGACGCCATTTTATCTTGTAATGCCTTTAATAGTTGGATTTTCTTTTTTCCATCTTTTCTAGACATAGCCTCTTTAAAATCATTCCTAAACTCATCTAAAAATAGCGGATCGATTAACTTATGAATATTTTCAATGCTGGTATAATGCATACCACCATGACGTCGTGTATCTGGGTTTAACGTACTTTCAAAAATAGCCCCAAAGATAGTTGGAGAAATCTCACTCCAATCAAAGTTACATGCATCTTGTAATATCAAATTAACTGCATCTTCTGAAAATTGAGGGATTTCAACAGGATCGCTAAAAAGACTACCATTCACATAAGGAAATTCTAATAGATTCTCACTCTCATATGGATTCCTATTAGATTCTTCTGTATCTAAAATACGGAATAAATCCATCAATGCATTTCTAACTTGATGGGGTTGAAAATCTTGTAAATAATCATGAAACAAGCTCTTTTTACCAAATAGCCCTGAATCCTCTGCATATAAGCAAAATACTAAACGTACACATAACTTATTAATATTATGTAAAATTGCTTCTTCTGTTAATAAAGGATTGACTTTATATTGCTCTAACAATGAATCATATAGTCGAGCAACAAGCTCTCCTGCGCCCTTGGAGATTTCCATCTCACGTTCTATATGACTACTTTTAACATCGACTAAAAAATTAAGTCTATAAAATTCTGTTCCTAATTTGCTCAATTCTATAATTTCAGCAGAATCATTTGGTCGTTCCATATCTAACACATGAAACTCTATAAAATTACAACTTACAATCCACCGTGGACGTTCACTATATGGTAATGCAGCAGCATAGCGTTTTGCTTGTTCTGCAGGCGTTAAAAGTGTGCCATCAGATTGTCTAATTGGAGCATTAAGATCTTTTCCTAAACTTTTCTGCTCTATCATAGTATGTGTAGCCGGAATCATAGCATCAATATAACTAGTATGGCCTAACTGCACACGTTGCTCAAAGCCGATAAAATCAGCAGGATTATTTACACCATATACATTTTGAAGTAATTCCATCCAAAATCGTTGAGTATCTTGCTTCTCATCCCCTATATTCTCCCACTTTTTTGCAAATTCTTTAGCTGCTTGCTCTTGTTGCTTTAATGTAGGTTGCATTTTACGCCCCCAAAGTCCCCTAAATATCTTTGCTATTGATATTAGAAAATCTAATTTACATACTTTTATATTATCATAAAAATAGGATAAATCACTATTATTCACCATGGTTTCTATACTAGCAAAGATTTCTTCAAGCATAAAAATAGGCATAAGACTAAATAGCCTTATGCCTACAATATTTACAACTGGTGCGCCTAACCGGAATCGAACCAGTGACACGCAGTTTAGGAAACTGCTGCTCTATCCTACTGAGCTATAGACGCATGTATACTTTATTATATCGTTTTTAAATCTATCTATGCAAGAACTATGCTATAATACAGCTGTTGATAGTATTAGAGAGTTCTTATAAAAAGAGGTATGTATAATGAAACTATGTAAACGATCGATTATTACCAGTTCACTATTAGCTGTCTTAGCTATATCATCCGCGTACGGGGCTACACCTGCGCAGCCAAGTGAAAGCACAGATACTGCTGTGGTTGATATGGATTACGCCAATATTCCAGAGTTAAGAAAATCAATTGAAAGCGCAACACCAGCCATAGTACAATCTACGCTCGATGCTTCTGAGAGAAAACCTACTAACGGTAAACCAATTTATTCGACAGTCACTATGTCTGGTAACCGTGTTGTATCCGTAAAAACTTATAAATCTAAAGAAGAACAAGAAAAGGCCATGTTAAAGGAGCGTGAACGCTTAGATAAGGTCACTGCGGAACGTCGCGCTAAACGGAAAAACGAAACACGAACAGATATGCTAAAAGGTTTAACGCCTATACCGTTCTATCCACCTGTTAGTGAAACACGCGAATTACAAAGCGAAATGTTCTCTCGACCATTTGGTAGGCAACTCGATTTGCGTTTGGTAGAAGCCTATACACAAGATTATGATAAGGCCAAACCTGGCGATATTTATGTCTATGCAGATTATGTAGAGTACACCTCTAAACAGCTATTAGGCGAAAAAGATGGTACTACTGCTATCTCAGCTATGATTCTACGTACAATCATGAGAAAAGATGAAAACAAAACTTTCAGCATCGATGTAAATGCGTACTTTATAAATCCAACAACACATACCATTTCCATAAGCCGTTCTGACGATGTAAAGGGCATCGATATCAAGAAAGACGAAATAGCTGAAGCCGTGTTTAAACTACCTTCACACCAGCTACAAGCTGGTGATCCACAATTTGAAATCGCTAAGCTTATGTATCAAGACCTAACAAATAAAAAATTTGATTAACAATATTTAAATACACTCTCTATGACAAATGCCGTATCACATTTCACTCAAGAAATATGATACGGCATTTGTAGTTAAACTGTATATACGCAAGGTTCATCATACCCTGATAATAATTTATCATGCGTTATAAGAATCATGTCTGATGCTTTAGCTTGACTAATTAATAGTCTATCAAAGGGATCATGATGTTGTTTCGCACCTAATAATAGACTTAATGTATGAAGAGCCATGATATGTGAAAAATCAATATCAAGACATTTAAAGTCCGCCTCTACACATAATTCATGTAATAGTTCTGCACCATAAGGCATCTGCACTGGATTCTTTATATGTTTTATTTCCACTTCCCACATACTGGCCATACTAAAATAGATTGTATTTTGATAATCAGCAATAAGGTTTCTTACAAATGTCGGCAACTTTTCACTATCGAGAAAAGTCCAAATTAACATATGAGTATCTAGTAATAAATTCATATTACATCTCCAAACATATCTTGTACGTCTTTATCCAATTGATCAAAATTTGGTGGATCTATTATCCTCCCTTTTCCTATTCCCAATCTCTTTACGGGTGTACTATTACCTTCTGACAAAGTTAATTTTACAACAGTATTATCATCACGGACTATATAAACAACACGTTCTTCTCCAGTTTTAAGTTTCTGTATAAGGCTATTTAACTCATGTTGAGCTTCATTTAAACTAACTTGGCACATCTCTCCACCCCCAATCTTTGGTAAATTTAGTACATTTGTAAGATTATTATACTATATTCTCAATCATCCGTTAATCATATTATTGCCTCTACATTATGTAATACTTTTTCTTTTACTTTATAGACTCACAGTAAAACTATTGCAACAATAAGAGAACCCCTTCATAGCACAAACAGGCTACGAAGGGGTTTCATTTTAATTACGCTGGGCGGCTCCAATCGACTTGTACGTCGATGGCTTCCCACATGCGTGT
>ERZ773079.2283-NODE-2283-length-10785-cov-4.107363_pt1 | contig 10785 bp, 10 predicted proteins | sample MGYA00511355_ERZ773079 | MGnify/ENA primary metagenome ERZ773079 (study PRJEB29015, sample SAMEA2737979) | human oral metagenome | biome: human oral; feature: human-associated habitat; material: dental | place: China | collected 2117 ... | reverse complement strand
AAGCAGCCTAGAAATCCCATTTTTCAGTAGTGTCCACAAAACCCATAGCACTCCACCCGACCCGCTGATCAGCCCCCGGCAAAGGGAGGCAGAATATCGACTCCCCCCACACCGGCCAGATCGTGATCATCAGGCAGCCCCGCCTTACCATCAACCAACAGGGAACAACGGCCGAGCACAGCCTCAAAACCCTCACCATGACGGGCCACCAGAAGCTTCTTCAACTCCCCCACAGTGGCAGCCTCAATCTCAACCGACCCAACACCAGCCGCGGCCTCAGCCGCGGCGAAAAACCGCACCAGCATCACTTCTCCTCAGCCTTCGGCGCAGGCAGGGGCGCTGAAGTCGCGGAATCCTCCACCACCCGGCGCAGATAATCGAGATCAGCCTCCGGGTCAGCCCCAGCGGCCAAACCCCACAGGTGAGCACTGACCGGAGCCATGGGACGCGCCCCCGCATGAGCGACCTCCCGGCTCAGGTCAAGCACACCATGCATGTCAACGCGCACCGGATCAATCTCCAGGGCCGCGCAGGCCCGGTCCACGAACTCCTGCCAGCCCGTCTCGTCCTGACTCATCTTCTCCCTCCAGAACTCATTCCAGTAAGCGTGATCCACCCAGGTGTCCACGTCACGCCCGTCATCATCGGCATCGGGCAACAGCCCTAGTCTCAACCCCGCCAGCAACCCGCGAACCGACCGGTTCCGTGGGTCGCCGTAGACTCGGGCCACCGCCCGCAGTCGCGTGGTGCGGTGGATTCCCAGCAGCCACTGTGGGGTTCCCTCAGCTGAGGCCAGACAGTAGCCGTCCAGGTCGTTACCTCGCGTGGTCGCGGCGAGCAGCCGGGGCACCGCCGCCTGCACACCGGGCAGGTCGCAGGCCAGCACCACCGTCCAGCCAGCCGGTTGCGCCACGGCCTCCAGCCCGGCGACGATCCCGGCTGCCGGTCCGGTTCCCGGTGGGTCCTCGACGGTGACCAGCACCCCGTCGGGCACCGCCACCGGGCCGACCACCACCGTCGTGCGGGCGCGCCTGACCGCATCGAGCACCACGTCGAGCAGTCGCCTGCCGCCGACGACCAGGTCGGCCTTGGACACCCCGCCGAGCCGTGATCCGCGGCCGCCGGCCAGGATGATCGCATCGAACTCAGGCATCGCGCCGCCAGCTACCCGACCGGCCGCCCTCCTTGGCGAGCAGCTTCACCTCGCGGATGTGGGCGTTCCTGTCGAGGCCCTTGACCATGTCGATCAGCGCCAGCGCGGCGACGGATGCGGCGGTGAGGGCCTCCATCTCGACGCCAGTGCGGTCGGCGAAGCGCATCCGCTGGTACCTCGGCCGCAGGCAGAGCGCCATCGTCGCCACCAGCGCGGAGGCTGTCCTAGCTGTCTATGGGCGCACGGCTGCGCGCCACGTCGGAGTTCCACCTGAGTCGACCAGTTCGATCGAACGGCTTACGACCATGTAGCAGTAGGTTGCATTAACACCGGGTGTTGAGTCTATGATGGGTAGTAAGATGACTGGATGGCTGTCACGAGCAGTCGCGAACACCAACAATCGCGAACACCAAGGAGGGGTGATGTACCGAGACGACAGCCTCGAGGCCAGGGTGGCGAAAGCTCGGACCGACCAACGCCGACTGATCGAACAGTGGCGCACCGATGGGTACACGTGCGCCGACACCTACTCCAAACGGCTTCGCCGCGTCCTCGCATCGGCGCTCGACCTGCCGACGTACGTCGGCCTCTATGAGGAGCAGCGCGATTTCGTGGAGGATTTCATCGCCGGATCCGCAGGGGACACTAGAGAGGTCCTCCGCGCACTGCCCCTCATCGCAAAGCCGGAGAGTCGTTCTATCAGCCTCGAAGCTCTCCATATGCGCCGACAGGAGTTCTCGAACTACTTCGAGACTTCTGGCACCACGTCGCAACCAACCCCAGCACCAAAGACACCCGTTGACATCGCAATCAACACCGTCAATTTCGGGGAACATTGGGGAGAATTCATCCGCGCAGACAGTACTGCCCTATTACTTATCAACACCCCTCAGGGCCCAGCCGCTTTCCAACTCGAACGAGCACTGAACTACGTCGGCGTACTGACATTCCGTACCTGGGTTGACACCTTCCGCAACGACTATGGACGTGTCCTCGATATCTGGGACACCCTGAGCCCTGATATCTATGCCGGCCCACCTTCGCAGCTGTTGAACTTGTACGAGTACGCGGCGTCTCAGAACCGCACAGCCCCAACATTCAACATCTCCCTCCTTCTCGGCGAACGGGCGACGCCTGGACTGACCCGACGACTGGAAGATCTCACCCGCGGCGTCATCGTGGATGCCTCTTACGGAACATCCGAGACTGGAACCCTCGCGGTCGCAACCGGAACAGGTCTGCGTTTGCAGACGCAAAGTTTCATCACGGAGATCCGCGATCTGAACACCAATGAGACGACATTCACCGCTGACGTAGAGGATGTCACTGGTGAACTCATCGTGACACAGTTGGACTTCATCACTCGACCTCTCATTCGTTACGCAACCGGAGACATCGTCCGCGTATCTCGACAAGAGAGCGGTGAACATGTCCTGGCTCCGCTCGGACGAGCAACAGATACCTCCGTTTTTGGGGCAGTATCGATGAACCAGGAACAGATCGAAGATCTGCTCTGGCCAACTGGTGCGCCGGCTCGCGTCTTTAACTATCTCTTCGCGATACGTGATCAGGATCTGACTTTGCTGATAACGGCCGAGAAATGCACCGACGACGAGCTCGCTCTCGACCTCGCACCTTTGAAAAATCAGCTGCCCGGGCTGAACGTCATCCGCTGTCGAGAGCTTCCGGCCACAAACGGCCTGGGATCTGCCCTGGGATGGAAGGCCTCCCGTGTCCTTGATCTGCGATCGGGGCGTGAACAAACGACACCCACCGCATTGACCGAAGCCATCGCGCTGGCAGAACAGCAAATCGAAGCAGTACTGAGCGGAGAAAACGTATGAGTGCAGTCGTCGCGCACCTCAATCATTCCGACCTTCCAGGCCGCACCGCATCGATGGTGGAGAAAGGCCTCGACGTCCAGACAGGACGCGCTCCCGGGCCCATCGAACTTCTCTCCGCAACTGGAGCTGCACTGGGTTTCCGCGCACATCGCGCCAGCGGAGTCGATCACGCCGGTGCAGCACAGCGACACACGACCAACGGCGATGTGTTCCTAGTTCTGAGCGGCTTCATCGACAACCTCACCGAAATGCAGGGAAAAGTCGGAGACCACCAGCCCAGTCCAGCCGAAACGCTCCTGGAGAACTACCTCTCTAGAGGTGAAGGATTCATTGACCATGTTGGCGGCGCCTTCGCAATCGCCATCTGGGATGAGCGGACCCGAACCGGATACCTATATCGAGACCGTCTTGGCGTTGAGCCTCTCTACTATTTCGTCGACACCGCCAGAGGTGAAATCCGGGCGTCGTCGGAGCTGAAGGGCCTCTTTGTCGATCCCAAGCTCCCTCGCCGATTCGACATCACTGCCGTGCCGGATCTACTGAACAGCACATCGCGAGTACCGGGTACGACGGTCTACCGCGACTATTGGGAGGTTAAACCCGGCACCGCCCTCGTCATCCATAAGGACCGCATAGCTCACCGAACATACTGGGAACCGCCTAGGCGTACAACAGTTCCTGATCTTGCCGAGGCGAGCGAAACGATCCGCTCGCTCCTACATGACGCCACTCGTCGACGCATGAACCAGGGCAGTGACGCAACGAACCAGGGCTTCTTGCTCTCGGGCGGATTGGACTCGAGTCTCATCTGCTCGTTCGCTTCCAGGAACGCAGGTTCTTCCATTGATACCTACTCCTTTACGTACGAAGATGCGGCTGCCGACTTCAAAGCTGACGCCCTGCACGTCAGTCTCGACGAACCATTCGTGAAAACAATGGCGCAGGCCCTAGGTTCCCGACACACTGACATCACCGTGCCGAACGAGCAATTTGAAGAGGCCCTGAAGAAAACAGTGAAAGCGCGCGACCTGCCAGGCGTGGGCGATCTTGACGTGGCTCTGATGCGCATGCTTGAGGCCGTCGCCACCGACAAGAACGTCGTTTTCTCCGGCGAAGCGGCGGACGATTTGTTCGGCGGATACCCATGGTTCTCCGGCGAGTATCAGCGCCGCGGAAATACCTTCCCATGGCTTAGCGGCAGCGCTGCTTCCTCACTCTTGCGCGATTCGATTCGTCGCGAACTGGATATCGACGCGACGCTGCGAAGCCGCTATGAGGCTGCCTGCACCGAAGCCCGAACTACTCAAGGTCGCTCAGACGGTGAAGCACGGATGCGTGGGGTCTTCTGGGCGGAACTCACCCGATTCCTCCCGTTCCTCCTCGACCGGGTCGACCGTATGTCAGCAGCGGCCGGCGTCCGTGTTCAGCTGCCCTTCACCGACCACCGGCTCGTGGAGTATGTCTGGGACCTGCCTTACGCCATGAAAACCACGGGAAATATCGAGAAAGGAATCCTCAGGAAAGCGGGAGAGGGATGGCTCCCCACCGATATCCGTACGAGGCGCAAGAGCGGATTCGCGGTAGGGAAGAGCCCCGCCTACCGCGAAGCGATCCAGACCGCTTTGGAACACCTCACAACCCGCCAGTCTGTCGTCTGGGATATCGCCGACCGAGATGCCGTGCGCAACGCTGTCCAATCAGGAGCGTGGGCCGATGGAACATACAGCGGTCCGCCGATCCTGCCTCGCCTCGTCATGCTCGATATCTGGAGCACCGAGTACAACGTCAGCTTCGTCTGAGGGGAGACCTGTCGTCATGCTGAACACCGACCATGCGAAAACCGCCTCCGGCGTTGCCGATTATCAACCCGCCTGGGAGCACGATTATGATATCAAGCTTCTGAGGACGGTGCTCGCCCACACGGCTCCGTTGGTATCCCCAGAGGACATCGACATGCTGCGCGGCACCCTCCGCGACGCCCCGCGGGATTCCCTGGTCCTCCAAGTTGGCGACTGCGTCGAAGACTTGTCAGAAGCAACGACCGAGGCTGCCGAGCAGAAGAGCGAGGCAATCGTCACCCTCGGTTCCGCACTCAAGCATCAACCAGGTGGCGTCTTACTACTCGGGCGAATCGCAGGTCAATACGCAAAGCCTAGATCGACACCTTACGAGACGGCCAATGGAGAGACTTTCATGTCTTTCCGGGGCCCAATCGTGCACGATTCGCGCCGCAGCAGCCGGCATCGAGCCGGTAACGCTCACCGCATTGCCACCTGCCATCTCGCAAGCCAAACTACCGCTCACGCAGTGTCCACATATGATGCCACCCCCTTTCTCTCCGGCCGGATCTGGACCAGCCACGAGGCGCTCCTCCTGGACTATGAAATGCCGCTGGTGCGTGAACTCGACGGCAAGCGTTACGCGACCAGTGCAGCATGGCCCTGGATTGGAAACCGAACCCGCGGTTTCACCGGCCCTCATATCGCTTTTGCAGAACAGATCACGAACCCGATAAGCGTCAAGATCGGACCTGACCTCACCCCGCAGGATCTCGTCTATCTGGCCAGGACACTCAACCCTACCAACGATCCCGGACGCCTGACGTTCATCGCCCGCTACGGCCGTAACCGAATAGGGGAGCTCGCTCCTCTCGTCCGCGCGAGCAAAAACGAAGGCATCTCTGCTAGGTGGATGACCGATCCAATGCACGGCAACACCTTCACCAACCACCAGGGCATGAAGACGCGTCTCCTCGAGGACATCGTGGACGAGGCAGTCGGATTCTCGCAGATTCTGCGATACGAAGGCGTTCCCGTCGGTGGCATTCACCTTGAGACCACACCAGGCCCCATCCAGGAATGCGTCTGGCAGCAAGACGAGCAAATTGATTCCGGCAAATACACAACCGGTTGCGACCCGCGGCTGACTACACCCCAAGCACAATACGTACTCGAACGATGGGAGCTCGCATGATCACCTTGAACCGCGAAACCACGCAGCCACCAGTCCGACCCTTCTATCGGACGAGCGAACAGCAGGACTCGGATCGTCAAATGATCGGCGTGGTGCACTATCGTTCGGCCGAGCCGGGAATCGATATCACCGACGGTGTCGTCACCGTGACTGTGCCTTCGCCCGGTAACAATGTCACCGAATTCTGGCCAGCCGAGAGTGACTCGATCACGTCCGGCGCGAACGGAAACATTCACTGGGCACACGATCGGGAGAATCTGTTCGCCGCGGTGTCTATTCCTGATTCAAGGGTGCTCGGCGAGAAGGTGCGTAACGCATATACAGACCTGCTAACGACAACGATCGATCTTGGATTCCCTCAGATCTACCGGGTTTGGAACTACATCGGAAAGATCAACCACCCTAACGATGTCGGACTAGAACGCTACCGCGATTTCTGCATGGGCCGGGCTGACGCATTCTCAGACTTGGCCTGGGCACCACACGCCCTGCCCTCCGGCACTGGAATTGGATTCGCGGAAAACGGAGTCACAGTGTTCCTGCTCGCACGACGAACCAGAGACACAGTCAACGTTGAGAACCCGCTGCAGATGCCCGCCTACGAATACCCGGATACTTACGGGCCTCGTTCGCCTTCTTTCGCCCGCGCAACCACGGTCACAACAGCCGGCGTAGCATCACTGTATGTATCTGGGACCGCAAGCATCCGCGGCCATAGGACTGTCGGCGCCACTCTAGAGGAACAGATCAAGGTAACGATGGAAAACATCGATGCCCTGTTGGACGGTCCCGATGACGGCCCTGCGCAGTTCGACACTCTCAAGATCTACGTGCGCCACGCGGAGGATGTAGATGCTGTTACCCGTGCCTTCCGAGATCGATACCGGGTCGCGGAACATTCTTCTCCCGTACTACGGGCGGACATCTGCCGTTCCGACCTTCTTCTCGAAGTCGAGGGTGTGGCGTTGCGAAACGATGGGGAGCCTTCATGACCACGCAACCTGCGCCGGTCGCCGTAATGCCGTTCGAACCCCCCTCTGACTACTCGACGGGCATCCCTGGCGGCCCTTTGCTCCCAGGTTCCGTGAGCGCCAGGCTCACGCCATCCCTCGCCGATGACGTCGTCTCTGGCTCGCCGGGGCGATACATTCTTGCTTACTCCGAAACAGCGCCGACTGGCCAGCGGTTGGCGATTGGAATGGCGACTCTCGGTCTCACCGAACAGGTTCATATCATCAGCGCCGAGCGAGGTCGCTTGATCCGCACAAGCCGAGACGAGTTCGCTTGGGTGACACCCGAGCCGGAGCACGCGCTCTTGTGGCAGTCGAGCGCTATAGGCGTGCGGCTTCCTGCCCTGATCGGATCAAGCGGCTTAGCGAGCAATGACCCCTACCTAACGCTTTTTGAGTTGGCACGAGCAAAATCACTTACCAGAGGCCTGTACTCGTCGGGAAACCATGAAGAGCAGAGATATTGGACGGGTCGCATTTTCTATGATCTGCACGCGGCTGTCTATCGCGCGGGCTGCCTGAACTCTCAAGCTGAATATCAGAGAGAGGTAGCCCGCGTCGAGAAGTTCTTCAAGGACATCGAGGAACACCTGAGTAACACCCCCTACCTGACAGGAGAACACATAACCGACGCGGACATCTGGCTTTTCTGTCTCGTCGTCCGATTCGATCAGGTGTATTCTCCTGCATTCCGGTTGCATCGATACCGTATTCGCGATTTCCCTTCACTGCACCGATATAGTCGCGACCTATACGGGCGTGAATTGTTCGCGGTGACCACAAATTTTTCGGCCATCTCCAATGGTTACTACCGAGGCATACCGTTTCTTGACCGTGGAGTTACACCCATTGGCCCTGACGACCTCTTCCTCAGATAGGAGCTTGAACTACTCATGCGCTCAAAACTTCTCATCCTCGCCCTGGGAATGTTCGCGATCGGCACCGACGGCTACATCGTCGCAGGCCTCTTGCCAGAGATCGCCGATCTTTCAGATGTTGCGATCAGTACCGCTGGCCAGTTAATTACTGCATTTGCCCTCGTCTACGCCGTGGCTAGTCCAGTCCTAGCCTCTCTGCTCGGAAACCTGGATCGGCGTAAGTTACTCATACTTTCTCTGGGAATCTTCACCCTCGGAAATGTCCTGGTAGCGCTTACCACCCTGTATCCAGTTTCCTCCTGGGCCGCGTTATAGCCGCTCTCGGCGCGGCAATATTCACACCCGCTGCCCTGGCGATCACCGGGGGAATTGTGCCCCCAGAGCGCAGAGGGCGATCAATCGCGATCGTGACGTCGGGCCTCACGATCGCCACCGCCATTGGAGTTCCCATCGGGAATTGGCTCGGTGCGCGCATCGGTTTCCAAGGCGTCTTCTGGGTCGTTGCCGCGCTTTCGCTTCTCGTGCTGATAACCATCGCCGCCGTGTTCGGTCCGGTTCCCGCGCCACCGGCGGTCTCCCTTAAGAACCGCCTTCAAGCAGCTCTTGGACGAGGAGTTCCAGCAACACTCGCAGTAAGCCTTCTTATTTTTACCGGTGCCTTTGCTGTCTACAACTACATCGCCGAATATTTCAACACCCGTACCGACATCAACGGAGCTTCGCTGTCCTGGGGCCTCTTGGCATTCGGCATCGGCGGAGCCATCGGCAACTTCACTGGCGGAATGCTCTCGGACCGAATCGGAACCCGAGCTACTGTCGGTATCAGCGCTACTGCACTGATCGTCTCCTTCACTACCCTCTGGGCTGCTGGCGGCAACACGCCCATCGCCATCGCCGTCACCGTCCTCTGGGGAATCAGCGGGTGGCTCCTCGCACCAGCACAGCAGCACAAACTCATGGAGCTCGGAGGCGCATCGGCTCCCCTGCTCATCTCGCTGAACTCGTCTGCGATGTACCTCGGTATGGCGCTCTCCGGCGTGGTCGGTGGTCTGATGATCGCAACCGTCGGCGTCGAGCAACTTCCGCTGGTAGGAATCTTCGCCGCAGCTGTAACCCTCGTGCTCGTAGCTACCGCATACGGTCCGCGACGCGCCATCGAAGCGCCAGCCGAGCAAGGTGGCGGGGCCGGGCGGTGAACAGTTGACCAGTCGGCATGCGCCTGGCATCCCCTGGCCTAATCTCAATGCCGGGTATGGTGGCAGGAACTGGAGTTGAGGACGGAGGAGGCACATGGCTCGCCAAGAGGTTGTCGACGCGGCAACCACGACGGTCGCGGAAGACGTGGACGAGGTCAGAGGCTTCTGGAGGGCTTTGCGCAGCCTTGACCAACTGCTAACCGCTGAGGAGGTTGGCGCTCTCCGGCGGTTCAATGTAACCATCACGCAGTACATCGCGATGATGGGTCTGTCCTACAGCCTGGGCCAATCATCCGCTCACATGGCTCGGTGTCTTGGAGTGACCCCGCAAGCAACTCACTCCCTGCTACGCCGGCTGGAAGCACAGGATTTCATCGAACGTGTCAACGACACCTACTCGGAGACTGTTAAAGTTAACATTCTCACCGAGGGGGGTCGCAAAGTCACGGATCAGGCAGATGCTGCGCTTCAAGAGATCGAAGCCCGCCGGAAGAAACAGCTGGGCTCAGCCTCTTATAATCGTCTTCTAGATTTGCTATCTAGGGTTGTACGGCTCAATGTCATCGACGGTACAAGGGAGCAGGTTGAGGCGCAGAAAAGCCTCGAGAAGGTGGTGCAGGCCAGAGTTGGTGCGAGCGTGCGGCACCTGAATTCACACCATGCTAGTGAGATCGTAGCCGCACTCAAGAAACACAAGCTGACTGCCTCGCAGTATTTTGTTCTTGAAGCTCTTGAGCCCGGAGTTCATAAAACCACAAGTCAGATCGTCTCCGATAGCTCGGTACCACAACAGTCTGGCTCGTCCGCAGTGCTGGCGCTGGATAGAGCCGCTCTCATTCAGTCCTCGCCTGCTACTCACCATGTCCGGCTATCGCTCCGTAGCCTCGCACCTGATGGTGTCGAGCGAAGAAGGGCGAGTATCGAGAGTGTGAGGGAAGTGGAACACGAAATACTTCGTCCTCTCTCGCCCGATCAGACAACCGAGCTAGCGAACTTCGTTCGGCACTCTCTACGCATACTCGGTTAGCTTCGTCGGCAGTCCGCAGGCTTAGTCTGAAGTTGCGATGGAGTGCCCGTTCACCTTCTCCTGCACCGCAATTTCAACGGCAGTGCCCTTTCAGCAGCGCGGCATGAAATGGAGTGCTCTGCGTTTCGTGGGCAGTGGTGGAAAACCTGAGTCTATTCGAACATGTGAGGCAAAAGAGTCTGTATTATGTCGGCTTCAAAAGTTTAGTAAAGAGTTTAAAGAGCACATCGTCGCAGAGGTTCTTGAAGGGGTTTCGTCTGATCGCAGATGGTGGCGAACATCTTATACACTCTGGTCCCGGTGAATCTGTGGATCAGCTGGGCGAAAATATGGCAGAAATAGCATCCCAAACCAGGAGGCTTATTCATGGGGTTTGTTGACACGCGTTAGAAGACGTAAGGGACGGCTTGCTCTTTTGAGATAATTGGGTGTGAAAACAAATCATCACAAGAACAAGCCGTCAGTAGGGAATGCTAGCACAAAACTCGACACCAGTGAAGTCCTCGACTTGTGCGCAGGCATCCACACCCACACCAAAGGCCAGCTACCTATTGGCTGGCTCACGAACCCTCGGGCTCTTCACCAGTATCCGCCTCATACTTTTAGCGTTGCGCCATAACCTCACCCAAGAACTCCTCGCGGAGATCTTTGGAGTGCTATGGGTTTTGTGGACACTACTGAAAAATGGGATTTCTAGGCTGCTT
>ERZ773079.2281-NODE-2281-length-10797-cov-5.241389_pt1 | contig 10797 bp, 9 predicted proteins | sample MGYA00511355_ERZ773079 | MGnify/ENA primary metagenome ERZ773079 (study PRJEB29015, sample SAMEA2737979) | human oral metagenome | biome: human oral; feature: human-associated habitat; material: dental | place: China | collected 2117 ... | reverse complement strand
CATACGGTCGACTCGGGCAGCCTCACGGGCTGTCTGACGCTCTCGTGCTTCATGCTCTTCGGCACGCCGTCCGCCGTGGGCGCACGATTCTCCCCCGAGGAGATCGCGGGGACGGAGGCTTTCTTCGTCCCATTGGTCATCGCATAGCAAAAGGGGAATAGGCAACTCGCCTATTCCCCTTTTCGATCAAAAAAGAACCGCCCACGGTTCGCAGCGGTTCTTTCTTCAAGTACAAAGACTTTAGGGAGAGACCGACGTTCCCACGCGTCAGCCACTCTTTTTCTATTCCTATTATATTCTACCCACAAGATCCTGTCAAGTGCGCTCGCTGTGCCGCCCCACATAGCTCCCCGCGAGGAAGAGGACAAGGGAGGCGGTGATGCCGACAGAGATCGGATGCAGGCCGAGCGGTTTGATCCCGAGTGCCATTGCCGCGCAGTAGATGACCGTGCCGCCCGCCATCGCGGCGAGTGCGCCCGTGCGGTTGGCCCAGCGCGTAAAGAGGCCGAAGACGAGCACCCAGAAGAACGCCGTCTCTAGGCCACCGAACGCGAACATATTGATGAGCCAGATGAGCGACGGCGGCGATACTGCCAGGAGAAAGACGATCACGCCGAGCACGGCAGTGACCCCCATGGAGAGACGGCGCAGCCGCTCCTCGGGAACGTCCCTGCCGTGCTTCTGTGCGTGGTGGAGGTAGACGTCCTTCACCACGGCGGAGGATGCAACGATGAGTACGCCCGAGATGGTCGAGATGGAGGCGGCGAGCGGCCCGATGATCGCAAAGCCGAGCAGCTCCGGCGGCATGACGTGCGCCATGAGCTGCGGGATCACGCTGTCGACGCCACCAAGTGCCTTTGCCTCCACGCCGAGCACGCCGCGCCCGAGCACGCCGACGAGATTGACGGCGATGTTCATAAAGGCGATGACCACCGTCCCGATGATCATGGCGTGGTGCATATCACGGCTGCTGCGATAGCTGATGCCGCGCACGACGGACTGCGGCAGGGCGATGGTGAGTGCCCCCACGAGCAGCCACTGCGAGACATAGAGCGAGATGGGCATGCGTCCCTCCGCCGTTGGGGTCAGCATCGCGGGATGCGCCGTGCGCAGCTGTTCCAGAATCGCTGCGAATCCGCCGCCCGCCGCGAGGACGTAGTAGAACAGCAGGACGATGCCGAGCATCATCACGATCGCACAGCAGGTGTCGGTGAGCGCAACCGCACGGAACCCGCCGATCGAGGTGTAGATGACAACCACGATGCCGAAGAGCACGAGCCCCAGCTCATAGGAGTAGCCCGTCACTGCGGCGAAGAGCTGCGCCCCGCCCACGAACTGCGCGACCATCGAGGCAGCGAAAAAGAGCACGATCACGAACGCCGCGACTGCCGCGAGCGCATCCGACCGATAGCGGTGACGGATGATGTCCACGATGGTGACGGCGTGAATCCGCCGTGCGAGTCGTGCAACCCGCGTCCCGAAGATCCCGAGCACAAGGAAGATGGTCATGGTCTGGATGACCGCCATGTAGATCCAGCCGAAACCGATCTCATACGCCATGCCGGGACCGCCGACGAAGGAACTGACCGAGCTGTAGGTCGCGACCATCGTCATCGCGAGCACGAAGCCGCCGAGCGACTGCCCGCCGACGAAGTAGGTTGAGAGGAAGCCGCCCGCCGCACTCTGCCGCCGCACGTAGAAACCGAGCGCAAGCATCCCCGCCATAAAGCCGAGGAGCGGCAGGAGTACCATGAGATTCCCGCTCATCGCGCCCCCCCCTCTCCCGCCTCATCGTCGAGGGGAATATCCTCCGCCGTATGTGCGAGACAGACGGCGAGCACCGCGCCCGTGACGAGCACGCCGACCGACGACGCAACCGCCCAGAGCGGCAGTCCCAGTACCGTCACGGAGACGGCAGACAGCCCGAATCCGAGCATGATCCAGATGAGCGCAAAGAGCACGCCCACCGCCGCAGTACGCCTCGCCTCACGGCTGATGGCATCTGCCCATTTTTCATCCTGCATGATGAACCTCCTTGATACTAAGGAAGCACGGATAAATGCAGCGCGCGTCTCTTGACGCATCTTTCTTGCCCGCTCAATACCTGCAAATCCTCCACATCGCTTTAGCGATGCGTCCGATTGGGATCTCTCGTCCGAACAAAAATCTACGCCAATCTGAGGCTCTATTTTATCAGCACTTCCTTAAAGCCCTTCTGCGCATCGTATGGAGCGGCGCAGACACGCTCCCACGAGATGCCGCAGGCGCGCCGTCAGGCGGACATATCCTGCCTGCGGCACGAGATTCATCTTAACACATCTCACATCGCATCGCAAATACAGGAAGCACGGATAAATTCAGCGCGCGTCTCTTGACGCATCTTTCTTGCCCGCACTTCGGCGGAAAATCTACGCCCATCTGACAGACTTCATTGTACCGGCAGCTCCTAAAGTACCGCGGCAATAATTTATTTTATGTAGATTAAAATAAATGTGAAATTTCCTTGATTCTTTGAGAAAAACGCGCTACACTCTTTTTATATGGCAGGATATGCAGGCGATCGGGGAGGAAGAATACCATGTCCATCAAACAAAAGCTGCTGCTTATGGGCGCCGTCATGGCGATCCTTGTCGGCGTGATCTGCGCGGTTGGCTATCATAGGGCACAAAGTGCCCTCGTTGAGAGCACCTCCAACGAGATTGACGCTGCGCTGAACGTCGAAGCTGCATCGCTGAACGGCTGGCTGCTGGAAAGAAAGCAGCTCGCTCAGAGCGCGGCAAATCTGCTCACCGCCATGGCGGGCAGTCCCATGGAACATGACCGCAGTCTCATGAGTCTTGCCGCCGGCGACAAGGCGATCCTTGACCTCAGTCACGGTGCCGAAAACGGTATTTTCATCAGCTGGGTGGATGGAGATATCACCGCCGAGATGGATCCGCGCACGCGCGACTGGTACAAAGATGCAAAGGCAGCGGATGCCCCCGGCTTCACCTCAGTGTACCAGGATCCGCTGAACAAAAAGCTGATCATCTCGGCTACCGCTCCCTACCGAACACAAGACGGGACCTTCGCAGGTGCCGTCTGCGCCGACGTCACACTGGACACGCTCTCCGCACGCGTACAGGAACTGAAATACCACGGCGAAGGGAAAGGCGTCATCATCGACCGCACAGGTATCATTATCACGGATGCCGACGGCAATACCCTGCGCAAAGCGTCGGATGATCCCGTCCTCAAGGATCATCTCGCGGAAATACAGGAGAAAAAGCAGGGACACTTCGTCGCCCCCATGGATGATGAGGATCAGATCATCGCCTATACAACCGTCCCCGAAACGGGATGGATCATCGCCATTGCTGTTCCCGAGCGCGTGGCATTTGCTCAGCTCGCGGATCTGCGCATCTCCTATGCGGGGCTGACCATTGTCGGCATCCTGCTCGTCATCGGCATCATCATCGCCCTGCTGCGCTTTGCCGCGACGATCACAACGGCAACGGAGGAACTCACAGGTCATGTGGATGCGCTTGCCCACGGACGTCTGAACCTCCCCGATCTCCGTGTGAACTCGGACGACGAGCTCGGACGGCTCGCCGCGAACTTCAACACCATGACGAAGAACATCCGTGATCTCATCAAACAGGTCGCATCGACCGCCGAGCAGCTCGCCGCCTCCTCCGAGGAGCTGACGGCAGGTGCACATCAGATGGCAGAGTCCGCCACGGAGATCGCAGGCACGGTCTCCTCCGTCGCGAACGGCACGGAGAAACAGCTCACCACACTCTCTGCAGCGCGCAGCAGCATCCACAAGGTATCGGACGACATCGGAGCAATGTCTGCGAGGTCTGCTTCCGTCGCAGATGAGTCCGCTGCGACCGCCGAAGCCGCCCAGAAGGGTACATCCTTGATGAATGACGCCATGGACAAAATGACCGCCATCGAGCAGAGCGTCCAGCGTTCGGCGGAGGTTGTCGAGAAACTCGGCGAGAGTTCCCAGCAAATCGGTGAGATCGTCGAGACCATCTCCGCCATTGCCGAGCAGACCAACCTCCTCTCACTCAATGCTGCCATTGAAGCGGCGCGTGCCGGTGAGACAGGCCGCGGCTTCGCCGTCGTCGCCGAGGAGGTCAGAAAGCTGGCGGAACAGTCGCGTGAGGCTGCCGACCAGATCAAGGAGCGCATCTCTGCTGTTCAGAGCGATACGACGCATGCTGTCACTGCCATGCAGACCGGTACAGAAGAGGTTCAGGTCGGTGCGGGCGCGATTCATGCCGTCGGCGAGCAGTTCGACAGCATCATGCACAAGGTCGATGCGATCAATACGGAGATGGCAGCGATCAATGCGGCGATGCAGGACGTCACAGGCGGTGCGGAGAATGTTGTCAGCGCCACTGATGCCGCCGACGACATCTCCCAGACCACGGCGACGCACATGCAGACCATCGCCTCCGCCTCAGAGAGCCAGTCCGCATCGAGCGAGGAGATCGCCGCCGCCTCACAGGCACTCGCGACCCTCGCCACCGATCTCCAGAATACGACGCAGAAATTTACCTTCTGAAGCCCAATGCAAGGACGCCCCTGCAGACATCTGCCGGGGCGTTTTACTTGTTTTCATCAGGCAATAACGCTATAATGACAAACACCATAGACAAGCAGCATCTCACCTCAGAAAGGACGCCCATGACAGACATCATCGACCTGCATACCCACACCGTTGCGAGCATGCATGCATACAGCACCATCCGCGAGATGGCAGCGGCGGCAAAGGAAAAGGGGCTCGCCCTCCTCGGCATCTCTGACCACGCACCCGCCATGCCGGGGACATTCCACGAAATCTACTTCCACAACTTCAAGGTGATCGGTCACGCCTCCTACGGCGTCGAAATTCTCATGGGTGCTGAGCTGAACATCATGGACGGGACGGGACGCGTTGATCTGCCCGAAAATGTGCTGAAAAAACTCCACTACGCCATCGCAAGTCTGCACGATCTCGTGATCGCTCCCGGCAGCGTCGAGGAAAATACAGCGGCACTCTTAGGCGCAATGAAAAATCCCTACGTTACGATCATCGGACATCCCGACAACCCCGCCTATCCCATCGATGCTGATGCAGTGGCACGCGCCGCTGCGGAGGAGCATGTTCTCATCGAGATGAACAATTCCTCGCACGACCCACATGGCAGCCGCCCCGGGAGCAGCCGCCTCGCGCGCGGTTTGCTCGCCGCCTGCCGCCGCCACGGCGCGCACATTCTCCTCGGCAGTGACGCGCACATCGATGCAGACGTGGGGGAGCATGGCTATACGCACGGCATCCTCAGGGAGATTGGTTTCCCCGCAGAGATGGCGCTCAACGACGATCCTGCACGGTTGAAGGCATGGCTGATGAATCGCCATGAACGAAACGGGGTTCACGGCATGGAATATTTTTCTTAATTGTTGCCAATTATTCATATTTTATCCTTATTTATTGTTATTTATTGTTTTTCTGCCGTAAATACCTGCGGCAGCACAAAAGTGCCGGTCAAGAAACTCTTGACCGGCACTTTTTACATGACGATGTCCTTACTCCTCGTCGCCGCCCCATGAGGTATCCGTGAAAAGCTCAAGGGGCTCTCCCGGAAGGGCACGCTGTGCGGAGATTTCGAACGGTATTTTCTGCGTTCGCACGCAGGCGATGGCGAACATATTGATCGCCGTGGACATATTCATCCCGACCGCACCGCAGAACTGCTCAAAGCTCTTTTTGAGCTCAGCATCCATGCGGATACTGATGCTGGTCTGTGCCATATATGACATCCCCTTTACAAACTCACATGCTTTTTTAAGAATATCATATTTTATGTGCTGTTGCAAGAGGAAGTGCCGCACAGGCGCGCAGTTTTCGCAGGAGATTTGCCTTGCTCTTGGAGAGCGCCCCCGCGCTCGTGCCGAGGAGCACTGCAATGCGGCGCAGGGTGAGGTCGCGAAAGTAGTGGAGGTCGAGTACCTCCTTCTCCCGCTCCGTGAGGCGGTGCATCGCGCGCGTGAGGATGTCCTCGGCAAGAAGCCGCTCATCTGCCCGCTCAGTCGGACAGACGGTGCCGCATGCCGCCCACGTCTCATGCCCTGCAGCATCTTCCTGCGGCGCACAGGTGCGCGCCCGCCGCCGCAGCTCCCGCCGAAACTCTGCGATGAGTGCGTGGTGGACGCGTGCCTTGACGAATCCCGCAAACGGCGGACCGTACGCTGCATCATAGTCGTGCAGTGCCTCGATGAAGGCGAGGACGGCGACATTCTCCGCCTCCGCCGCGAGAGCACTGCCGCGCAGATATGACGCATGAGACTCTGCCGTGATCAGCCCGCGGTAACGAGCCGTCATCTCCGCCATTGCCGCCGCCTCACCGCGTACTGCTCGTGCGATGACAGCATCCTCCTCCGCCTTTGTGAGCAGCGGAACGTCTCGTCTTTTTTCTTTCGATTTCATGTGATATTCCTCCTTCAAACATACGTTTTGTTAAAAGGAGTATATCCGTTTGCTGCCCACAGCGCAAAAGCACCATCCATGCGATGGCAGAAAAAAGCCGCAGATTGCTCTGCGGTGTCGGATATTTTATTCTATTTTCCCGCCGGTGCGGCTCTCACGAAAATATTTTACTCCGCTGCAGTCTCTGTGAGAGCAGAAAGTGCTGCACCGATGACGTTCTCATCAATTGTCTGGATGCAGCAGATGACATATGCATGTTCCTCCAGGCGGAACGGGATGAGATGATGCAGGCGCAGGACGCGCGTTCCATCGGGCATTCGCTTATGCAGAAGAATAGTATGATCGGCACTGCTCTCTGCCCCGCCAAGAATGGCAGTAAAGTGCGGCTCGCTGCAGAACTGCTCAAACAGTTTTCGTTCCTCCGGGAGGATCATCTCGGCGGCATATCTCTGCACCAGTGTCTCATACGGCTCGAAGCTGTTGAGGAAGCTCGGCTCGGAGGCCGAGCAGTAGAGCTGCGTCAGGCGATGTTTGTGGAGATCATAGAGATCGACGCGGTCATAGAGCTCGACGATCTGGTTCATGGCCTCCTGCATCGATCCGGCCTCAGGGCTGAAGCGCGAGATGTTCACCGTCGCCATGAGGAAGACGGCACGCATATCATCCTCGTCGCGTGCAATGAGGCGCAGACGCACACTGTTGAACGAGTCTCGCGTGATGAAGTCCGTATACACCTCACGCCCCGTGTGATCCGCCTCCTCCATCATGCATGCGATCATGCGCTGATGTTGGTGGAGCCGACGCTCATAGTGCGGTGTATGGACACTTTCTTCGTCGAGCTCAATGCTCTTGAGGAAAAGGCGAAACATGTGGTTTTGATAAAGGTACTTGAACGAGCCGTCACACTCCTCGAGAATGGCAATGGCAAGTGCATCACCGATCTCAGGCGATCCGCGGCGCTCAAGCGGCGTATTCGAAAGGACATTGATCGCGCCGATCTTCGCGTAGTAGCTGCCGAGGCGAAACGGTTCCGTCTTTGCCTTTGCCGCAGGGCCATAGCAGTAAGCAATGGCGTCTGTGAGCGGAATCGGAGGACTGAACAGATACCCCTGCACCTTTTCGCAGCCGATCTCCTGGAGAAAGGCGAATTGTTCCTCCGTCTCGACCCCCTCGGCGAGTGTGTGCATCCCAAGCTCCTTTGCCAGGTTGACGATGGAGCGGATGACGACGGCAGACTTCGGATTGGTATCGAACGAACGCAGGAAGTTCATGTCAATTTTCAGCACATCAAAAACATAATCCTTGACGTTGTTCAGCGAGGAGTACCCGCTGCCGAAGTCGTCCATCCAGACCTCGTAGCCCGCCGCGCGGAACCGTGCAATCTCCCCCTGCAGGAACTTCTCGTCCTCATTCATCGCCCCTTCCGTCACCTCGATGTTGAGGAAAGAGCGCGCGATGCCATAGCGCAGACGGACATCCTCGACCGCCTGCACCATATCCATCAGACGAAAGTCCGCGCGCGAGAGATTCACCGACACGCGCAGCAGCTCCCAGTCCGGAATATCACGGCGAACCTGCACAATATCCTGACAGACCCGCTCGATGATGTAGAGATCCAGCTGCGGCGAGAGATGCGCGTCCTCAAGCACGGGCACGAACACCCCCGGCGAGATCATCCCGTGCACCGGATCCTTCCACCGCGCGAGCGCCTCAAAGCCGCAGATCTCGCGCGTCATCACGCGGATCTCCGGCTGATAGTAGACCTCGATATAGCCCTCGATCATCGCCTCCTGGAACGAGCGGATGATGTGGCTGCGGAAATTGATTTCCTCCTCCATCGCGGGGTCGAACTCCGCCCACGTCAGATCGTACGTATTCTTGATGCTGTTGCACGCAATCTTCGCACGATCCATGATGAGCGCAACATCCGTCACCTCCGGCGACGGATGGTAGATCCCCGCCTTGACCTCCATCGGCAGCCCCAGATCGTAGACGCGGATCCGCTCGTGGACAAACTGAATACAGTCGCTCGGTTCCTTCCTCTGCGTCGCCACGGCAAAGTGGTCGTCGTTAAAGCGCGCAACCAAGTTTCCCTCAAAGATTTCGCGCAGGAGATCCGCCACGTAGCGCAGCAGACGATTGCCCTGTTGAAAACCGTAACGCTGGTTAAAACTCTTGAAATTCTCGATGTCGAAGTACATGAACGTCAGCGGCTCCGCCATCTCGTCCCGCATATGCGCGGCAGCGTGGCGCATGAACTGCATCATGTTCAGCAGCCCCGTCACCTGACAGAGATCACGCTCGCCGTATTGTTCCAACAAAATGAACCCCTCCCGGTTTCCATCTATATGAGTTCATTTAGAGCGAAATACGTGCGTACTCCTCCACCATGTCGCGCACACTCATGCCGCCCGTCTTCGCACCGGGCGCAGACTTCATCCGTGCCGTGACCGCCTCATAGATCTCATCCTCGATCGAGCCGGGCACCAGCTGCTCCCAGTTGCGCGGGTCATAGGGGCGCTCCTGCACCGCATTCTCGGGACGCCCCGTTACCTCCAGCTCCGAGATAAACATGATCTCGTGGCGCTGGGGACTGATGTAGTAGTGCTCCAAGAAATACTTTGCCGGACGGATATTCTCATCCTCCGGCACCGGAACCCCCGCCCGATTCTCCACGAGGCGCACCCACGCGTCGATCATATACTCCGAGCTGTTGTAGGGACGCAGAATCCACCGCGTATTCTTGGAATCCATATAGTAGGTAAATCCGTTATCCGTAAAGAGCGTCTTGTAGCGCGCCTTCTTCTCGCGCTTTGCCATTTCCTTTGCCGCCTTCTTCTCGGCGCGGGCGGCGTCCTTTTCCGATTTTTTCTCCGCCTTTGCCGCAGCAGCCGCATCCGCGTCATGATTTGCCGCGCGCAACGCTGCCATGCGGTCGGCAGACGACATCATCTGCGGCGCATCCGTCGGCGCATCCTGCACGGCTGCCGTTTCCTGCGGTGCATCCCCGACCGCCGCAGCCGCTGCAGCAATCGCCCCACCCATCTCAGCCGCATCTGCAGACTCTGCCGCATCCGCAGCCGGTGCGGACAGGAGAAATACCGTCAGCGTCCCGAGAGCCAGACCTCTCCATCGTTTCATCACGTCATCCCCTTATCGAATCGTGTTCCTTTTCACATGCCGTGCCGAAAATCCGCACAACAAATACACGTATACTCCTTCTATATTTCGACACAAAGCAAATAACTCCTTTATTGAGGAAATTATTTCACCTGTCGGCGCGGATAGCCCCTCGGCGTCGGGCGCTCCTTCGTCACCGAGAGAATCGCGCGCACATCGTCGAGTCCCGGCAGATAGACGGGACGCGCAAGTATCGCACCGCCGCCGAGCGACCGTGCGAGCCCCGCACCCTCTGCCGCCTCCTCCGCGTACGCACGCCCCTTCAGCGCGAGGAACGTGCCGCCCACGCGCACCAGCGGCAGCGCGTATTCGAGCAGCACGGGCATCCGCGCCACCGCACGGCTCACCGCGATATCGTAACACTCCCTGTGCGCTGCCTGACGCGCCGCCTCCTCTGCACGCGCGTGAATCGCACGCGTATTCGTCAGCCCCATCGCGCGCGTCACCTCCATGAGGAACCGCACGCGCTTTTGGAGCGCATCCATCAGCGTCACATGGACATGCGGCGCATAGACCGCGAGGGGGATACCGGGCAGCCCCGCACCCGTCCCCACATCGATCAACGTCTTTGCCCCATCGAACAGCACGGCATCGTACGCCGTCAGACTGTCGATGATATGCTTCACCGCCACATCCTCCGGGGATGTCAGCGCCGTCAGATTCATGCGCGTATTCCAGTCCGTGAGCATCTCGTTATAGACCGCGAACTGCGCGATCTGCGCATCGGTCAGCGTGATCCCTGCCTCTGCCGCGCGCCGCGTGAGGATCTCCTCGAAAAAAGTCATCGGTGCCTCCTTTGCCGCTTTTATTATAGATTCTTCCGTGCCCGCGGTCAATCTCTGTGCGCGATCTGCCCCCTCATATGAGAAGAACCCATCGGTATTGTGCCGACAGGTTCTTCTTGTCATGACCGTGTTTCAAAGCATTGCCTTATACCGTCCCCACTCGGACTGCGGGATTGCGAGTACAGACATTGCCTTCTCTACAGAGAGCTGAAGCTCCGTCATCATGCGTCGAATGGCTGAAATGCGTTCGTGTTCCATGCCGCGTTCCATACCTTGCTCCATGCCTTGCTCCATGCCACGCGCCATGCCGCGCTCCATACCGCGCTCCAGCGCCTCTGCTACACGTTCCTCACTCACATCCCGAATCAGAGC
>ERZ773079.2276-NODE-2276-length-10812-cov-2.655387_pt1 | contig 10812 bp, 9 predicted proteins | sample MGYA00511355_ERZ773079 | MGnify/ENA primary metagenome ERZ773079 (study PRJEB29015, sample SAMEA2737979) | human oral metagenome | biome: human oral; feature: human-associated habitat; material: dental | place: China | collected 2117 ... | reverse complement strand
TCATCAAGTCTAAGAACTTAGGCTCCCAAAAGGTTTCTCTCGCTCCTTCCCATTTCTTCAGCCAATTATCTCCCTCACCTTTATTTCTATTATTAAGAAAATCACGACGTTCTTCTACGTATTCCTTTTCGGTAACATTGTCTTTCATCAAGCGCAAATGGTCGTATTTAAACTCTACATTCACGACTTTTTGATCTTTTAGAAAAGATAAATTACCTCTTTCTTCTTGAAAATCTTGGGCTGTTACAGCTAAGGTAACGCACAAAAATAAGACTGCTAATAGATTTTTTGTCTTCATATATAATTAATTTAACGGTTTGCGTTTGTCTACAAATTTCATTGGTTTGCGACTGCCTAACGGGTAGAGCTGCTGCTCAATGAGGGCTATATCGCAGAACTCAATCTTAGGCACTACCCTGAGTTTAGCGCGGAAATGATGACTTATTTGCTCGCGAAGAGCTTCAGTAGGGGTTTTTGTCCCTATTTTGATAAGAATTTCATCGGTGAGGATATCATTGGTATTGATTTCTATAATGTAATTCTCTATGGCTTCAAACCCCGTAAGCAAATCCATTAGGGCTGGTGGGTAAAGAGTAGTTCCTTTGTATTTGATCATCTGCTGTTTGCGACCCAGTACAGGACTCACTCGTGCCGTATGTCGCCCACACTTACAAGGGGTACTGTGCATCGCTACTATATCGCCTGTGCGAAAACGCAACAATGGCATACCTTCCACTCCCAAAGTGGTAATCGTGAGCTCTCCACTCTCGCCATCGGGTACGGGGTGACCATCGTCGTCTAATACCTCGGTGATGATGAGCTCAGGGTGGTGATGTCCTCCGTGTTGGTATTCACACTCGGTGAAAGTAGTGCTCATCTCGGTAGAGGCATAAGTGGAGTAGAGTTGCAATCCCTGCCATTTTTCGGTAATCTTTTTCGCTAAGAGTGTAGGGCTAAAATCCTGATTGCGCAATGCCTCACCTATACATACCACTCCTTTTACGGAAGAAGCGCGATAGTCGATACCATTCTTTTCGGCATACTCTATCATTTTCAGCACAAAGGAAGGTACTGCAATAAGGTATTTAGGTTCGTACAATCGGATAGAATCCCATTGCAATTCGGGTATTCCTGCCCCTACCCTAATGATGCTCGCTCCCATTCGGCGTATGCCTAAAAAATAAGCCAATCCTGCCATAAAACGGCGGTCAATAGTGGTCATCAGTTGGACTACATCGCCTTTTTGAATGCCTGCACAAGCTAATGAGATAGCTTCGTTGTACGCCAAACGGTCTAAATCCCTGTCAGTGAGACCGAAAGTAACGGGCGTTCCCATAGTGCCTGAGGTAGAAGCATAGTCTACAATAGCAGTTTTAGGTACGCAGAGAAAAGCGTCGTTCTCGCGTTGCAAATCGTCTTTATGGGTTGTGGGTATTTTTTGTAAATCGGCAAGGGTGCGGATATCTTCTATACGGATATGGTGCTTGCGGAAGAGATTTTGATAAAAAACCGATTTTTCATTGAGATATTGCAATAGCTCTCGCAGTTTTTCTTCTTGAAAAGCTACAATTTCGGCTTCCGATTGGGTTTCTATGGTTGGAATAAGTGCACTCATTATTTTTGTTAATAAAACTTTGCCAAAGGTTCTAATGCCCGTGTGGCTCACACCTTTGGCAAAGTTGTATGTAAATTTCCTTATTTAAAAAGTCGTTTTAAGGAATTTAAGAATCCTTTTTCTACCACATCAATACCGATACCGAAGTTGCTATCAGCCATAGTGTGATAATCTTCGCGAATAGGCTCCAATTTATCTAATGGCAACTCAATATTCGTGAGTGGATTGTACTCCACAATCACCTTACCAGAGTTTTTAGTGATAAACTTCTGGGTTTTATGGGTGAAATACTCATTTTCGATATCACACTCTTGTACGGTATATTTTTCCTTAGTATCGATATTTTCATCAGTTTTGAGTTCTATTTCGTAACGCTCGCTATCGAAGTTGTGCCAGAAGCTCGCATCGCTGTGCTGGTGCTCACGAATACTATTTTTCAAAACACTACCATCGTAGTACATCAAGAAACGACGACCTTCGTTGTCTATAAAATAAGGCTGTTCAATAGTTGCTTCGTACTTCACTACAAATTCATTTTCGACCTTATCGTCCTTAACTATTTGCAAAGTAGCATCTTTGAAAATCTCGCGGAAATCTTTGCCTTTGCGGTCGTTCACATAGTTGAGCGCATAGAACAAGGAGTTGTTCCAGCTGTCCAAACGTTCGTTTTTATTGCTCGACTTAAAGTAACCGCGCATAGAGTTTGCACGATTGTAACGATAAGTAGTAAGCAGTTCTATTTTGCCCGTATTGCCTTTGGCTTCTAAGGTGATGTGCTCATCTATACAAAAATTGTCAAAATAGGTAGGTTTGCGCACTTGTAACTCTTGATTAGGCAATATCTCCATAAAGTGACAAAAAGAAATCACTGCGCGTTTCTCCAATTTACCAAACTCGTTACGAGCAGTTGCATCTACAAAGTACTCTTTACCTTCGTAGTTGATTTTCACCACTACGTGATTGAACGAAAGCAACGAAGGGAGATAGAACTGCAAGTAGTAATCAGAATTGTAGTTCACCAATACCACTGAAGCCTCTACGCCAAGATAGTTGAGGATAGATTTCAATAATACGCATTTCGCTTTACAGTCACCTTGCTTATTTTGGTAAGTAAGTGCAGGTGCTTGTGGTTTGTGTCCATTCATCTCATCGGCGTTGTACACGTAGTAGATGTTGTTTTGCACGAACTCTATGGCGTATTGCAATTTCTCGTCGAGGGTAGCCATACCGTTGAGTTTTTCCACCAAATCGGGGGCGAAATCAGCGGGCTGTGCTTTGAACACTTCTTCGTAAAGCGGATAGATATAGTTAGAAAGTTCTTTCCAAGTACTATCAGTAGCGAAGTCTATAAAAGGGAAGATTTCGCGGTTAGGGTCTACTGGGTTGATGTAGTTTTCTTGTACTATCTCAAATGCCTCTCCTTGCGCTAAGTATTTCACCTGACTTGGGATTACGTTACCTTGCTCGTCGCGAAAAAACACATCTTTATAAGCCACGCGTTTGTCGCGATTATTGATGAGTTTGAAGTGGTATTTACCGTACGCCCAGTAAGTATCGGGGGTTACATATACGTACTTCATAAAGTCCCGACGCAAGAACTCTTTCTCAGTAAATACCTTTTCTTTGGTATCTTCCAAAATGAGAATATCGTCTAAGTGAAGGTCTTTGATTGAGAAGTTCAGTTTTTTAGAACTGCTGATAATACCACGACCGCTTTGCCCTTCGTTGTCCAATACTTTTATAGTAGTATCAGCTGTTTTATCAATCAGCTGACCGTTGCGATACACACTGATGCGGTGTATACTGAAATACTCATTTTCTTCGAGTATCATATCGTACATCGAAGCGCGTTCCAAGTTTTCGGGTTGGGTAAGCGTATAAGCCATCAACGTATAGTCAGAAGTACTATTATCGTCTATTTTGCTGTATTTATGTAAGAAATAGCAGTAATCACGCCCCTCGTCGGTTTGTTCACGAGAGAAGTCAGTCTCTACTAAAAGTTTTTCCATTTCACTATCTGAAAGGGAATTTGTCCAATCTCCCGCTTCTACAAAGCGGTACAATTCTTTTTCTTCTGTTTGCACTTTTTTAGTTTAGAGTTTAAAATTAAGAGTTATGAGAATATTTAAGTGGGCACAAAGGTACTACTTTTTTACCGTTCAGCCAAAAAAGTTTATGCCTCTTTCATTCCCAAACCGTTATCAATGGCATATGCCATATTTTCAATGATATGCTTGTGTTTGGTTACAAACGGATTAGTAGTATCCCACACGTAACCCGCAAGCACCGAACATATCTTCTTCTTCACCTCTTCATTTCCTGGCTGATGAAAGAAAAGCGTTTGTAAATTGCCGGTATACCATTCTCTTACATAAGAAGTAAACACGTCTATACCACGTTGCATATACTCGGCGTATTCCTTTTGCCAATCTACTTTTTCACCCTCAAGTTCGCGTTTTACCAATTTAGCCGCCAACATCCCCGATTCGGTAGCAAAAGCCACTCCTGAGGAGAACACAGGATCTAAGAACTCGGTACTGTTACCCGTGAGCACAAACCCTTCGCCAAAGAGTTTTTTCACCGAGCAGGAATAACTTTGTATCTTATTGGGCTTGAACAGAAAATCCGAATGTTCAAAGCGTGGTCGGTAGAAGTCAGAACGTTTGATTGCTTTGCGAAGTGCTTCTTCGGTATCTCCCGAAGCCGACAAAGCGTTGATATAGTGCGTAGGTCCTACAATGCCCACGCTGGTATTGCCGTTAGAGAACGGAATTACCCATAGCCATACTTCACGCTCCAATACATCAAATGAAATAAGCGTACCTTCTTCACCTGCAGGACGTACCTTATCCTCTTTGATATGAGTAAAAATAGACGAGTGGTCGTCTAACTTCGAAGGCGAATTGAGGTCTAACAAGCGAGGCAACACCCTCCCATAACCACTGGCATCAATTACAAATTTAGAAGTAATTTCGCTCACCTCGCCATTAGCGTCTTTCACCGTAGTGACCTGATGGTCGGGGAAGAATTGCACATCGGTAACTTCGGTTTCAAAAGTGAGATTTACCCCTTTTCGAATGACCTCTTGTGCCAAAACATTATCGAAATCAGCACGAGGCACTTGCCACGTCCAATCCCAACCTTTGCCGTACTTCTTGCCAAAATCAAACTGACATACTTGTTCCCCACGAATAAAACGGGCACCCCATTTTACTTCGTACTTTTGGGCTTCCAAGGCTGGCATAAAACCCGCTTCCTCAAAATGATCCATCACGCGCGGAATAAGGCTCTCACCTACTACCAAACGCGGGAATTTAGTTTTCTCTACCACGCGCACCTTCACACCGTTGTTGTGCAAATAGGCTGCTGATACACAACCCGAAGGACCTGCGCCAATTACCAATACATCTGTTACTTCTTTTTTCATAGATACTCTTTTTTAAAAGTATGGGGACAAATATACTACTTTTTTTGTAAAACTACGCTTCTTCGTCGTGAATAAAGCGTTTTTTAGCCAAAAGTTCTTCTTCTGTTTCTTTGTAGGCATCATCGGGCACACAGCAATCCACAGGACATACAGCAGCGCATTGGGGTTCATCGTGAAAACCAATGCATTCAGTACACTTGTCCGCCACGATAAAGTAAATATCATCACTGATAGCTTGCTGAGGCTCGTCCGCATCCACTTCCAATCCGCTCGGTAATACCACACGTCCCTTTAAGGTCGTACCATCGCTATAACGCCAATCGTCAGCACCTTCATAAATAGCATTGTTAGGACATTCGGGTTCGCAAGCCCCGCAATTGATACAGTCGTCAGTTATTATTATAGCCACTTGAGTTTTATGTTTTTAGTTATGAATTATCAGTTAAAAAGGGTGCAAAGATAATACTTTTATTTCTATTATTCAACAACTACCCATAATCACCTTCTACAAACTCCACTTTTTCTACTATTTTGCAAGCCTTATCCTTTATCATTTCTCCACCTTTTCTTCGTTCATTGTTCGTCTTTTATTCGTTCATTGTTCGTCTTTTGTTCGTCTTTTGTTCGTTCATTGTTCGTTCTTTGTTCGTCTTTTGTTCGTTCTTTGTTCGTTCTTTGTTCGTCTTTTGTTCGTTCTTTGTTCGTCTTTTGTTTATCTGCCTGTGCGGCTCGCACCGTCTTTTATTTGGTTACTCTTTGTTTAGTTGCCTATCGTGCTACGACCTCGTATCATCATCGATTTAGTATTATTGGCATTATTGGCATTTTTGATATTATTACTTTTTTTTCACTACTTTACTGAAAATCCCTTTCCATCGGTATTGTCTTACCCATTTACCTTCTTCAGGAGTCAGTAAGTAAGGTTGTTTTTCTTGTTTAGCTTTATAAAATCCTTTGCAATAATCTAAGAAGAGTTTACCATTGCGTTTTCTTATGGCTAATTTTATGGCAGCGAGTAAAGTGAGGAAGAAACCGTATCGCAGACGGTAGAAAACGCTTCCTTGCAGGTAACGGGCATTGCTTTTATAGCCAGCACCTGTCGGGCGTAGGTGTTTTACGTGAAGAGTATCGTCAGTTTGTACTGTCCAACCGTGGTAGCGCGCCAATAGCTCATCGGCGGTGTCCCAGCCCATAGCTATTTTAAGTCCACCTATCGCTTCAAAACACGCCTTCCGATAAGATTTTACAGCACCTCTTAGGTGGTCTTTATTAGTGAGATTCTCAAGTATCCAAGAGCCATTTCTCTCAATATAACAAAAGCCCCCAAACATTCCCAACTGTGGATTTTCACTGTATTGCTGACACATTGTTTCGAGATAATTATTGGGGAAGATGAGGTCAGCATCAAACTTGCAAATCACCTCTACGTCTTCTTTTAGGTAAGGAAGCCCATAGTTGAAAGTCTGCACTATTTTAGCCCCTGGTAGATGTTCACCCTTCTCACTGCGTTGCACCAATTGTACTACGGGATATTGGGTAGCAATTTGGTTCACTACCTCAGCAGTGGTATCGGTAGAACCGTCGTCTACTACTATAATTTGATAGGGGAGATAGGTCTGATTTAGCAGAGATTGCAAGGTAACACCAATGCTTTCAGCTTCGTTATAAGCAGGGATAATAATTCCGATATTCATTTACTTAGCACTATCAGTTTCTATAAGTCCGTCTTTTAAGCGGACAATCCGTTTGGCATACCGAGCAATGTCTTCTTCGTGGGTTACCAAGATAACGGTATTCCCTTTTTGGTAGATTTCGTCAAAAAGGTTCATTATTTCATAAGAAGTTTTAGAGTCAAGATTCCCAGTAGGCTCATCGGCTAAGATAATTGAAGGGTGGTTTACCAAAGCTCTCGCTATAGCTACTCTTTGGCGTTGCCCTCCTGATAGTTCATTGGGCTTGTGAAGCATACGGTTTTCTAATCCCACTAATTTCAGTACTTCTTTAGCGCGTTCGTGTCGTTTTTCTTTCTTAACGCCTGCGTATACCATAGGTAAAGCTACATTGTCTAAAGCCGTAGTACGTGGCATTAGGTTGAAGGTTTGAAATACGAAGCCTATCTCTTTATTGCGAATGTCGGCTAATTCCGAGTCGCTCATCTTGCTTACGTCTTTACCGTTCAGGATATACTCGCCTGAGGTAGGCGTATCTAAGCACCCTAAGATGTTCATCAAAGTAGATTTACCAGAGCCCGATGGTCCCATAAGGGCAAGGTATTCTCCCTTTTCTATAGATAGGTTGATGCCTTTCAGTACGTGCAGTATTTCAGACCCTAATCTAAAATCTCGTTTGATATTTTTAATCTCTAATAAACTCATTTTTCTTACTGAATATTTTGGTTTAAGAAATGTAATAGCTTTCCAAAGGCTTTTCCACGGTGACTGATACGGTTCTTTTCTTCTTGGGTCAGCTCGGCAAAAGTTTGGTCAGAACCCTCAGGAATAAATATAGGGTCATACCCAAAACCGTTAGTGCCTACAGGGGTAGTGCCTATACGTCCCTTTGCGATACCTTCAAAAGTATATATAGAGCCATCTAAACATAAAGCAATAACCGTTTTAAACTGAGCCTCTCTGTGTGAGATTCCTTCCATATTCTTTAGTAGCAAATACATATTGTCTGCATCGCTTTTGTGCTCACCTGCATACCGTGCCGAATATACCCCAGGAGCATTGTTTAATACCTGTACTTCTAAGCCTGTATCATCGGCAAAAACGTTGCAATGATAATGCTCTTTGATGTATTGAGCTTTCAGCAAAGCGTTGCCCTCAATTGTAGTAGCAGTCTCGGCTATATCGTCATTGCAACCTATGTCGCTCAAACTTAGCAGTTCGATATTTTTAGGTAAAAGGGCTTGTATTTCCTTTAATTTATGCTGATTATGGGTGGCAAATACTAATTTCATACAGATATAAAACTCGAAAAGAGGTTACTTAGCAAGCATAACCTCTTCTCTAAATATGAAAACAATAAAATTATTCCTTTTCTTCTATCTTTTCTTCAGAGGCTTCAGCTAATTGTGTTTTTTGCAAATGCTTTAGCTCACGAAGTTTATTTTCCCACGTTTTAAGAGCTTCTTTTTGGTTGTTGATGTTCTTAATCACATCGCGTACTAATGGGTTCTTCTCATCAATATTACCAAAGAAAGCTAAGTTGTTTTCTAACTGTAGTATCTCCGATTTGAGTTCATCAATACGACGTCTTACAAAAATCACCTCATTGTTAAGGGAATTCTCGTTATCATCGTTGATAAGTCGTTCTAACTTGTTGTTATACTTGATAAGCTCAATTTCTTGCTTATCAAAATTGAGTTTCTTGTATAGAGCATCAATAATCTTATGAAATTTGATGTCGATGGTTCTCTTAGAATGATGAGTGTTTCCTATAGCATTCCATTCATTCACAAAGTTTTGTAAGGTTGCTATCTCTTTATCTCTATCGGTGCCTAATTGATATTCTTTCAGCTTATCCAAAAAGGCTTTCTTTTGTTCAAGTGCATCAGACTCTTTATTTTTAGAATGCTGAATAGTCTCAGCAAATCTACTGAAATACGTATCACAAGCTCTCTTGAATTCCTTCCAAATTTTTTCGGTATTTCTAAGAGGAACGCTTCCTATTTCTTTCCACTCTCTCTGAATGTTCTTCATCAGTTCAGTAGTGGTTTCCCAATCGGTGCTATTTTGGTTAGCTTTTGCTATTTCTAATAAGGCTAATTTCTTAGTGAGGTTCTCTTGTTGCTCTTTTTTGAGTGTTTTGTAAAATTGATTCTTCTTCTTGTTAAAAGCACGTAAAGCTATATTGAAAGATTTCCATACCTCATCAGCTTGTTGTAAAGGTACTTTTCCTACATTTAGGAACGACTGACGTAAATCTTCTACTTGCTTAGAAAGCTGTTTCCAAGCGCTGTGAGTAGTAGGCTCTTTCTCACCGAGTTTCTTAATCCGCTCAATGATGCCTTGCTTCTTCACTGCATTTTCTTCGTATATCTTATCTAAGTTTTTGAGGTAATATTGGCGTTTGTCGTGTATTTTCTTAGTAAGTTCACTGAAACGTTGCCATATGCTTTCGCGGTGTTCTTTATCTACAGGGCCTATTTCCTCTTTCCAAACACGGTGTAACACTTGTAGCTCACGAGAGGCAATGAGAGCATCTACGTCGTCTTGAGCAAGTGCTTCGGCACGCTCAATAATTTTTAGTTTTTCTTCTAAATTGCGCTTAAAGTCGATGTCACGTAAGTCTTTGCTGAGGTGGATAAAGTCATAGAAGTTCTCTACGTGGTGGTGATAAGTATTCCACAAATCCTCATAATCGGCATTAGAGACGGCTCCTGCTTTGCGCCAACGCTCTTGCAATTGTTGGAACTGCTTGAAGGTAGTACCCAAATGTTCTTCCGCATTGAGAAGGCTTTTGAGTTCTTCGATGATTTCTCGGCGTTTAGCAAGGTTTTCTTTATGGGTTTTCTCAATCTCTTTATAGTATTGATTGCGCTTTTCGCGATAATCGTTGAAAGCGGTGTAGAATTCTCTATAAACAGGAATTTCGTAAGAAAAATTATACAATTCTCCTCCGTCGGCTATGAACTCTTCTTTTTTCTCTTCTACAAGAGCGTCGTATTTTTTGTCGAACTCATAACGAATAGCGTCCACTTGCTTTTTGATAGCTTGGGTTTTCTCAGTTTGGAGTAGTTCTTTTAGTTCTTTGGTTAATTCACTAAGAGACATTGCCTCATAGTTTACTAATGACGCATCTTCTAAACGGTTGTCCTCGCGGTTATCCTCTATGGCTAATGTGTTTTTTTCCTCTGACATATCTAAGATTTAAATGCAACTATTGTTTAAAAACGCTACTAAATTACAACAATATTTTGAATTACCTACTATTTTTCTGTAAATATTTTTCTGCTTAATGTGTAGTAGAAATGTAAGTAGTTTATTATCAGTGTTTATTATGGGAGATTTCTTTAAGGCTTTCGATAAGAAAATCGACGTCTTTTGCTGTGTTAAAGATGGAAAAAGAGCATCTGAGCGAAGGATATTGTAGTGCTTCCTCAGGTAAAAAAGCCGATAGTACGTGAGAGGTTTGCACGCTTCCACTCTGGCAAGCACTCCCTTTGGAACAAGCAATGCCTTTTAAGTCTAACTGAAAAAGCAGGGTGCTATTTTGGTTTTTCAACAAGGGAAAACCTATGTTCACAATGGTGTAACTGCTTTCGTCTAAACTATCCGACATTCCATTAAATACCGCATCTGGGAAATGATGTTTGAGTTGTTTGATAAAATAACGCTTCAGGTCTTTGAGCTTTTCAGTGTTTCTATCCAAATTAGTGTATGATAGACTAAAAGCGACTTCCATTCCTACTATATTATGAACAGCTTCGGTACCTGCACGCAAGCCTTTTTCTTGTTCGCCCCCTGTGATACTGCTGTGTAGCGCAATGCCTTTTCTAATAAAAGCAAAGCCTATTCCTTTAGGTCCGTGAAACTTATGAGCTGAAGCTGTGATAAAATCTACAGGAATCTCTTGTAAGTTAATAGGATAATGCCCTACAGATTGTACTGTATCAGAATGAAAATAGGCTCCTTTTTCTTTGCAAAGTGTAGCAACCTTTTTTAAAGGTAAAATATTTCCTATTTCATTGTTTAGATGCATCAAACTTACTAATACCTTTTTTTCAGTGTATTGATCAAGTAAGTTCTTTAAATGTTGAAGATCT
>ERZ773079.2275-NODE-2275-length-10812-cov-3.024728_pt1 | contig 10812 bp, 7 predicted proteins | sample MGYA00511355_ERZ773079 | MGnify/ENA primary metagenome ERZ773079 (study PRJEB29015, sample SAMEA2737979) | human oral metagenome | biome: human oral; feature: human-associated habitat; material: dental | place: China | collected 2117 ... | reverse complement strand
GTATCACGATACCAACGATCTGGCTGTCTTTGATCTTCATCTACATCTTCTCGGTCAAGCTGTCTTTGATACCAATCCATACGACGGGACTCACGGGGCTGATTCTGCCGTCTCTCGTGCTCTCCTTCTACTACATGGGGCTGTATGTGCGCCGCCTGCGCGGTGCGCTCCTCGAAGAGCATCAAAAGGACTATGTGACGGGCGCGCGCGCCCTCGGGCTTTCCGATTCGCGCATCCTCTGGCGCTACATCATGCCGAACGCGCTGCCGAACATCATCACGATGTTCGGCCTGTCCTTTGGCAGTCTCTTGGGCGGCACGGTCGTCATCGAGGCGATCTTCGGCTGGCGCGGCATGGGCTTTTTGATGGTCGAGGCCATAAAGAACAACGACTTCACGCTCATGCAGGCCTACGTCCTCTGGGGCGCGGGCATCTTCATCCTCGTCAACCTCGCGGCGGACATCCTCTGCCTGTGGCTGAATCCCAAGGTGCGCGAACAGGAGGTGGGCTGACATGGGGCTCTTCTTCTCGCGCATGAGGCGCGACCCGCTCTTCTGCGTGCTCGCGGCGCTCCTTCTCCTGTGGATCGCCGCGATGTTCGCCGTGCCGCCTTTCCTCCCCTACGACGCCTATACGAACGATATGGGCGCACGCCTCCTGCCGCCGTCGGCAGAGCACATCCTCGGTACGGATCAGCTCGGGCGCGACCTTCTCTCGCGCGTCCTCGTCGGCGGCCAGGCGAGCCTTTCGGCGTCCCTTGTGAGCGGCATCCTGTCTGCCGTCTTCGGCATCGGCGTCGGCGCGGCGATGGCTCTGACGCGCGGCCGCATGCAGCTCATCTCGACGGGAATCGTCGACTTCTTCCTCGCCTTTCCGAGCCGCGTCTTCCTCGTCGCGCTCCTCGGCTTCCTGGGGCCGAACGTCGGCAACGTCATCCTCGCCGTCTTCATCACAACGTGGGCGGAGTATGCGCGCATCGTGCGCACGATCGTTCGCACGGAGCGCGAGAAGCCTTACGTGCGCTACGCTGACGCGTCGGGCATCCCGTTTTCGCGGCGGCTCTTTCGCTATGTGCTGCCGAACGTCGTGCCGCAGATGTTCGTCTTCTTCTTCCAGCACTTGAGCGACATCGTGCTCATCGTCGCGGGACTGTCGCTCATCGGCATCGGCATCCAGCCGCCGACGCCCGAATGGGGCATGCTCCTCATGGGATCGAAGGACTACATGCAGACGGCGCCGTGGCTCTTGATGTTCCCCGGACTTGCCATCTTCATCACGGTCATCCTCTTCAGCCTCATGGGCGACGAACTGCGCGACATCTTCGAGCCGCGCTGGGAAAGGAGGGGGGAGAAATCATGAGCGAAAAGAACACAGCCGCGCACAGCGCGAAATCCTCGCCGCATCTGCCCTTCCTCGCCGTCGATCACCTTTCCATTGATGTGGCGAAAAAGCGCGTCCTCGACGACGTGTCGCTCGCATTGGAGGCGGGCGAGGCGCTTTCCATCATCGGCGCAAGCGGCTCGGGCAAATCGACGCTCCTGCGCGCCATCCTCGGGCTTCTGCCGCACGAGGGCAAGGCGATCGCGGGCGACATCCTCTACCACGGCGCACCGCTTTTGAAGAACGCCGCGCTGCAAAAGGAACTGGCCGGGCGCGACTTCGCCATGGTCTTCCAGAATCCCGGCAACTACCTGCGCGTGCGCCGCCAGTACGAGGACTTTCTGCGTGCACACGGCGTTCTCAAGAAGGAGTGGCCGGCCCTGATGGAAGACCGCCTCAGAGCCGTCGGCTTCAGCGAGCCGAAGCGCGTGCTCAGCGCCTACCCGTTCCAACTGTCGGGCGGCGAGCGCCAGCGCACGGCGACGGCGATCACGCTCTCGCTCTCGCCGAAGCTCCTCCTGCTCGACGAGCCGACGAGTGCGCTCGACCCCATCGCTTCGCTCGAATTCCTCGACCGCATGAAGCTCCACCAGTCGCGCGGCGCGGCGATCCTCTTCGTCACGCACAACATCCGCGCGGGCGCCTACCTCGGCGACCGCCTGCTGATCTTGAAGGACGGGCGCATCGTAGAAACCGGCCCGACACAGGAAGTCATGGAAGCGCCGCAGGAAGCCTACACGAAGGAACTCTTGGCGGCGATCTTGGAGGTGAAGTCATGACGGCAGAAAAGAGGACAGGCGAAATGCCCGACGTGCACGAAGACATGCGCGCGCTCCTTGAGGTCACGGACGTAAAGAAGGCCTTCGATACGCAGCGCGGCAGGCAAGAAGTCCTGCGCGGCGTATCGCTTCGCCTCGCGCCCGGCGAAGTCTGCGGCATCGTCGGCGCAAGCGGCTCGGGAAAATCAACGCTCTTTCGCATCATCGCAGGCTCAGAGCTGCCCGACGAAGGCACGGTGCAGAAAAGGGGCGTCGTGCGCATGGTCTTTCAAGATCCGCGCGAGGCCTTTTCGCCGCGCATGCAGATGCGCGACTTCTTCCGCACGGCGCTCGAAAAGGCAGACGAGACGAAAGCCGCGCTCGAAAGCCGCATCCTCGCCATGCTCGCCGAGGTGCATCTCGCGCCCGCCGTCCTCGCCGCCCTGCCGCACCAGCTTTCGGGCGGCGAGCTGCAGCGCGTCATCATCGCGCGAACGCTGCTCCAAGAGCCGGACATCGTGCTCTTCGACGAGCCGACGAGCGCACTCGACGTCATCACGCAGAAAGAAATCCTCGATCTCATCGCCGCGCTCCGCCGACGCTTCCGCTTCGCAGGACTCTTCGTCGGGCACGAACTCGGCGCCGTGCAGCATGTAGCGGAGCGCATCTATGTGCTCGCGGACGGCCGCTTCGTCGAGACGCTCGCGGCAAAAGACCTCGCGCATGCCAAGCACGAAGCGACGCTCGCGCTGCTGCACGCGAGCGAGCTTCTCGGCTGAGGCACACGATCTTACCGAAGTCTGCCAAGCGGCATCACCCCGCTTGTATCATAGATTGCAGGGACGCAGAACGACAAGACCGTGCGGCCAAGAGTAAGGGGCTGTGCGCGAATCCCTTGTCTTTTATCCGTTCCTGCAAGGAGACGGGCGCGGAAGCGTCCGAGATTCATTTGAGGAAAATGCTGCTGTATTTTCCACGGGGAGGTTTATTCATGAAACGTATCTTTACCGCGATCTTCCTCATCTGCTCCCTACTGGCCTTCACAGGCTGCGGCGGGGGCGGCATGAAGAGCAAGGCAGGGCATCTCAATCTCGCCCTTTGGTGGTTCGGCGAGACGCTCGACCCCGCGCACGCCTGGGACGGCTGGACGCTGACGCGCATCGGCGCGGGCGAAACGCTCGTCGCCGTCAACGAACACATGGAGTTCGTGCCGCAGCTCGCCGACAAGTGGGAGAACGTCAATCCGACGACGTGGCGCTTCCACATCCGCCCGAACGTGAAGTTCCAGGACGGCACGCCGATGACGCCCGAGCTGGTCAAGGCGTCGCTCGAACGCACGATGCAGGAAAACGACCGTGCGAAGAAAGCTCTGCACGCGAAAGAAATCCGCGTAGACGGGGAAAACATCGTCATCGAGACGGAAGAGCCCAACGCCTCCTTGATCTCGGCGCTTTCCGACCCGCTCTTCATCATCGTCAACACGCAGGCGGACATGTCGAAGGTCGCCTCCACGCCCGTTCTCACGGGCCCCTATACCATCACGGAATGGAAGAAAGGCTCCGAGATTCAGATGAAGCGCAACGAGCACTATTGGGACGGCAAGCCCGGGCTTGACACGGTCACGGTCAAGCTCTTCGAGGACGACACCTCGCGCGCCATGGCTCTGCAGTCGGGCGAGATCGACCTCATGCAGCGCATGACGGAGGCAAACCGCAGCCTCTTCGCAGACAAGCCCGATTATACCATCTACGAGACGACAGGCGTGCGCGTCTTCATGGTCACGCCATACCAAGGCGATGGCATTTTCACGGACAAGAACCTCAGAAAGGCGCTCGCCTACATGCTCGACAACGACGCCCTCGCCAAGTCCTACGGCAATTCCGTAGCAGCGGGCGAGCCGTTCCCGCCGAGCGTCCCCTACGGGCACACGGGACAGAAGGTCACGTACGATCCGGCGAAATCCGAGGCGCTCTTTGCGGCGGCAGGCTGGAAGAAGAACGCGCAGGGCATGTACGAAAAGGACGGCAAGCCCCTGACGCTCCGCTTCGCAACCTGGGGCACGAAGACAACGCTCTATGAAGCCATCGAATCGCAGCTTCGTGCCGGCGGCATTGATGTGAAGATGGTTCATGTGCAGGAGCCGGACAAGGTCGATGAAGTCGGCGGCTTCGACCTGCTCGAAGAAGATTGGTCCGTCGCGACGACGAACGATCCGTACCCGTGGCTGCGCGGCATGCTCTACTCGAAGAGCGGAAAAAACACGAACCACAGCCGCTATGCCAGCCCCGCCTTCGACGCCATCATAGACGAGATGGCCACAGCGCTCGATCCCGCACAGAAAGACGCCCTCGTCATGAAGGCGGCGCAGCAGATCATGGAAGATCAGCCCTCAATATTCCTCATCGTGCCGACGACGACCGTCGTGGGCAAGTCGAACGTCAAGAACGTCAAGATCTTCCCGCTCGACTACTACCTGCTGACGAAGGATATCACGGTGGAATGAGCCAGAAACAAAAGAAAATGAAAGGTTGTCGTTCATGAAAAAATATATATGCGGCGCGGCTCTCAGCGCCGCCCTCCTCTCCTCCTCCGCCCTCGCCTCTGCGGCGGCGAACCCCTTCAGCGACGTGCCCGCCGATCACTGGGCGTATGACGCTGTCGCACAGCTTGCCGACGACGGCGTCATCGAAGGGTACGGCGACGGCACGTATCGCGGCCAGAACGAGATCACGCGCTACGAGATGGCGCAGATGGTCGCCAAGGCGATGGCGAAGGAAGATCAGGTCAATGCACAGCAGAAGGCCATGATCGACCGCCTCGCCGCAGAGTTCAGCGAAGAGCTGGGCAACCTCGGCGTTCGCGTGGAAAATCTTGAGCAAAAGGTGGACAACGTGAAGTGGGAGGGCGAACTTCGCTACGTCCACCTCTCGCACCGCGACGAAAATGCCGCAGGCGCGACCGACAAGCACTCGGTCAACACGCTGCAGCTGCGCCTCCTGCCCGTCGCCACGGTCAACGATCACTGGAAAGTGCGCGCGCGTCTGACCGGCTCAGTGAAGCTCGCAGAAGATCAGGCGAGCAACGTCGCCTTGAGCTACCTCTACGCCGACGGCAACTACGGCAATCTGCGCATCCAAGCGGGCAAGATGTCGCACTTCTGGTCGTACTCCGACGACGGCCTCGTCGCCGACTCGTGGTTCTCGGGCGCGATCTTGACCTACGGCACAAAGACGAAGATCATGGTCGAAGGCGGACGCTGGAACATGGGGAACGCCGCCCTCAGCATCTCGGGCAGCGACAAGCTCGGCGGCCGCACGGCCTCAGACTACACGGCGAAGCACTACGGCATCGGCGTCGACCATGCGACGGGAAAACTGCAGGCGGGCGTCGCCTACCGCCACTATGATTCGGACGTGTTCCAGTTCCTGCCCGCCTATCGCGACGGCACCGTGACGGACAAGGCGGGCATCCTCTCCGTCGGCGGCAAGTACAGCTTCACGAAGGATGTCGCCCTCGCCGCGCACTACGCGAGGAATCTCGAAGCGGACAACTACAACCAGTCGGCAGACATTCAGCTCAACTACAAAGGCTCGAACGTCGCCAGCTCCGGCTCATGGGGCATGTACCTCGCCTATCGCCACCTCGGCGGCTACAGCACGCTCATGCCGACCTACGAGCTGCACCGCCAGACCTACAAGATCCCCGTGGCGGGCGGCGAGTACGGCACGAAAGGCTGGGTCATCGGCGCAAGCTACGCGCCGATGAAGAACACGAACATCGACATGGCCTACTTCCACGGCAAGTCGCTCGGAAGCGACCGCAGCGCGAAGACCTTCTACACGCGCGTGCAGATGTTCTGGTAAGGTCTGGGAAATCGCATAAATAAAAACAGGACGCCGCAGGAGGGGAATTTTCCTGCGGCGTCCTGTTTTTATATGAACAGCCGCCTTTTTATCTCCATCATTCAACAATAAAATGATGGAGATAAAAAGAACCGATCCTATGCTATAATAGAACGAAAGAAAGGAGGCGACACGCCCATGAAGCAGCGATTCACCTACGGCGTCGTGCATATCGGCTCTGTTCATACGAGCCTCCTCATCGTGTCATTCGCCGCGCTCGACGATGTCGAGATCATCGAGCGCGTGCGCAAGGAGACGCGGTTCGGCGAGGAGGTGTTCCGTCACGGGCGGCTCTCCTTTGACTCGATCCGCGAGCTTTGCCGCATCCTCGCAGGCTTTCGCCGGCTTCTCGCCGACTACGGCGTGACGCAGGTCTTCGCCATCGGCACGTCCGTCCTGCGCGAGGCGGAAAATCGCCTCGGCATCCTCGATCAGATTCGCATCCGCACAGGCTTTACGGTTGAAGTCGCCGACATGACGCAGGAGATCTACTACAAGTTCTTTGCCCTGAGTCACGAGCTTTTGGAGAATGCGGAGAACTTTGGCGAAAAGCCCGTGCTGCTCATGGACATCACGTCGAGCGGACTCGGCCTCACGGGCTGGCAGGCGGGCAGGCTGCTCTTTCAGCAGAACGTCGCGAGCGGCAGCCTGAGCATCCTTGAGCATTTCAGCGAGAAGGAACGCGAGAGCCTGACCTTTCCCTCTGCCGTGCGCGACTACATCCACGCGACACTCTCGCCGCTCTGGCCGAGCATCAAGCATCATGCGATCCGTCATCTCGTGCTCTCGGGACTCGAAGCGCGCACCGTCGCCGCGCTCCTCGCGCCGGGCGCGAAAGGCGCGTATACGTTCGTAGAGGGCGAGGACTTCCTGCGCTTCCTCGACTCCTTCGCGGGGCTGACTCCGCAGAAGCTCATGACGCGCTGCGCCGTCACCGAGAGCCGCGCCCATCTCCTCATGCCGACACTGCTCCTCTACGGCGAAGTCGTGCGTGCGACGCGCGTCAAGGGCATGTTCCTCATGGGCACGACATTTCTCATGAGCTACAGCGTCTATCGCGGCGCACAGCTGGCGGAACTTTCGTGCCTCGCCGAGCAGGAGGAGCGCACCGTGCAGCTCGCACGCACGACGGCGGAGAAGTACGGCTCGACGAGAGAGCACTGCGCGCGCGTCGAGCGGGCGGCCACGGAGATCTTTTGCGCCTTGGGCGGCGCACATGGGCTTTCCTCGCGCGCACTCTTGCTGCTCAGACTCAGCGCGATCCTGCACGAGACGGGAAAATTCATCAACCTGCGCCACTACAGCCGCTATTCCTATCAGATCATCATGGGCACCGACTTCTTCGGCGTTTCCGAGGCGGAAAAGGAAATCGTCGCGAGCGTCGCCTACTACTACAACCGCGAGAATCCCGGCAGCAAGGATGAGCACTATGCGCGCCTTTCGCACGAGCAGCAGGTCACGATGCTCAAGCTATGCGCCATCCTGCGCCTTGCGGACGCGCTCGACCAAGGGCACAGCGGCAAGATAGCAAAACTCTCGGTCAAGCTCTCAAAGGAGGAGCTTTGCGTGCGCTTCGAAGCGGAAGAGGACATCTCCTTGATTCGCTGGACATTCGCCCGCGCCGCCGCGCTCTTTCGTGAAATCTTCGGCATCGAGCCTGTCCTGTGCAAAGCGTGAGGAGGAATCGTCATGGACATGTTGAAAAGAGCCTATTTCCTGAACCGCGAATGTTCGTGGCTGAGCTTCAACCAGCGCGTCCTCAAGGAATCGACGCGCGAGGAGAATCCCCTGTTGGAGCGCCTGCGCTTCATCGCCATCGCCTGCTCGAACCTCGATGAATTCTTCATGATCCGCGTCGCCGGCCTGAAGCACCTCGTCGCGAGCGGCGTCGCGCACAAGGACATCGCAGGGCTTTCTCCCGGCGAGCAGATGCTCGCCGTCTCGCGCCAGGCGCACCGCCAATACCGCGCGATCTATCGCTGCCTCGCGCTCGTCACCCGAGAACTCGCCGCAGAGGGCATAAGCTTCGTGCGCCCCGAAGAGCTGACGGGGGAGCGGGCGCTGTGGCTCGCGGAGCTTTTCGAGCGCGAGATCTATCCCGTCGTCACGCCCATGGCGCTCGACCCCGCGCACCCCTTCCCCTTCCTCGCGAGCCGCAGCCTGAACCTCGCCGTGAAACTTCGCCGCGCGGGCGAAAGCGCCGAGCATCTCGCCATCGTTCCCGTGCCCGCGCCCGTGCTCGACCGCCTGTGGAAACTGCCGGGCGAGCCGACCTTCCTCTTCTTGGAGGACATTCTGCGCTTCTTCGCCGCACGTTTCTTCACGGGCTGGGAAATCGTGCAGACGGCGGCCTTCCGTCTCACGCGCGACGCCGACCTCGACATCCGCGACGACGTCGAAGATCTCTTGGCAGAAGTCGAGAAATCGCTCGAAAAAAGGCGCAAGGGCGCCGCCGTGCGCCTTGAGGTCGCCGAGGACTTTCCCGCCGATCTCCTCGATTTCCTCAAGGAGCAGCTTTCGCTGGAGGAAATGGACGTCTACCGTGCAAAAGGCCCGCTCGGCGCCGCCTTCTTCGCCGCGCTCGCCAATCTCGCGGGCTTCGACCGCCTGCGCTACCCGCGCTTTTCCCCGCGCCCGGCAGAGCTTGCCGCCGAAGGCGACATCTGGCAGGCGATTGAAAAAGACGACATCCTCGTGCACCATCCATTCGATTCCTTCGCCATCGTGGAAGGCTTCCTCGCCCGTGCCGCCGCCGACGAGCGCACGCTCGCCATCAAGCAGACGCTCTACCGCGTCGCAGGCGACTCGCCCATCATCGCCGCGCTCGAAGAGGCCGCGAAAAACGGCAAGCAGGTCACCGTGCTCATGGAGGTCAAGGCGCGTTTCGACGAAGAGAACAACATCCTCATGGCGCGCCGTCTCGAAGAAGCGGGCTGCCACGTCATCTACGGCATCTTGGGGCTCAAGACGCACTCGAAGATCACGATGGTCATACGGCGTGAAGAAGACGGCATCCGCCGCTACTGCCATCTCGCGACGGGCAACTACAACGGCGCGACGGCGAAGATCTACACCGACGTCGGCCTCTTCACCGCCGACGTCCTCACGGGCGTCGACGCCTCGGCGTTCTTCAACTTTCTCTCGGGCTTCTCCGATCCGCCCGTCTGGAACCGCCTCGCCGTCGCCCCGCTGACGCTAAGGGAGCGCATCACCGAGAGCATCGAGCGGGAAATCGCGCACGCCAAGCGGGGCGAACGCGCCTACATCGCAGCGAAGATGAATTCGCTCCTTGACCGCTTCATCATCGCCAAGCTCTACGAAGCCTCGGCGGCAGGCGTCGAAATCGACCTCATCGTGCGCGGCATCTGCGTGCTGCGCCCCGGACTCAAGGACGTCAGCGAAAACATCCGCGTGCGCAGCATCGTCGGCCGCTTCCTCGAACACAGCCGCATCTTCTGCTTCTATAACGGCGGCAAGGAGGACGTCTTCCTCTCGTCCGCCGACTGGATGCCGAGGAATCTCAACAACCGCATCGAACTCATGACGCCCGTGCGCAAAAAGGCGCACAAGAAGCGCCTGCTCGCGCTCCTCCTTACCTACCTCGCCGACAACACGCGCGCCTGGCTCATGCATCCCGACGGCAGCTACCGCCGCGTGCGCCGCGCCAAAGGCGAAAAACCGCGTGCCGCGCAGGAGGAGCTGATGAAATAATTTCGTTGTGACCCTCTGGTTGCTCAGACGGGAAGAAACTGCTATAATGAATCGAAATATCTAGTTATAGAAAAAAGTTTCAAGTCTAAAGACCCAAGAGGAGAAAACGAATGTCCAACAAGAAGTTCTCGCGCCCATCCTTGGCGCTTTTTACAGCGATTGCTCTGAGCGGCGGAGCATTCTTTGCGCCGTCCTTCGCCTCTGGGGCGGATGTGACGATCGACAGCACGCATCCGCCCCAGAGGAATGTGCCGAACCCCGATGCTCCCAGTACGCCGAACAGTGCGGCGAGCGTCGGGACGGGCAGCGAGGATGCGTCGGGCAACAGCTTGACGGTCGATCGGTATCAAGAGGATACGCTGAGCGTCTTCGGCGGCGTCGCCCGAGGTACGGGAAACGCCGACGGTAATACGGTGCGCATCAAGGGCGCGACGACGGAGATCGCTTCCATCTATGGCGGCGCGGCATGGGGCGCAGGTCATGCCAAAGGCAACAAAGTCTACTTCGATGCGGGGACGATGTCGTTTGCCGAATGGCTGGTCGGCGGCTACGCCGGACGCAGCGGCACGGCGGAAGAAAACACCGTCGAGGTAAACGGCGGCAAGACGGAGTCTCTTTACGGCGGCTTTTCCAACAGCAGGAATGCGGCGGGGCAAATCCAGAAGAATCATGTTGTCATTCGAGGCGGGACGATTGCGGGAAAGGTCTACGGCGGCGTTTTCGGCGGTGCACATGCCACGGGCGATGTGACGCACAACACGGTCACGATCACGGGCGGCACATTGAAGAAAGCGGTATGCGGCGGCTCGCTTGAAAAAGCGGATTCCACAGGCAATGTGGCGCACAACGAGGTCACCGTCGCGGGCGGGGTCTTCCGGAAGGACGTCTACGGCGGCTATACGCGGCGTGGCGGCGCCCTGACGGGGAATATCGTCACGATCACGGGCGGCGAGTTGAACAGCGTCTATGCTGCGTATTCCGCCGGCAATGTCAGCGAGATCAAGGGCAACGTCGTCAACCTCGGCGACGGGAAAAATGAGATGAAGGCGGGCTATCGGATC
>ERZ773079.2274-NODE-2274-length-10821-cov-10.480959_pt1 | contig 10821 bp, 11 predicted proteins | sample MGYA00511355_ERZ773079 | MGnify/ENA primary metagenome ERZ773079 (study PRJEB29015, sample SAMEA2737979) | human oral metagenome | biome: human oral; feature: human-associated habitat; material: dental | place: China | collected 2117 ... | reverse complement strand
AGACCGACACCGGCCACGAGCTGCTCCTGCTGCGCCCGCTCCTGGCCGACTACGTCCTGTCCATGCCCCGCGGCGCGCAGGTGGTCTACCCCAAGGACTCCGGTCAGGTCATCGCCCTGGGCGACATCTTCCCCGGCGCCCGCGTCCTGGAGGCCGGCGTCGGCTCGGGGGCCCTCACCATGAACCTGCTCTCCGCCATCGGGGAGGGCGGCCACCTGCTGTCCATCGAGCGTCGTGAGGACTTCGCCCGGATCGCCGCCTCCAACGTCGACGCCTGGTTCGGCCGCCACCACCCCGCCTGGGAGCTGCGCACCGGGGACTTCGCCGACGTCGTCGCCGCCCGGGTGGAACCCGGCAGCATCGACCGGGTGGTCCTGGACATGCTCGCCCCCTGGGAGAACGTCGAGGCCGCTTCCCAAGCCCTGGCCCCGGGCGGACTCTTCCTGGCCTACGTGGCCACCGTCACCCAGCTCTCCCGCACCGTGGAGGCCCTGCGACACAGCGGCCTGTTCACCGAGCCCGAGTCCTGGGAGTCCATGGTGCGCACCTGGAACGTCGACGGACTCGCCGTGCGCCCCGACCACCGCATGGTGGCGCACACCGGCTTCCTGCTGACCGCCCGTCGCCTGGCCGCAGGCTCCCGGCCCCTGACCCGCAAGCGCCCGCCCGCCCGCGGCGCCTACGACGAGGGCGGCTACTGGCTGCCCGACGACGTCAAGGAGCGCACCAGCACCGATAAGAAGGTCCGCCGCGTTCTGCGTGACTGCCAGGCCAAGCAGCCCTCCGACGCCACACCCGTTCTCAGCGGGAGCGCGGACGACGACCAGGACGGTACTGACCATGTCTGAGACGTCTGCGGCCGGCGCAGGCACAGCTCAGCCACTGGGGATGCCTGCTGCGGACTTCACCAGCCACCAGCTGCGTGAGGCCCGCGCCCAGGCCGTCAGCCTGGCGGCCAAGAACGAGCGCCTGGTGGCCGCTCTGGGCACCGCCCGCGAGCGCATCGCCGAGCTCGGCCAGCAGCTCGACGCCGTCACCCACCCCCCGGTCACTCTGGGACTGCTCACTGGTCGTCCCCGCACGAGGGGTGCTGTAGGTGACACTGACGATGCCGTCGATGCCGCCGACGCCGCCCGGCCCCGTGAGGTCGCCGTGAGCCTGTCCGGCCGCCAGATGCTCCTGCACGTCCACCCCGGCGTCGATGACACCGAGCTGCAGGTCGGGCGGCTCGTGGCCGTCAACGACCAGATGCTCGTCGTCGCCACCCTCCCCGAGCCGTGCACCGGTGAGGCCGTCACCCTGGAGGAGAGGCTCGATGACGCCCGGGTCCTGGTGACTACCGGCGCAGGAGGCACCCGGATCCTCACCCTGTCCTCGGCTCTTCGCCGCATCTCCGAGGCCGGCGAGGGGCTCAAGCCCGGCGACACCCTGGCCGCCGACCTGCGCGCCGACGTCGCCACGACTCTCATTGAGCGCACCAGTGTCGAGCAGCTGGTCGTCGCCGAGACACCCGACGTCTCCTGGTCGGACATCGGGGGTCTGGGCCCGCAGATCGAGCAGATCCGCGATGCCCTCGAGCTGCCCTTCACCCACCCCGAGCTTTTCCAGACCTACGGCCTGCGCGCCCCCAAGGGACTGCTGCTCTACGGCCCGCCCGGCTGCGGCAAGACCCTCATTGCCAAGGCCGTGGCCACCTCGCTGGCCGGCTCTCCCAGCGCCTGCGGCGTCACAGGGCGCTCGGCGGCGTTCCTCAACATCAAGGGTCCTGAGCTGCTGAGCAAGTTCGTCGGTGAGACCGAGCGCCAGATCCGCGCCATCTTCGACCAGGCCCGCAAGGCCGCTGCCGAGGACCGGCCGGTGGTCATCTTCTTCGACGAGATGGAGGCCCTCTTCCGTACCCGTGGCACTGGCGTGTCCTCCGACGTCGAGACCATGATCGTGCCCCAGGTCCTGGCGGAGATCGACGGCGTGGAGTCCCTGCGCAACGTCGTCATCATCGGGGCCTCCAACCGGGAGGACATGATCGACCCCGCCATCCTGCGCCCCGGGCGCCTGGACGTGAAGATCCGCATCAACCGGCCCGATGCGGCCGCTGCTGAGGAGATCCTCGCCCGGCACCTCACCGCCGACCTGCCCCTGGCCCCGGCCGAGCTCGCGGCCCACGGGGGAGACCACGCGGCCACCGCCGCCTCCTTGCGCCGCGTCGTCGTCGAGGCCCTCTACGCCCGCAACGACGCCACCGCCGTCCTGGAGATCACCGAGGCCCACGCGGCCGGCGGCGCCTCCACCCGCGTCCTTCACCTGGCCGACCTCACCAGTGGCGCCATGCTGGCCGCTATCGTCTCGCGCGCCAAGACCGCCTCCATCAAGGATGAGCTCGCCGGGGGAGCGGGCGGGCTGAGCGCAGCCAGGCTCCGCTTGGCCGTCGAGACCGAGGCGCGGCAGAACGAGGAGATCACTGGCGCCACCACCCCCGAGGGGTGGGCCCGGCTCATCGGCACCCGCACCTCGCAGATCCTCAGCGTGCGCAGACTCGGCAAGGAGAGCACATGAACGACGTCGGCTTTCAGCCCGGCCCGGTGACGCGACCCGTCGGCCTGGAGACCGAGTTCGGGGTCCTGCGTCCGGGCGACGCCTACGCCAACCCCGTGGTCCTGTCCACCCGGGTGGTGGAGGCCTACAGCGTCGGCGCCGGTGTGCCCACGGCGCGGTGGGACTACGAGGGCGAGGATCCTCTGGCCGATCTGCGTGGCGGCAGGCTTCGGCGTTCCGCCGCCCACCCCAGCCAGCTCACCGACGACCCCGCACGCCCGGCGCCGTCAGGTGACGTTCCGCCGGCTCCCTGGGGGTCGCGCGCCCGCCCCAGTGCCGCCGAGGCGGCCCTGCCCCGGGCCACGACGGCGGTCCTGGTCAACGGCGCCCGCTTCTACGTGGATCACGCCCACCCCGAGTACTCCTCACCCGAGGTCCTCACCCCTCGCGACGCCCTGATCTGGGATCGTGCCGGTGAGGTGGTCGCCCGGCGCGCCATGACGGCCCTGGATGAGGGCAGCGCCGATGCGCCGGCGCAGATCGTCCTGTACAAGAACAATGTGGACGGCAAGGGTGCGGCCTACGGCTCCCACGAGAACTACCTCGTGCGGCGCGACGTGCCCTTCGAGGCGCTGGCCGAGGTCCTCACCCCTTTCCTCGTCACCAGGCCCGTCCTCGTAGGCTCCGGCCGGGTCGGCATCGGACAACGCAGTGAACGCCCCGGATTCCAGATCAGTCAGCGCGCCGACTACGTCGAGTCCGAGATCGGCCTGCAGACCACCTTCAACCGCCCCATCATCAACACCCGCGACGAGCCGCACGCCGACGCCCGCTGGCGCCGTCTTCACGTCATCAACGGGGACGCCAACCGCTTCGACGTTCCCATCTACCTCAAGATCGCCACCACCGACCTGCTCCTGTGGTTCCTGGAGCAGGCGTACACCGAGGGCTCCGACCGGTTCACGGAGGCTCTGACCCGTCTCAGGCGCCTGACCATCATCGGCGACCCCGTCGAGGAGCACTGGGCACTTTCTCACGACCCCACCCTCTCCCACGAGCTGCGCACCCAGTCCGGGTCCATGACCGCCCTGGCGATTCAACGCGCCTTCCTCGATGCCATCAGCCCAGCCGTCACACGTGTGGAGGATGCTCAGGCCCATCGCGCCCTGGCTCTGTGGAGGCAGGTCCTCGACGCCCTGGAGCAGTGGCGCCACGACGGAGCCGGCCCGGCCGCCCAGATGGTGGAGTGGGTCGCCAAGTACGAGCTCTGTGAGGGACTGCGCCGCAGGTCGGGAACCGGCTGGGACGATCCTCGTCTGGCGGCTCTCGACATCCAGTGGGCCGATCTGCGCCCGGGGCGATCCGTCGTCGACAGGCTCGACGCCGCCGGCAGGATCCACCGGTTGGCCTCCGAGGCAGAGATCCAGCGCGCGGCCGACACACCACCCGAGGGCACACGTGCCGCCATCCGGGGAACCGCCATCCGCCGCCACCCGCAGATCGTGGGTGCCTCGTGGACCTGCCTCCTCCTCGACGTTCCGGGCGCCCCCGAGCTGGCGCGTCTGCGCCTGCCCGACGACGTGGTCGTCGGCCCCGATGAGACGGCGACCATCCTGGAGGAAATTGGTCGCCGGGCGGAACCTGAGAGACACTGAGCCTTGCAACACGCTCACCAGCGGTGCGCAGCTGGGCAGGACGAGTGAAGGAGCAGCACATGACGCCGCAGCACGCCAGTCAGTCCCATGGGCAGGTCCGTCACGGCGGTGTCGAGACCACCGCAGCGGACACTGACCAGGCGATCAGCGCCGGGACATCGGCGTCGGCCGGGCAGGCCAGTGACGTTGACAGCATCCTCGATGAGATCGACTCGGTCATTGAGACCAACGCCGCAGCCTTCGTCCAGGGCTTCGTCCAGAAGGGCGGCCAGTGAGCATGAGCGGCTCACGGCCCTTGGCGCGGCGCATCATCGGGGTGGAGACCGAGTACGGCATCACCTGTGCCCCCACCACCGACGGCCCTCCTCCCATGGACGCCGACCACGCCGCTCGTGAGCTCTTCGATCCCGTGGTACAGCGCTCGCGTTCCTCGAACGTCTTCACTCGTGGGGGCGCTCGCCTCTACCTGGACGTGGGCTCCCACCCCGAGTTCGCCACCGCCGAGTGCGACCGCCTTGAGGACGTGCTCGCACAGGACCGCGCCGGTGAGCTCGTCATGGCCGATCTCGCCGAGCAGGCCAACACCCGCTTGGCCGCAACGGGCGTTGCCGGGCAGATCCACCTGCTGAAGAACAACCGCGATGCCGAGGGCAACGGCTTCGGGTGCCACGAGAACTACCTCGTGCGTCGTCGGGGAGACTTCTGGAACGATGCCCGCACTCTCGTACCCCACCTGGTGACCCGGCAGATCCTCGTCGGCGCCGGCCATATCGCGGCCGACGGGGACACCGGTCCAGCGGGCGACGGGATCAGGGGCTACGTCTTCTCCCAGCGGGCCGACCAGATGTGGGATGCCGTCTCCTCAGCCACGACCCGGGCCAGGCCGCTGATCAACACCCGGGACGAACCACATGCCGATGCCGAGCGCTACCGGCGCATGCATGTCATCGTCGGGGACTCCAACATCGCTCAGGGATCCACCCTGCTCAAGGTGGCGGGCATGGACCTGCTCCTGGACTACCTGGAGCACGGGGGAGACCTTGGTGACCTGGCCCTGGCCGATCCCATGAGGGCCATCCGCGACACCTGCCATGACATGAGTGGAGGGGTGCTGCTAGAGCGAGTCGACGGGCGGACCATCACACCGTTGGAGATGCAGGCCGAGCACCTGGGACGTCTCCGCGATCACGTCGCACAGGACATCGAGGTCACTGCTCTCCACACTGCCGCACTGGATCTGTGGGAACGAGGACTCCAGGCCCTGCGCCTGCAGCAGCCCGAGCTCGTGGACACGGAGCTGGACTGGGCGGTCAAGCAGCGGCTGCTGACCCGTTACTGCCAGCGGCACGACACCGATCTGACCGATCCCCGGGTGAGGCGCTTGGCCCTGGCCTACCACGACGTCTCTGCCGGTGGGGGACTGCGACAGCGGCTGGAGGGCGCCGGGCTCCTGCGCCGATTCGTTGACGAAGAGACCTGCCGGAGGGCGGTGGACACCCCACCGGCCACCACGCGTGCGCGCCTACGGGGCGCGGTCGTTGCCAGGGCTGAGGACCTGCGCCGCGACGTGAGTGTCGACTGGGTGGGGGTTCGACTCGACGACGGCGTCTGCTCACCTGTTACGCTGAGTGATCCCTTCTGTGCCGTAGACGAGCGCATCGATGCACTCCTGGAGAGCATGGAGCGCCCGGCAACCGACCTTCCCATCGGGGTGTGAACAGTGAGGTTCACGGCACTGGCAAGGCGACAGACGGAAGACGCAACATGAGTACTACCTCCTCCCCGGATCCCGAAGTGGGCATGCCCCTGACACGGCGTCAGCGCCGTGCGCTCGAACGTGCTCAGCAGGCCCAGCAGGAGGCGGCGACCCAGGACCTGCCGGCACTGTCCCATCCTGCTGTTCAGACCCGCCCCGCCGGTACTGCGTCCCCCGGCACCCGACCCGCAACCGGCACGCCGACGCCGCGCACTGAACTGCAACCGCAGCCAAAGCCACAGCCACGGACTCAGCCACAGCCTCGGATACCGGGTAGCAGCCATGATCCTCGCAGCGCGCACATGCCGGCCGCACGAGCTGATCGAGGCGATCTGCCTCATCAGCCCGGGCACCGGCACGACGAGGTGGTCACCGAAACCCAGGAGCCGGAACCGACGCAGCGGCGACGTACCCTGGGCGGCCCGCTGGGGCGCATGCCCCGGGGTCCTTTGGCGGTCGGCCTGATCGGTGTCGTCGTCCTTGCCATGATCCTGGTGCCGCTGGCCGTCAACAAGCTCATCTCCGGAAGGAACGGTGCGGGCACCAGCACCGCGGCCCAGCCGACCGTACTGGACGGCAACGCCCCCCTCAGCCAGCTGCTGAAGGTCAGCGGACGGGTCGGATCGGGGGTGGCGCCCTCCATCGAGCTGAACGGCGACGCCTCTCTGTCGGCTCCCGACTCGGTACTGACCGACGTCGTCCAGACCGGGCAGGGGCGCGCGGTCTCCGAGGGAACGCCAGTGATCCTGCAGGTCTCGCAGTTCTCCGGTCTCAATGGGCGCAACACGACAGGTAACGAAGCGGGGTACAAGCTCTGGCAGGGCCTGCTCGGCCCCGACGTGGGCAACTACATCAACACAGCGGTCTCCGGCCAGCGCGAAGGCGCCCGTGTCGTCCTGCGCGAACCGGCCGAGGAGGACAACGGCTCCCGGACGACGAAGATCACCGTTGTCGACCTCCTGCCCACCACGGCGACAGGGGAGGCGAGGCAGCCGGCGGCAGGGACCCCCACGGTGACTGAAGGACCGGACGGCTCCATCACCGTCAGCAGCGCCGGACTTCCTGCACCGACTCGAGTGTCCACAGAGATCCTCATCAAGGGCACCGGTCCCCAGATCGGTGCCCAGGACCGTCTGATCGCTCGGACCACGATGGTCAGCTGGGCCACGGGACAGCCCCTGGAGAAATCAACCTTCGGACTCCAGGAGCTGCCCAAGCAGCTCGACATGAGCAACGCGCTGGTGGGAGTCTCCCAGAACCTGGTTGATATCACGGTCGGCTCCCGGGTGGTCCTCTCATTGCCCGCTGAGCAGGCGCAGGGCAAGGAACCAGTCGTCGTCGTGATCGACGTCCTGGCCAAGGACCCCACCCAGGCTCCCAAAGCATCCGGGGCTCGTGCGGGCAGTGAGTCGAGCGCCACCCCTGACTCCTCCGCCGGCCCAACATCCAAGGACCAGTCATGAGCGTTGCCATCCGCATCATTCCCTGCCTGGACGTCAAGGACGGTCGCGTCGTCAAAGGCGTCAACTTCCAAGGTCTCAAGGACGCCGGAGACCCCGTGGAGCTGGCCTCCCGCTACGGCGCTCAGGGGGCCGATGAGATCACCTTCCTCGACGTCTCGGCCTCGCACGAGGGACGTTCCACCATGTTGGACGTGGTCCGCCGTACTGCCGAGCAGGTCTTCGTTCCACTGACCGTCGGCGGGGGAGTGCGCTCAGTCGATGACGTGGACCAGCTGCTGCGGGCCGGGGCGGACAAAGTCGGTATCAACACCGCGGCCATCAACCGTCCCGAGCTGTTGACGCAGGTAGCGCAGCGTTTCGGCAACCAGGTGGTCGTCCTGTCCGTGGATGCGCGTCGGTGCCCCTCCGGTGTCTCAACGGCCTCCGGCTTCGAGGTCACCACGCACGGAGGGCGGACCTCCACCGGCATCGACGCAGTCGCCTGGGCGGTTCAAGGAGCAGAGCTCGGCGCCGGTGAGATTCTCCTGAACTCCATGGACGCCGACGGAGTCACCAAAGGATTCGACACCGAGATGATCGACGCCGTTCGTCGACGGGTCCGGGTGCCACTCATCGCCTCCGGCGGTGCCGGATGCCCACAGGACTTCGTCACAGCCGCCAACCACGGTGCCGACGCCGTTCTGGCAGCCTCAGTGTTCCACTACGGAGTGATGACCATCGCTGAGGCCAAGAATGCCCTGCGAGACGCAGACCACCCGGTCCGTTAAAAACTGTGGGAGACTGAGCGGCGGGTGAGGTGCCGGTGCACTGCCCGTTCCTGAAGGTGCCTGTGTGTCTGAGTCCGAGGAGAGTGCGTGAGCCACTTCTATTACAACGAGCCCAGTTATCCAAGTGGCGGGAATTCGTGGAAGAACCCAGACAGTGAGAGGAACTACTTGGGGAACTGGTCTCTTGGTCTGGGGATTGCGAGTATTTTCTGCTGCGGAATCATTTTTGGGGTCATCGCGATCGTTTTAGGGCTGCAAGCCCAGGCGGCGGCAGATCGCGGTGAGGCCACTAATCGAGGTGCAGGAACCGCTGGAATTGTCCTGGGGGTTATCGGGTTCTGTGCCACCCTGATTTATCTGCTTGTGAGGATGGGACTCAGGTGAGAGGGGGGCAGGTCGGATACCGGCGCTGTGCTGAGGTGGCGCCGCCCAGGCGGCTCGATTTGCGTGCTGCGTGAGTCCTGTTATACTTCAGCAACATACTGAACATCATTGAACCCTATCTACACGGAGAGATGCTATGAGTAACATGGGCCCGTACCCCGGCGGTCAGTACAATCCGCAGCCCGGAGGATATGTCCCTGGTGGATTCGGTCCTCGCCCTGATGAGAAGAATTCGTTGGGAGGGTGGGCGCTTGGTCTTGGTATCGCCAGTTTTGTCTGCTGCGGTATCTTCACCGGTATTCCTGCGATAATCGTAGGTTTTCTGGGTATGCAAGCAGCGAACGAGGGGCGTGCCACCAATAAGGGGATGTCCATTGCGGGTATCGTCTTGGGTATTCTCTCTGTTGTGCTGGCGATCGTCTTCTATGCCACTGGTCTGACTGAACGACTCGTGAGCGGATTCCAGTCCTAGGTCCTCGTCTGTTGTCTCCGCTCCGTTGTGCAGGGACTTCGTCAATTGCCTGCACAACGGAGCAAGGACTGTGTGGCGTGAACGTCAAGAATGATGGGGTGTTCTCCCCGTTGAGATGAGGTCGTTCCCAGGGGTGTGATATGTGTGCTCGTGTAGGCTGAGTGCCGCGCTTCACCCCAGGGGAGGAATAATGAGTGAATTGAATCCTTACCAAGCAGATCCTTATCATCAAGGAGCTGCTGGTTCTCCTTATCCCTATCCTTCTGACTCCAATGTTGCCTCCCAGTCTGCTTCGGGCATGTCATCGACCCAGAACGGTTACTACAGCGTGGACGACCTTGGTGATCAGTCGCTCCCCTTCCCGACGGCACCGGGAGACCAGGTGATCCCTTATTCAGGGTTCGGCCAGCAGCCTTACAGCCAGGCCTACGGGGAGCCCTACAGTCAGCAGTACCCCTATCCGTCTCCTTCTTATGGCCCGTATCCGCCATATGGTCAAGGTGCGTACTGGGGGGCACTTTACGATCCGCGTCGGCATGAGGCCAACGCCCTCGGTGGGTGGGCGCTCGGGCTCGGTATTGCGAGTATCTTTGCGAACTGCTTGTCTTTCGGCCTGATCTTGGGCATACCGGCGATCGTCGTCGGAGTGCTGGGCGTGGGTGCCGCCAACGAGGGGCGTGCCTCGAACAAGGGGCTGTCGATAGCCGGAGTGGTGACAGGCACCATTGGCACTGTCATCAGTGCTGGCTCCCTTATTCTGCTCATGGTGATGTTGTTTCAATGAACCGTATGTCTGAAGACTGCTGCGCGAATGCCTCGAAGAGGCTCGAGCGCTCCGGTGGGTGCACGGGATCCGGAAGGCGGATCGGACTGGGGCTTCTGATGGTTCTGTCCGCCCTGCCGGGTGGCCTCATCGTGCTTCGCGCACTGACTCTGCCCCGCAGCTCTCCGGGGCTTCCCGACCTCTGCCCACTTCACCGCACCACAGGGCTGTGGTGCCCGCTGTGCGGAGGCACCAGGGCGACTCGTGAGCTCATGCACGGCGACCTGTGGGCCGCCATGGGCTACAACCCCTTTGCGCTCGTGCTGGAGGCGGTGGTCGTTCTTCTGGTGGCGCGCTGGTTGCTCGCATCCGCCCGAGGCCTGCGACGACCGCTCGTCACCGGTAGGGAGGGCATCCTTCTCGGGGCGGCGCTGGCCGTTTTCGCGGTTGTGCGCAACCTGCCGGGCATGTGGGTCTACCTCGGCCCGCTGCTCGGCCCTCCGGGCTGAGCAGCACCTGGCGTGCATAATGCGGTTGTGACTCTCGATTCCCAGATCTCTGCGCGTCTGAAGCGCAACGCAGACGGCCTGGTCTGCGCCGTCGTCCAGCAGTACGACTCACGTGAGGTCCTCATGGTGGGGTGGATGGATGATGAGGCGCTCCGGCGCACCCTGGAAGAGGGGCGAGTGACCTTCTGGTCGCGGTCCCGCCGTGAGTACTGGCGCAAGGGGGACACGTCCGGACACGCCCAGTACGTCAAGTCCGTTCATCTGGACTGCGACGGCGACGCCCTCCTGATCGAGGTCGATCAGGTCGGAGCCGCCTGCCACACCGGTGAGCGCACCTGCTTCCTGGCCGGCGGTGATCTGGGAGCGCACGTGGGAGAGCGACCCAGCTGACCGCTCCGCGGCCAGTACGGTTTGGCGATTTGCAACAGACGGCCTCGGGCCGTCACGATGGATACGAACAGGCGCCCCACCGGAGCGCCGGCAGGTGAGATCGGGGAGGTGTGCGATGACCTCGTTCGAG
>ERZ773079.2273-NODE-2273-length-10826-cov-4.620741_pt1 | contig 10826 bp, 9 predicted proteins | sample MGYA00511355_ERZ773079 | MGnify/ENA primary metagenome ERZ773079 (study PRJEB29015, sample SAMEA2737979) | human oral metagenome | biome: human oral; feature: human-associated habitat; material: dental | place: China | collected 2117 ... | reverse complement strand
GGATGGGGGTGCGCATCCAGGACATCTTCGACGAGTCGATCCTGCGGCAGAAGGTCGAGGCGGCCCTCGACCAGAAGAACCAGCTGCTGGTCAAGGTCTACAACCGCCGTCCCATCGAGGCCGACATGATCGTCGAGACGCTGCTGGCGCACGCCGAGGCCATCCGTCCTTACGTCATCGATGCGGGAAGGTTCGTCAACGACGCCCTCGATCGCGGAGATGTGGTGTTGTTCGAGGGGGCCCAGGCCCACCACCTCGACGTCGACCACGGCACCTACCCGTACGTGACCTCGTCAAACCCGATCGCGGCGGGTGCCTGCACGGGGGCGGGCGTCGGCCCCACCCGCATCGACCGGGCCATCGGCATCGCGAAGGCCTACACCACCCGCGTCGGTGAGGGACCGTTCCCCACCGAGCTGCACGACGAAAACGGCGACCGGCTGCGTCGCGACGGCGGTGAGTTCGGGGCCACCACCGGCAGGCCGCGCCGCTGCGGCTGGTTCGACGCGCTCGTGGTGGAACAGGCGGTCAAGATCAACGGCTTCACCGACGTCTTCCTCACCAAACTGGATGTCCTGTCAGGCTGGAAGAGCATCCCGGTGTGCGTGGCCTACGACGTCGATGGGACGCGCCACGACGTGATGCCCGTCACCCAGTCCGACTTCCACCACGCCACACCGATCTACGAGGAAATGCCCGGTTGGAGCGAGGACATCTCGGCCTGCCGTGACTTCGGGGAGCTGCCCGCGAACTGCCAGGCTTATGTGAAACGCCTGGAGGAACTGATCGGGTGCCGCATCTCCGGGATCGGGGTCGGTCCGGGACGCGAACAGAGCATCATCATCAACGACCTCCTGTGACGGACCAGTAAGTTGACGACATGACATCGAAACCGCGCCCCGTCGTCACCCCGCCACCCCCGCTGGATGCGGCCCTCGCCGAGGACGGGGAATTGCGTGCCGCCTGGGAACGACTTCCTCCCAGTCATCAGGGTGAATGGGTCAAGAGCTTCGAGGATGCGAAACGCCCCGAGACCAAGCAGCGCCGCGTGACACAGCTGAGGGAGAAGCTTCTGGGACGCTGAACCGTCCAAGATCGTGTCGGCTTTTGGGCCGGTTTGGGCAAGGAGAGGGCGCGATTCCCCCGAGCTGACCGAAGGTTAGGTGAGTATTGGGCACATGACCTCGGTGGGATCTCACAGGAAACGCCCGAAACTGACATGGTCCGGAAAATCCTCCGGCAAGACCCCGGACCTGGTGCGCCCTGAGGCTCTCCAACTGGTCAGGAGATACCTCGAGGCGTCGGGGGAAGCGGAGTCCCGTGACCTCGCGGTCGCGCACGACCTCGAACTCCTGCAGCGTCTGGGAGCGGTCGGGGACGACGGAATGCTCACCAATGCCGCCTGGTGGATGTTCGTGGGGAACGGACGTCCAGTCATCGAGTATCGACTCCGAGGCGGGCACAGGGAGCTGCGGATGAGCGGAGAACTCTCCGGTTTGGAGCAGTTGACGCTGGTGCTCGATGCTGTCCGCAGGAACAACCCCGAGGTCCGGATGCCCGACTGGGTGGAGGAGGAAACCGTCCCCGCCCTGAGTGCCCAGGCGACCCGGGAGGTCGTCATCAACGGGGTGGTGCACCGCGACTGGAGCGTCTCGCACGCCACCGAGGTGGAGCAGGAGCACCGTCTCGGGACGCTGAGGGTGCGCAGCCCCGGGGGGTTTGTCGGGGGATTCGGGGAGTACAACATGTTTTCCCGGCCACAGTTTCCCCGTAACGCCCATCTGATGAAGCTCCTGAAGCCACTCGGGCTGGTGGAGATGCGGGGGGCCGGGATCCACAGGATGGTCTCCGGACTGGTCGGGCACGGCCAACCCGCCCCGACCTTCCGGGAGGTGGAAGGCAGCAGCGTCGAGGTGTTCCTGGGCGGTCGTCCCCCCGATCCTGCCTGGCAGCTTTGGATCTCAGAACTCGGGCGGCCTCGGGTGCTGGAGGACCACCGCCTGCTGTTGCTGCTACGGCGGGTCGCGGATCACCGCTGGATCGACGTCAGGACCGCGGCCAGGATCACCCACACGAATGAGTTCATGGCCCGCACGCTGCTGAGAAGACTGAGCAGCATCAAGGTTTCCGGCGCCTGGTTTCTCGTCCCGGTGGCCGGTGTGCCGACGGAGGGCCCCGAGGTGTGGACCCTGTCCCAACCGGCACGAGAGGGACTGACTTCCCTGTATGACCGGGTGAAACTCGCCATGCCGGGACGCGACCGGCAGGCCGTGGCGCGCAGCTACGTGCAGTCGAGGGGCAGGTTGTCCACGACGGAGCTGGGATCGATCCTCGGAATATCGGCGGCTGGAGCGGTCCCGCTGATCCAGAAGCTGGAACGAATCGGGGTGGTGCAGCCCGCATGGGCCCACCGGAAGGGACGTGGTTTCCACTACGTGTTGAAGGATCCGGTGTCGGCGGAAGTTTTAGGTGAAGAATGACACCATGACTTCCTGGCACATCAAACGCATCTACGATGAACCCACCGCGATGGACGGCTACCGCGTTCTCGTCGACCGGCTCTGGCCTCGTGGGATCTCGAAGGAGGCCGCGCGCCTGGACGAGTGGTGCAAGGACGTGGCGCCGAGCACCGAGGCGAGACGCGACTTCGGGCACGACCCGTCCCGGTTCGAGGAATTCAGGGACCGCTACCGGGCCGAGCTGAAGGCCTCCGGCGCGGCCGGGGCCCTGGTGGAGAGACTCGCCGACCAGCCGGTGGTGACGCTGCTATACGCGGCCCACGACCCGCGGTTCAACCACGCGGTGGTGCTGCAGGAGGTCCTGCAGGCCACGTCGTGAGGCGGGAGACAAGCGGGCTGCACACCGCCGCCTGTGGTCGCTGCGCTGCTGTGCAGGTCTCGCCTCATCAGGGCATGGTGCTGGGCAACCTGGGGTGCGGATGGCCGTGAGGCGGTGCCTCTCGTGTCGTGGGTGCAGCCCGCACGTGGCTGTCATGTCGGAGGTTCACCAACCCCTGACGTGAAGAGCTAGATTCAAGGCTTCACGTCAATCCAGGAGTTGAAGGAATGCTCGATATCGGTAGCGCGTCGCTGCGCGATTGCTCAAAGCTGGTTGCATGAGTGAGGGGCCCGGAGAGCACACCGAACTGACCCCGCGTTCGTTCGCTTCCTTCGGTCTGATGATGCTCGGTCTGGGGCTGCTCTCGGTCGGGTTCAGTGTCATCGACACCGCGATGGTGGCTCCATTCGGACTGGTGCAGGTCGCCGCGGTTGGCCTCGGAGAGTCCGTGGTGTCGCTGCTCCTGGCATTCTTCGCTGGTTTCATCGACGTGTTCACCGCGCGGCTGGCTCGCGCGGAAGGAGCTGGGCAGTCCGATCGGGTGTTCCCGGAGCTTCTGCGCGCGTACCTGATCGTCGTCGGGCTGATGGAACTCCTGGCTGTGGTCGTCGCTGCTGCTGTGTGGGTCGTGCTGCCACTGGTCGTCTCTGACCACGCACTCGCGCATGCTGCCCGCCAGTATGCCGCCGTGCGGCTGCTGGGGGTCGCTCTCGTCGCCGCGTTGGCAGGTGTTCGGGAGGCGCTGAAGATCGTTGGGGCGCGTACTGGCAGTCTCGCGGTGTATGCGGTGGGTCTCGGTATGAACGCCGCGCTGAATGCCGTCTTCCTACATGTCATGTCGGGCACCCTGGCCGGAGCCGCCACAGTGGCAGTAGCCATGGCCACTCTCGTCGCCCAGCTTCTCATGACGATCATCGGCGGCATCCTGTTGAGGTGTCACCTGGCTGTCCGGGAATTCGAGCCTCCTTCCGCCGCCATGGTGCGGGAGCAGGCCCGCACGATGGTGGTCCGGGGTGCCGGGGTTGGGGTGCGGCATCTCAATGACTACGCAGGCAGCACCATTCCGTTCGTCATGGCTGGCACGCTCGGAGTCACATGGGTGGCTGCAAGCACCGTGGCATCCACCATCTGGACCCTGTTCTGTCGGGTGCCGCAGGCCTGTTTCGGAGCTGCTTTCGTGTTCTACGGCTACGTCAGCGAAAGCGGTGGGGCGGTCGCACGCGAGGTTCGTCGACGCATCGCCATCTACTCCGCCATCCCCATGGCAGTGGCCGTCGTGGTCTTCCTCGCACTGTCGCCGGCCCTGATCTGGATCTTGACCGCCGGGAACCTCGATACCTGGACCGGCATGATCATGGTGGCCGCCTTCTTCATCGTCGTCGTGCCCTACTTCTTCGAAGGGCTCAACGGGGAACTGCTGTCAGTGCTCGAAGATGGGGGTTTCATGTCGTGGACTTCGACGCTGACCACCTGGCTTGGAAACATAAGGTTCGCCGCTTTCGGTATTTTCGTCCTGCACTCCGCCTTCTGGGGGTTTGCCTTCGCGGTGATTCCGACCATCGTGCTCGGCAGCGCGTTCACATGGCGCCTCAACCACCTGACGAACCGTCCAATGTCGTTGTCGCAGGCGTAGCCTCAGAACCAATGGAAGCGTGGGGCGCGGTGACGCGGGCCTCCAGAGCGGTGTCCTTGAGTGAATCTGTTCCTTCTGGGAAGACGATCGGTGAGCGTTGCACCACCGATCCTGTGAGACCTTCACCCGCACCCCCGACCACGGCCCTCGGGTTTGCTCATCTGGGTTTACCGTGAAAGCAGTGGCGGTTTCGGCGACTACCCAGGAGATAAGGGTGGCGCCTCGCAGCGTGGAGCCTCGGGCTAGGAATGTGCTCGCGCCTGGGCCGTGTTTTCTACTTGGCTATGAGGCTCGGTAGATGACAACCACGCCGCTTTGCAGGATCGTTTTCGGCATTGCCAGTCGGCGGTGCCTCGCTACCTTCCATCCAAGTATTGGTAGGACCGCTTTAGTAGCTTGGAGCCATGGGCGTTGTGTTTTCGCTGAGAGCGGTAACTTGGATGCAAGGCGGTGGCCTGTGGCGTGAAGCCGTCGGGGAGGTGATCCGAGGTCAGCGTGTCAAGCATGGTGAGCGTCTCGCTGATGTGGCAAGGCGAGCTGGGCTCTCTCCACAGTACCTGTCAGAGGTCGAACGTGGGTTGAAAGATCCCTCGTCGGAGATGCTGCACGCAATCACCGGAGCGATGGGGCTCGAGGTTCCGGAGCTTGCACGACAAGCAGCAGATGCCTTGGAACAGGTTGTGGCGAACTCGGGTGCGCAGCTCACGACTTGAAGCTGCTCACAGCAGAATGAACTGTATGTGTAGTAGCGCAGCTGCAACAGTTGTGCCATGGACATTCTCTTGCTCGGCGGTACTGGTTTCCTAGGGCGCGAGGTTGCGCGCCAACTAATAACTGCTGGGCACTCGGTCACGTGCGTGGCGCGAGGTTCTGGTCACGTTCCTGCCGGTGCAGTGCTCATCAAAGCGGATCGAGACCAGCCCGATTCGCTGGAGCCGGTTGCTGGACGAGACTGGGGTGCGGTAATCGATGTGGCTACCCATCCCAGTCATGCACGACGTGCAGCCCAGCGACTGACTGCCAAGCACTGGGTTTATGTCTCCTCGGGGAGTGTCTACACCCACTTCGATGCGACAGCGACGACGGAAATGGCCGAGGTCCACGATGCTCTTGAGGCCGAAGTCATGGGAGACATGAGTCAATATGGGCCGGCAAAGGTGGCGTGTGAAGAAGCGTACCGAGATCACCACAAAGCGCTCACGATCATCCGTCCCGGTCTGATTGGTGGCAACGGCGATTGGACTGGACGATCCGGCTACTACCCTTGGCGGTTTGCTCATCCCACAGGGAATGATGTCCTGGTCCCCGACGCCACCCAGCCGACGGCGATCTTGGATGTGGCAGACCTCGCCGGCTGGATTGTTCACTGTGTGGTGAACAGAATCTGTGGAACGTTCAATATCGGGGGAGAGGCCACAACGCTTGGTGAGGTTTATGCTCACTGCGTAGCCATCACAGGAAGCTCCGCACAGGCTCGTGTTGTTGATGACACGATGCTCCTGAAGCACGGGGTCCGACCTTGGAAGGGGCCGCGTTCCCTTCCGCTCTGGATTCCTGACCCCGCGCTTCGATACATGAGCATCCTCGACTGCAGTAAAGCGAAGCTGCAGGGTTTCTCCACCAGACCCATGGAAGAGACTCTTGCAGCTGCACAGCGTTACGAGGAGAGCCGTCAGGACGTGAGACAGGTCGGCCTCAGCGATGATGAGGAACGAGAGCTCCGCAACCTCATCAGCTAGGCAGAGCTGAGACCGGCAGGCCTATCCTCCAAGCCGGGAGCCCTGCGCTGGGAGTATCCACCTTCGAGCATGGAATTCAGCTTCCATGGTGAGTGCTAGGCGTTGACGACTCTTCACAGTTGAGCGCAGAACTCAGATCCGGTCGGGTTCACTGGGCTGCAGCTGGGTTTGTTATGACCGGTGATCCACATCTGGCGCCAAGGAGTGAGCGGTTCGGTATATCGGGGTGCTTCTCATGGTTGTTGGCCTGTGGCGCTATGTGCGGTTGAGGTTTCGCCCCGTGGTGCATCGAAAGGTGCGACGGTATCGGCCTGGAAAACTCGGCGCGTATTCCACTACGGCCCAGAAATGCAACGCGAGATTCTGTGCGGACTCACGGCGACGCAGCTGAGCACGCTCAATCATCTGTGAGCGTCAACTCAGGCAATTCAGGTCCTGCTCCACCCCGCAAAACCAGAAACCACTCAACGGTGCGACATGCTAGATGTCGAGTTCCTCGAGGGGTGGGGTCTTCTGGGCGGCGGCGACCCGGTCGGCCAGGTCCGGGTCTTTCTCGCGCAGCTGGTCGAGTGTGTCGTAGACCTCCAGGGTGCGGTCGCTGCGGATCCAGAAACTGTGGGTCCATGTGAGGGGGTCGCGCCAGAGACGTTCTCCCTGTCCTTCCCAGTCGGCTGGATCGGCGATGATCTTCTCGTGGATGGCGTAGCGGTTCTGTTTGGTGAGGTAGGCGAACCGGACACGGACTCCGTTGGCGACCTTCTCCTCCAGACGGAGCAGCTTCCGACCGGTGAAACGGACCTTGTGGCTGACGCCGTCGTCGTCGATGGTCAGGTCGATGACCTCCATCCCCTCGTTGCGCAGCACCGCCCTGGCCATGTACTCGTTCAGGGCGATGGCGACGGTGGGGGACAGGCCCCCGGGTTCCTGTGCGGCACGCTCGAAGAGCTCTTGATCGTTCTCCGAGACGTAGATCGTTCGTCGTGGCATGAGATAAGTATATGCATACGTATACTCACTAATTGCAGGGTTGGGCCAAACGTGGAGGCTCACCGACCGGCGGCGCCGAGGATCAGGCCGCCTCGCTCTCGGGGAGCCGTACCATTCGCCACCTGTCGTCCAGGCCGATCACCATCCCATCGGGAAGGGAAGCGATCGCCCGGACCGGTCGTCTGAAGCGGGTCTCGTGGAGCTGATCGCCCGTAGCGGGGTCCGTCACCCGAACCGTGCCGTCACCGTGCCCCGTGGCGATCCGCAGCCCGGGCAACGATATCCCGAGACCGGGTTCAAGCCCTGAGGGAAGTCGATAGGAAGCCACTTTCTGTTCGGCCTGCGGATCCCACAGCGTGTAACCACCATCCTCGTCGATCACCACCAACAGCGTCCGCTCCGGGGAGGTGTGGGCGGTGATGCTGTTCAACCATTCGTCAGGCCCGGTCAATTGCCCCAGGTTGCGACCAGTTTCCGGGTCCCACAACAGGGTGACGCCGTCGCCGCTGGATGCGAGCCGTGGCTGACCTCCGGGGGTGAACCAGGTGGCGAGGTCGACGACCGCGACCTCGTGGCCCATGAGCACGAGCCCGTCCTGTGTCCCGGCCTCGGGATCGATGATGCGGATACCAGCATCACCACAAGTGACTGCGATCCGGGGGTGGCCCGACGTGGTGTTCCACGCCACCAGCCGTGATCCCATGTCTGCTTCCGCGACCCGTAGCTCGTCGATCTGGTTTCCCGCGACCGGATCCCAGACGTGGATCTCTTGATCGGCGGTGAGCACCGCGAGTCGGGGACTTCCGGTGCTCGACACGAAGGTGGCCAGGTGAACAGAGGCGCCGCTCATCGGCAGCCTTCGCAGCCGGCGTCCCGAATCGGCGTCCCAGATGCGGACGAAACGACCGCGACCGAGCGTGACCACCCGCGGTTTCCCGTCCGCGGTGGTGAAGGTCGCGATCGACTTGACGGCACCGCGTCTGCGGGCATTCCTGAGCCTGGCCAGTGCCAACACACCCACGGTGGTGGCGGCAACGATCTTCCTCGGGATCCGACGCATCCGATCAGCCTTCCGGAATCGTGACGTCGCATGTTATCCGGCGTTCTCCGGAGCAGGCATTCAGATCGCTCATGGCCTGAACAGTACCCGGCGTCATCGACAAACCTGAGGCGGGGCTTACACCCCCAGCGGCAGCCGCAGCAGCGCCCAGCCGTCGTTGAGGCTCACAGCCAGGTCGCCGTAGCGCAGCGACATGATGGTTTCGGTGTAGTCCAGGGCGTGCATGGCGTAGGTCATCCTGCCCGTTGCGATGTCCCAGAACCTGATGGAGCGGTCGAGTCCTGACGTGACCAAGCGGGTGCGACCCTCCCGGTTCGTCCCCACCAGGACGACGTCGCAGAGGTTCTCCTCGCCGCTACTGAGACGTCCCAGTTGCCGACCGTTGCCCGGATCCCAGACGCGGACGATGTAGTCGTCCCCGGTGGTCACCAGCCGGGGTTCGCCGTTCGCGGCGGAGAAGGCGACCACGCGGGTCATCGGGCAGGACGGTCCCTGCAGGGGCCTGCCGATCTGCCGGCCCACGTCGGGATCCCAGACGCGGATGGCGCCGTCGTCGCCGACGGAGGCCAGCCAGGCGTCGCCGTGGCGGGTGGTGAAGGTACTCAAGGCTCTGACCGGTCCGGCGTGCCCCGTCAACGACCGACCAACCTGAGTGCCCCGGACCGGATCCCAGAGCCGGATGCTGCCGTCGCTGCTGGCCGTGGCCAGCCGGATGTCCCCGAAAGGTGTGGTCCAGGCCAGGATGTCGTTGATGCGTGTGTCCGTTCAGGGAATCGCCGACGAGCTGTCCCGAATCGAGATCCCAGAATCGCAGGGATTCTTGTTCCGCGACGGCGAGCATCTGGTTGCCCTGCTGTGTGGTGAACCGGGCGCTGCACGTCTCCGCCCAGAGCTGGCCGGGGCAGGCGTTCAACGCCCCGACCCACTGGCCTGTGTCGGGTTCCCAGATCTGGAGGATGTCGTCGTAGGGGTGGCCGATGGTACCGACCCGCGGCGAACCGTCGCTAGCCGTGAACCAGGTGATCACCTGCATCTCGTCCAGTTGTTCGACGAATCTCGCCGCCGGGCGCGACTTGGAGGCCGGATCCCAGACCCTGATGGTGTGGTCGCGGGAGGCGGAGGCTAGCAATGGACGCCCGGCGGGGCCGTAGAAGGAAAAGACATCCGTCACCTCGGAATCGTGGCCGCGCAGCGGCACCCCGACCTCCTCGCCGGTCGCGCGATCCGTGATCTGGATGTTGTTCCCGTCCGGGGCAGCCAACAGGGTCCGACCGTAGGCGTCGGTGAACGTGGCCTCACGTCTGGTGGGGATACCCGACAGTGGCGAGTCGACGGGCTCGTTGGTCTCCTCGCCGGTACCGGGATCCCACATGCGTGTGGTGGCGTCCTCGCTCTCGGAGACGAGCAAGGGACGGCCATCCCGGGCGTTGCAGCGGGAGAGTTCGAGGACATCGCTGGTGTGTCCCGCGAGCGTCAGGTGCGGAGTCTGGGGGCGTCGGACGGCCTGCCGGACGTACCATGTGGATTCGTCGACGGCGCTTGGGGGCATGGACGTGAACCAGGCGGTGGCGAGCTGCCGGATGCCCTGCCGGTCCTGCGGGTCCGCGTCGCGCAGCAGATGGCTGGCGGCCAGCATCCCCGAGACCCGGGGCGGCAATGAGTACCGCCCGAAGGCGTCCTGCATGATCCGCTGGGTCAACTCACGCGGATTGATGCGGTCCATGGCGAGTTCGTTCTCGGCCAGTTCCTGCAGCCACGCCTGCACGCCCGAGCGGGCGGGAAGCGTCGCCTCCTCCTCATGAATGATGTCTGCGTGCATGGCGAGATGGGCAGGTGTTCCTGAATGGATGCTCATCTAGCTCCTCACGCCTCTGCACACCGATAGATACAGGGTAATCGAGACTTTGGCATGACCCAGGAGGTTTGCTGTCGGCCAATCGCCCGACAGGACTGGCTGCTGCGATCCATACATCCGGGTGCGAAACATCGGAAGAGCCGGTGTGCCGCGATCCATGGGGCAGGATCTAAGCTCGGGGCGTGACCACTGTTTTGCTCCTCGGCTCTGGTGGGCGTGAGCACGCCCTGGGCCGCGCCCTCGTCGCCGATCCCTCCGTCCAGTTGCACGCCGCCCCCGGGAATCCGGGACTGGCCGGGATCGGAACCCTGCACGCCGTCGATCCCTCCGACCCCGCAGCCGTTGTCGCGCTGGCCCGGCGGATCGAGGCTGATCTGGTGGTCGTGGGAGCTGAGGCGCCCCTGGTGGCGGGGGTGGCTGACGCCATCCGGGAGGCAGGCATCGATTGCTTCGGTCCGTCCGCAGCAGCCGCTGAGCTGGAGGGATCCAAGGTCTTCGCCAAGGACGTGATGCGAGCCGCCGGGGTGCCGACCGCCGATGCCCGCGTGTGCGCGACACCTGATGAGGTCGCCGCCGCCCTCGACGCCTACGGTCCGCCGTATGTCGTCAAGAACGACGGCCTGGCGGCCGGCAAGGGGGTCGTCGTCACCCCCGATCGTGCCGCCGCCCTGGCGCACGCCGAGGCCTGCGGGAAGGTGGTGATCGAGGAGTTCC
>ERZ773079.2272-NODE-2272-length-10827-cov-3.175269_pt1 | contig 10827 bp, 10 predicted proteins | sample MGYA00511355_ERZ773079 | MGnify/ENA primary metagenome ERZ773079 (study PRJEB29015, sample SAMEA2737979) | human oral metagenome | biome: human oral; feature: human-associated habitat; material: dental | place: China | collected 2117 ... | reverse complement strand
CCTGAGGAGGTGGCGTGATGTTCGAGGGAAAGGTTTGGCGCTACGGCGATAACATCGACACGGATGTCATCATCCCTGCGCGCTATCTCAATACGTTCGAGCCGAAGGCGCTTGCAGAGCACTGCATGGAGGATATCGACACAACCTTTGCAAAGGAAGTTGTCGCGGGCGATATCATGGTCGGCGGGAAAAACTTCGGCTGCGGCTCCTCGCGCGAGCACGCGCCGATTGCGATTGCCGCGTCAGGCGTGCCCGTCGTGATTGCGGCGAGCTTTGCGCGCATCTTCTACCGCAACGGCATCAACATCGGACTGCCGCTGCTCGAGATTGGCGATGATGTGGAGAAGATCAGCGCGGGCGATCGTCTGCGCGTCGATACGGCGACGGGGGCGATTGAGAACCTCACGACGGGCGATACATTCCACGCACATCCGCTGCCGGGCTTCGTGCAGGACATTGCACGCGCGGGAGGCCTCTTAAACTACATCCGTGAGAATGGAGGGTTCCGTCATGGCGTATAGGATCGCAGTTGTGCCCGGCGACGGCATCGGGCAGGAGATCACGAGCGAGGCTGTGCGCGTGCTGCGTGCTGTTGACGAAAAATTTTCGCTTGGACTTACATACGAGACGCGCGATGCGGGCGGAACGGCGTACGATAAGTTCGGTACGCCGCTGCCCGAGGACACGCTCAGCGTCTGTAAGGAATCCGACGGCGTGCTGTTCGGTGCCGTCGGCGGAACGAAGTGGGACAGTGTTGAGCCGTCCATGCGTCCCGAGCGTGCGATTTTGGGACTCCGCAAGGGACTCGGTCTCTATGCGAATCTGCGCCCCGTGAAGGTCGCGGATGCGCTGATCGAACACTCACCGCTCAAACCCGCGCTCGTGCGCGGTGTCGATCTCGTCATCGTGCGCGAGCTGATCGGCGGCATCTACTTCGGCGAGAAATGCGAGTCGGAACAGGTGGACGGCGCGGAGCGCGCATGGGACATGGAGAACTACTCCGTGCCCGAGGTAGAACGTATCGCACGCCTTGCGTTCGAGACGGCACGTCTGCGCCGCGGCAAGGTCACGTCCGTGGACAAGGCGAATGTGCTCGCAACCTCGCGGCTCTGGCGGCGCACGGTGACGGCACTCGCGCCCGAATACGGCGATGTGGCGCTCGATCATCTCTACGTGGACAACTGCGCCATGCAGCTTGCCGTGCGCCCGACGCAGTTCGATGTAATCGTGACGGGCAACCTCTTCGGCGACATCCTCTCGGATGAGGCGGCGGTGATCGGTGGCTCGATCGGGCTGATGCCATCCGCATCGATCGGTACGGGCACGAGCCTCTTTGAGCCGATTCACGGCAGTGCGCCCGACATCGCGGGGCAGGGGATTGCAAATCCGCTCGGTACGATCCTTTCGGCGGCGATGCTCCTGCGCTACGCCCTCCATGAGGAGGCGGCGGCGGACGCAGTCGAGGCGGCGGTGGATGCGGCACTTGCGGACGGCAAGCGCACGGCGGACATCTACATCGAGGGAAGCGGCTGCACGAAGGTCGGCACAGCGGAAATGACCGATGCTGTGCTTGCTCATTTGTAAGGAACGCCTTGATCACATCAACGAAAACAGGGATGTTGCACGAAGTTTTTTAGCTTCGTGCAACATCCCTATTTTACTGCGCCTCTTTTGTGTATATACCTCCACCACACAAAGAGCGCAAGGACGAGCAGGAGAGCGCCCACTGTGGGGAAGAGATAGTGCATGCCGAGATAGGTCGCGACCGCGCCGCCGAGCAGCGGCCCTGTGAAACCGCCGACTTGCTGTGCGGCGAAGAGCATGCCAAACACGCTGCCCTTCAGCTGCGCGGGCGTATGCTGTGCAATCACGGCGTTCAGCGAGGGCTGGATGCCCGCAAGGAAGAGTCCGACGCCGAACTGCATTGCGGCAAACGGGACGAGGGTGTCGGGAATCCCCTGCAGTGTGAGCATTATGCCGGCGCAGGACATCGCAAGACACATGGCAGTAAAGTAGCTGCGCCGTGTGCCGAAGATGCCCCAGAGAGGTGCGGCGACCGCGCCTGCAATCCCGCCGAGCGAGAAGACAACACCCGCGACGAGCACGATGTTCTCCATATCGCCCGAGAGGTATTTAATATAGGTCGTGAGAACGGGCATCAGGACGAATGTCACCATCTGCGCAAGCGTGCTCACAATCATCATCGTACGCAGGATGGGGATGTGCCAGAGGTGCCACGGGCTTTTTTCCTCTGCTGTGAGTGGCGTGACATCTGTCGGCATCGGCGGCTCCTTGATGATGAAGGTGAACGCGAGGAAATTGATGAAGAGCGCCAGCCCGCCGATGTAGAAGCTGGCGCGCATGCCGAACGCCTCCGCGAGCACGCCGCCGAGCAGGGGACCGACGACACCGCCCGCCGTCAGTGTCCCCTGCATGATGCCGAGTGCAAAGCCGAGGCGTTCACGCGGCGCGTAAAGCGTCATAATCGCGAGATCCATCGGCCAGAGCCCCGAGGCAAAGCCTTGAAAGAGGCGGACAATCACAAGCTGCTCGGGCGAGGTGACGATGCCGCCGAGGAGATAGCTGATCGAGATCAGGAGACTTGCGCGCATCGCCATGAGCCGCTTCCCCTTGCGGTCGGCGATGCGCCCCCAGATCGGCGCCATCACCGCCGAGACGAGGAACGTCACGGAGAATGCCAGCCCCGCCCAGAGATTCACGGCGGTGTCATCTACGCCCAGTTCAATGGTCAGATACATTGGCAGGAACGGAATAATCATCGTATAGCTTGCGGACATGAAGAGCACATTGCACGTCAGCAGCGCGAGAATAACTTTCCAATTCATGTGCAATCTCCCTTTCCCATAAAACCCCGCCTCTATTCTATCACGTTTTTGAGAAAAGAAAACGGGTGAGGCGTAGGACAATTTACCTAAACATTGATTTTCTGAAAACTTTGTGCTATGATAAGCGAACGCGAAAAATTTCATGCAGAAACGCGCGCCCTTCGGGCAGCGCCACAAAACACCGCAACACCGTCTGCCGCGCGTCATTTACGGCAGATTTTTTGAAAGTAAGGATTGCTCATGAAACACATCGTCGTAGACCTGGAGATGAATCCCGTTGCCAAGGAACACCGGGATATCCGCAGAAAACTCAACGGGGAGATCATCGAGATCGGTGCTGTGCGTCTGAATGAGGACTTTGAGCAGGAGGACGAGTTTCAGTGTTACGTTTGTCCCGAGTACGGGATGGTCAAGAAGCACATCACCGAGCTCACGGGCATCACGCAGGAGAAAGTCGCGGGGCGCCCCGTATTTGCCGAGAGCTTTCATTCGTTCGTCAATTGGATCGGCGAATCAGAGACGAAGATCTACTCGTGGAGCATGTCGGACATCAAGCAGCTGCGCAAGGAGTGCCGTCTGAAGCTGCCCGACTTCGATGTGAGCTGGCTCGATACGCGCTGGGTTGACCTGCAGCAGGCATTCGATGATCGTTTGGGGCTGCACAACAGCCTTGCTTTGAAGCATGCGCTCGGTGCGATGGGACGCAGCTTCGAGGGGAGTCAGCACTCCGCACTCGCCGACGCGCTCAACACGAGCGCCGTCCTCGCGCTCATGCAAGACGACGCGAAGTTTCGTGAGACCATGCGCCCCGTCCTTGAGATCCTGGAGCCAAGTGAAGGACTCTCCGACTCCATCGGCGAACTCTTCCCGGACCTGGAAAAGCTGAAAAAGAAACTGTAATGAGCAGAGCGCCCGCGAAGAAATTCGGTGGTGCTCTTTTTGTATGCACAACAAAAAGCCGCCCACATGGGCGGCTCACATTTCAAATTGGTGGAGATGAGGAGAATCGAACTCCTGTCCGAAGATAATATTACATGGATTTCTCCGAGCGCAGTCTGTGCTTTGGTTTAGGTGCGGCGCCCCCCGCAGACAGGGTACGCATCACCGATCACGATGAAGTTCCCGTGAGAGTTATCGTGCAGTGACTCTCAGGTATCCCGCGTTTGACCCCTTGCCCCGTCTGTGCGGGAGGCAGACGGAAAGGGGCTGGCTTAAGCCGCCAGAGCGTAGTCTTCGTTTGCTTTTATGTTTAAATAAAAGATTCACCTTACTAACGGGGTGATGACCCCCCGGCTCGCTGTCCACATACTACCCATCCCCGTCGAGACCATTACATCCCCGATAATGGAAGCATATGTGCTTATACATATAATAGCAGATGCTGCGCGCTCTGTCAAATGATGTTCCCTTTGTTTTTTCTTGCAAGATGGGAAAAATTTTAGTATCATGTAAACAGATTATTCAGTATCCGAGGAGGATAACGCTTGCAAAGAGAGAGAACACTGGCTTCGCGTGTGGTCTATGATGGCATCGGGCTGCACTCCGGGAAGCCAGTACATATGGAACTCGCTCCGGCGAAGTCCGGGACGGGGATATTGTTTACGCGTTCCGATATACCGGAGGCACCGCCTGTCGCGGCGACGGCGGCAAATGTGACGGCGACGCTTCGTGCGACGACAATCGCTGCGGGGACGCTGAAGTTCTTCACGATCGAGCATCTGATGAGCGCCCTGCACGTACACGGCATTGATAATTGTCTTGTGACGCTTGATGCGGAGGAGCCGCCGGTGGTGGACGGCAGTGCGCGTACGTTCTTCCGTCTGATTGCACAGGCGGGCACGGTGGAGCAGGATGCAGAGCGCCATGTGACGGTGATCGACCGCATTTACCGTGTGGATGACGGCAGTCATTTCGTCATGGCATTGCCGTATGATGGGCTGCGTGTTTCGTTCACGTCGCTGAACGATCATCCGCTGATCTGGGTGCAGTACTACGATATCGAGGTCACGCCCGAGGCGTATGAGAGGGAGATCGCACCCGCGCGGACGATCGCCTACGAGAAGGAGGTCGCAGCGTTGCAGGCGAACGGTCTCGGGCTCGGCGGTTCGCTTGAGACGGTGATTGTCTACAACGATGAGGGGTGGATGAATCCGCTCAATTTTCCGAATGAGCTCGTGCGGCACAAGATTCTCGATGTGCTCGGGGACATTCGGCTCGCCGGGATTATTCGCGGTCATATCATTGCAGTTGCGTCGGGGCACGCGCTCAACACGGCGCTGGCGAAACAGATTGCAGAGGAGAGGAAATAAGCATGACTTTGGACATCAATGAGATTCAGAAGATTCTTCCGCATCGTCCGCCGATGTTGCTCGTGGATCGGATTACGGAACTCGTGCCGTTCAAATCGGCGACGGGGATTAAGTGCGTGACGATGAACGAGCCGTTCTTCCTCGGACACTTCCCGGGGCATCCGATCATGCCCGGTGTTCTCCTCCTCGAGGGGATGGCGCAGGTGGGCGGTGTAACGATGCTCTATCCCGAGGAGCACCGCGGCAAGCTCGCACTCTTCGGCGGCATGGAGGGCGTGAAGTTCAAGAAGCCCGTCGTGCCTGGCGATCAGCTCGTGACGAAGGCGAAGATCACGAAGGTGCACGGCGACTTTGGCAAGCTTCATGCCGACGGCTACGTCGACGGTGTGCTCGTCGCCAAAGCGGACTTCACCTTTGCCCTGCAAAGAGCTGAAAATCTCTCTTAAGGGGTAGATTTGCCGGGAAAATGAGTGCCAGTCTTTTATCAACCCCCGAAAATTGCCGATTTTGCCTGAATATCACAGGCAAAAAACGACAGGATTTGCAGGATTATAACAATATGGCGCTTTATCCGCACAGGAATCGCGGATAGTTTCAGCGATTTCTATAGAAAGCATAGATTGAAAATCCTGTCAGCTCTTTTCGAGTGGAATAAGGGGTGGAAAAAATGATGGACAGCAAAGTAGTGGCATATATCCACGAAACAGCGGTCGTAAGCCCTCGTGCCCATGTGGCGAAGGGCGTGGAGATCGGTCCGTATGCTGTGATTGAAGAGAATGTGACGCTCGCTGAGAACGTCAAGGTCGGTGCGCACGCCGTCATCGGTGCGAACGTCTCGATCGGCGAGGGCACGCGCATCGAGCCGCATGCCGTCATCAACAGTTGGACGAGCATCGGCAAAGACAGCCATATCTTTCAGTTCGCTTCGGTCGGCGCGGAGCCGCAGGACTTGAAATTCAAGGGCGAGAAGAGCTATACGATCATCGGCGACCGCACGACGATCCGCGAGTATTCGAGCATCCACCGTGCGACGGGCGAGGGCGAGGAGACGCGCATCGGCAGCGACAGCCTGCTCATGGCTTGCACGCATGTCGCGCACAACTGCGTCGTCGGCAACCGCGTCATCATGTCGAACGCGGCGATGATCGCAGGCCACGCCATTGTCGAAGATCGCGCGGTTCTGGGCGGCATGTGCGGCATTCACCAGTTCGTGAAGATCGGCCGCAACGTCATGATCGGCGGCATGTCGAAGATCGTGCAGGACTGCGTGCCCTATACGATCGTCGACGGTCATCCGGCGCGCGTCGTCGGACTCAACAGCGTGGGCATCGCGCGTGCGGGCATCGCGGTCGAGGCGCGGCGCAATATCAAGCGCGCCTACAAGATCCTCTTCCGCTCGGGCTTGAGCCTCGCACAGGCGATCGCCGTCATCGAGCAGGAGGTCGAGACGTCCGAAGAGGTCGAACATTTCCTGCGCTTCCTGCGCAACGTGGATCGCGGCATCTGCCGCGAGCGCCGCGAGAACGAATAGAAATCGGAGGGAAAATCTTTGGAAAAGATCGGTCTTTTGGCCGGCGTGGGGCGACTGCCAGTCGTCTGCGCACAGGCGGCGAAGGCGCTCGGCATCGAGGTCAGCGCCGTTTCGCTTCTCGCGGGCACGGATAAAGAACTTGCGGAAGTCGCTTCCGATCATCGCGCGATCAACGTCGCACAGCTCGGCGCGATCATCGACTACCTCAAGGAGCGCGGCGTGACGAAGGTGACGCTTCTCGGCAAGGTTACGAAGGAGCTTCTCTTCGCGGGCAGCCACGAGCAGCCCGACATGCGCATGATGCAGCTCCTGATGTCGCTGCCCGACAAGAAGGACGACACGATCATGCTCGCCTTCGTCAGGGAGCTTGCGAAGGAAGGCTTGGAAGCCTTCGATCAGACGGCTCTCTTAAAGACGCTGATGCCGCCTGCGGGCACGCTGACGAAGCGTGAACCTACCGCAGAGGAACGCGCCGATATGGAAATGGCGCTCGCCATGGCGAAGGAGATCGGCCGGCTCGACATCGGGCAGACCGCCGTCGTCAAGGCGAAGGCGGTCATGGCGCTCGAAGCGATCGAGGGGACGGACGCCTGCATAAGGCGCGGCGGGGAGCTTTCGGGCGGCGGCGCTGCCGTCGGCAAGGCGGCGAAGCCCCAGCAGGATATGCGCTTCGATGTGCCGGCGATCGGCACGGCGACGATCGAGTCGATGATCGCCGCCGGGGCGAAAGCCCTCGCCATCGAGGCGGGCAAGGTACTCGTCGTCGATCAAGCGAAGGTCACGGCGCTCGCTGACGAAAACGGCATAGCGATCGCGGCGATTTGACGATTTGCGCGGTGGATGCAAGATCTGCATCCTCGCGCTTTTTCGGCTTAAAGAAGCGCTGATAAAATGAAGTTCCCGGATTTGCGCAGATGGCAGATGCGTGAAGATGGGGGCGGTGTTTGTCCGTGCTTTTCGAAGAGGAGGGGCAAGATGAAGATCATGATGTCGGCGGGCGAGGCGTCAGGCGATTTGCACGGCGCACGCCTCGCGAAAGAAATGCTGGAGATGGAGCCGGACGTGGAGCTTTTCGGCTTCGGCGGAGCCAAGATGGCGGAGGCGGGCGTGCGCCTCGTGCGCGACTGTCGCGACTACAGCATCATGGGCGTGTGGGAGGTTGTCCTGGGACTCGGTCGCCTATTGCAGTTGGAAAAGACGCTCGTCGAGTCCATGCGCGAGGAAAAGCCCGATCTCCTTCTCATCATCGACTATCCCGACTTCAACTGGCGGCTTGCGGCGAAGGCGAAGGCACTCGGCGTCCCCGTCTTTTCCTACATCCCGCCGTCGGCTTGGGCATGGCGCAAGGGGCGTGCGAAGAAGTGCGCGGCGATCGCCAAGGAGATCGTCACGATCTTCCATCACGAGATCGGCCCCTACGTCACGGCGGGCGCGAACGTCTCCTTCCTCGGCAACCCGCTCGTCGACACCGTACGCGCCGATATGGAACCGGAGGCGGCGCGCGCCTTTTTCGGACTCAAGGAGGGCGAGCGTGCCGTGCTGCTCCTGCCCGGCAGCCGACGGCAGGAGATCTCGTTTCTTCTGCCCGACATGCTCAAGGCGGTGCAAATCTTGAAGGAGAAGCGCCCCGAGACGCGCTTTTTCCTGCCCGTCGCGCCGGGACTCGAGCGCCAAGAGCTCGAACGCCATATCGAAAAGTTGGGCGCTTCCGTCGAACTGACGGAGGAGCACGTCTACGACCTCATGGGCATCGCCGACTTCGCCATAGCGACATCGGGAACGGTCGTCATGGAAGCGGCGCTGATGGATCTGCCCGCCGTCGTCTGCTACCGCATGGGTAGGCTCAACTACGCCATCGGCAGGATGCTCGTGAAGATCGACCATTTCAGCCTGCCGAACATCATCCTCGGAGAGGAGGCGGAGCCGGAGCTGCTGCAGGACGAGGTGACGCCGGAGCGCATCGCCGAGGAAGCTGCGAAGCTCTATAAGGGCGAGCCGCAGCGCGACTCCGTCATGGCGCGTCTCAAGGTCGCCGTGCTGCAGCTCGGACCTCCGGGCGCTTCCGTGCGCGTCGCGGCGCATGTGCTCGCGGCGGCCGCAGGAAGGGAAAACGAGAGGGAAGCATGAAGAACTACATCCGTTTGATGAACTACATACGGCCCTATGTGAAGCATCTGGCGTTTGCCATCGTCTGCATCGTGCTTGCGGCGGCAGCGAACCTTTATGTGCCGTGGATCATCAAGGACATGATCGACAAGGTGCTCATGGAGCGCGACATGGCGATGCTCAACCTCATCGCGGGCGGCATCATCGTCGTATTCTTCTTCCGTGGCATATTCTACTATGGGCAGAGCTATCTCGTGTCCTTCGTCGGCCAACGCGTCGTCATCGACATCCGCGAGGCGCTCTTCGAGAAGTTCCAGCGCATGCCGCTCGCCTACTTCGACCGCCATCAGACGGGGGAGATCATGAGCTACGTGACGAACGACGTGCAGGCATTGCAGAATGCTCTCGTTGACAAGCTCATCGAGCTTGTGACGGAAAGCTCCGTGCTCATCGGCTCCATCACGCTCATGTTCTATCTCGACTGGAAGCTCACGTTCATCACGCTCATCACCGTGCCGCTCGTTGGACAAGCGATGAATATTTTTGGCAAAAAGCTCAAGCAGTCGGGCATCGTCATACAGGAAAGGCTTGCCGACATCAATTCGCTTCTGCAGGAAAGCATCTCTGCCGTGCGCGTCGTCAAGTCCTTCGTGCGCGAGCGCTACGAGATTGAACGCTTTCATCGGCAGAACGAGTTGAATTTCCAGGCTGAGATGAAGAACGTGCAGCTTACGAGTCTCCTGACCCCGACCGTGGAGTTCCTAGCGGCGATCACGGTCACCTTTATCTTGTGGATCGGTGGCTACGAGGTTGTGCAAGGCGATCTGACGGCAGGCGCTCTCGTTGCGTTTCTGACGTATGCCGTGAATCTCGCGAATCCCGTCAAGCGCATCAGCCGCATCTACGGCACCGTGCAGCGTGCGATGGCGGCGGCCGATCGCGTTTTTGACGTGATTGATATGGAAGAGACGATTCATGACAAGGAAGGTGCCGTTCCGCTGCCCGAAATCGAAGGGCGCGTCGCTGCCAAGGACGTGTCCTTTTCCTACAAGGAGGGCGCTCCCGCGCTCTCCCATGTGTCGCTTGAGGCGAGTCCCGGCCAGCTCGTCGCCTTCGTCGGCCCTTCGGGCGCGGGAAAGTCGACGATCGCGAACCTCATCCCGCGTTTCTACGAGGTGAACGAAGGTGTGATCGAGATCGACGGTCACGACGTGCGCGACGTGACGCTCGACTCTTTGCGCGAGCAGATCGGCATCGTGCCGCAGGAAACGATGCTCTTTTCGAGCAGCGTGCGCGAAAACATCCGCTATGGCAGGCTCGACGCGACGGATGAGGAGATCGAGGAGGCGGCGCGTGCGGCGAACGCCGAGGAATTCATCCTGCAGCTTCCCGAAGGCTATGAGACGAAGATCGGCGAACGCGGCTTGAATCTTTCAGGCGGTCAGCGGCAGCGCATCGCTATCGCACGCGCCATCCTGAAGAATCCGCGCATCCTGATCCTCGACGAGGCGACGTCGGCGCTCGATACGGAGAGCGAAAAGATCGTGCAGGCGGCGCTCGACAAGCTCATGGTGGGCAGGACGTCCTTTGCCATCGCGCACCGGCTGTCGACGATCTTCAACGCCGACTGCATCTACGTCATCGACGGAGGATGCATCGTCGAGCAGGGAACGCATGCGGAACTTCTGGCGGCGGGCGGGCTTTACAGCACGCTCTACAATATCCAGTTCCGAGGCGAGGGAGAGGATGAGAAGAAAGGCGGGAAAGCCTTGCAGCCTGCGGGGGCGTGAAAGGCCTTTCATGAAATAAAGGGGAGAAAATATGCGGTTACTCTACAATCTCGCGGCGATCCTCGCCGTCGTCCTCATCATACCCGTGTTCCTCGTGCGCGCCGTGCGTGAGCGCGGCTTCGTCGAGCGCGTGCGCCAGAGCCTCGGCTTCTTTCCTGAGCACGCGCTCGACAAGGTGGCGAAGAAGAACTATATATGGGTTCATGCGGCGTCCGTTGGCGAGATCGTCGCCGCCAGCCCACTGA
>ERZ773079.2271-NODE-2271-length-10849-cov-4.206782_pt1 | contig 10849 bp, 8 predicted proteins | sample MGYA00511355_ERZ773079 | MGnify/ENA primary metagenome ERZ773079 (study PRJEB29015, sample SAMEA2737979) | human oral metagenome | biome: human oral; feature: human-associated habitat; material: dental | place: China | collected 2117 ... | reverse complement strand
GGCGGATTTCGCGGACGCCTTCGCGACGGCCAGGGAAACGCCCAGGATGGCGTTGGCGCCCAGCTTGCCCTTGTTGTCGGTGCCGTCCAGGTCGATCATCGTGGAGTCGATCTCGCGCTGGTCGGTGGCCTCGAGGCCGATGAGCTCGGGGGCGATCTCGTCCTCGACGGCGTCGACCGCGTCCTGGACCCCCTTGCCCAGGTAACGGCCCTTGTCGCCATCGCGACGCTCGACGGCCTCGAACGCGCCCGTGGACGCGCCGGAGGGGACGGAAGCGCGGGCCAGGACGCCGTCCTCCAGGAGGACCTCGACCTCGACGGTCGGGTTGCCGCGCGAGTCCAAGATCTCGCGTGCGCCAATGCCTTCAATAAGAGCCACGTCATTCTCCAATCGATCATTTGCGTGGACTGCGGTCAGTCCTAACGGTAGTACCAACCGCGTTCTCGGTCACCCCCCTTCTTGGGGGGCGGACGTTCTTTCATTGCGGAGCCGCTCCGCGAGCGAGCGCACCACGTGACATTGGTCCCAGCGCCGGGGTGTGCCGCGCCACTGGGGCCGCGCCGCGCGGGGCGCTCCGCGGCCCGTCAGCCAGTGGGGGCCGACTGCCCTGTGCGCTGGCGGGCATCGGAGGCACTGCCCGAACCGGACACGACATCGCCCAGGCGCGGGTAGTCGAAGGCGTTCATCTGGCTGTCCAGTGCCGGGAAGCGCGGGTTGACCTGCGGGTCCAGCTGGGCGTTCTGCTGCTGGAGGAAGGAGAGGGCCTGCTCGCGCAGGGAGGGGTCCTGGGAGACCGCCTGGTTGAGCATCTCGGAGATGATCGTCGCCCGCACGACCGTCTTCGTGGATTCGGCCAGGGGCTTGTCGTATTTGTCCTGACCGGCGGCGGCGCTGAAAGCGGCGACCCTCTGGTCGATCTGCGCGTCGGTGACGCCCACTCCCAGGCGGGCGGCCAGCGCGTCGAGCTGGGGCGCGGTGTAGAAGACCGCGCGGATCCTGTTCAGCTCGGCTTTCTGCCCGATGATCTCACCGATCTGGGCGGTCGCGGTCTCGATGTCGGAGATCGAGTACGACCCCTGCGTGGTGACGATCGCCTGCCCGGGGTGCGCGGAGCACGCCCCCATTCCCACGGCGGCTGCCACCACCGCCGCCACCGACGCGATCTTTGTGCGCAAGGCCACGAGTATCCTCCTTGAAGGCGTATTCAACCCCACCAGTGTATTGCACGCCACCCTCACTCACGAAAAGGGGTGAGGATCCTGGTCACCAGGGCCTCCACCCATTCGAGCAGCGGCCCGTCCGTCAGGGGCGCGCCGCCTATCCGCTGCGTCAGGGGGAGGGGCACCAGGACCTGGCGCACGGCGGCCTTGATGACCGCGCCCGGGTGGAGGCGCTTGAGCCGCATCGCCTGGGAGTCGCGCAATTGGACCGGCGACACCCGCAGGTACTTGCCCTGGGTGACGGCCTCGCCGATGCCGGCGCGGCGCAGGACCTCGCGCAGCCGGGCGACGGCGAAGAGCAGGTCCACCTGGGCGGGCAGCGGGCCGTAGCGGTCGGCCAGTTCCTCGCGCACGTCCGCCTCCTGCTCGGGTGAGGAGACGGCGGCGATCTTGGCGTACACCTCCAGGCGCAGCCGCTCGCCGCGCACGTAGTCCTCGGGGATGTGGGCGTCGACGGCCAGGTCCAGGCGCACGTCGGCCTTCTGGGCGGGCGCCTCTCCGCGGTAGGCGGCGACGGCGTCGGACACCATCCGCACGTAGAGGTCGAAGCCCACGCCCTCGACGTGCCCGGACTGCGCGCCGCCCAGCAGGTTCCCCGCGCCCCGGATCTCCAGGTCCCGCTGCGCCACGGCCAGCCCCGCCCCCAGGTCCGTGTTGGCGGCGATGGTCTTGAGCCGCTCGTGGGCGGTCTGGGTGAGGGCCTTGTCGCCGGGGTAGAAGAAGTAGGCGTAGGCCCGCTCGCGCCCGCGCCCCACGCGCCCGCGCAGCTGGTGGAGCTGGGAGAGCCCGAACACGTCGGCGCGGTCGACGATGAGGGTGTTCGCGTTCGAGATGTCCAGTCCCGTTTCCACGATGGTCGTGCACACCAGGACGTCGAACTCGTGGTTCCAGAAGTCCTGGATCACGGCCTCCAGCTGGTGCTCGCCGAGCTTGCCGTGGGCGACGCGCACCCGCGCCTCGGGGACCAGCGACTGCACGCGGGCGGCGACCGAGTTGATGGAGTCGACGCGGTTGTGCACGTAGAACACCTGCCCTTCGCGCAGCAGCTCGCGGCGGATCGCGGCGCTGACCTGGGCATCCGTGTAGGCGCCGACGAAGGTGAGGACGGGCTGTCGTTCCTCGGGCGGGGTCTGGAGAATCGACATCTCGCGGATGCCGGAGATCGCCATTTCGAGGGTACGCGGGATGGGGGTGGCGGACATGGACAGGACGTCCACGTCGGTGCGCAGGGCCTTGAGGGTCTCCTTGTGTTCGACGCCGAAGCGCTGCTCCTCGTCGATGATGACCAGGCCGAGCTTCTTGAAGGAGACGGTGCCGGTCAGCAGCGAATGGGTGCCAATGACCAGGTCCACTTCGCCCGAGGCCAGCCCCGCCTTGACCTCCTCGGTTTCCTTCGGGGTCGAGAAACGCGAGAGCGTACCGATGCGCACGGGGAACCCGGCGTAGCGCTCGGCGAAGGTCTCCGCGTGCTGGGTGACCAACAGGGTCGTGGGCACGAGGACAGCGGCCTGGTAGCCGTCCTGGATGGCCTTGAAGGCGGCGCGCACGGCGATCTCGGTCTTGCCGTAGCCGACGTCTCCGGTGAGCAGGCGGTCCATGGGGACAGGCTTTTCCATGTCGGCCTTGACCTCGTCGATGGTGACGAGCTGGTCGGGGGTCTCAACGTAGGGGAAAGCGTCCTCAAGTTCGCGCTGCCAGGGGGTGTCGGGGCCGAAGGCGTGGCCCTTGGTCTGCTGACGCACCGCGTACAGGCGGATGAGTTCCTTGGCGACCTCGTTGACGGCCTTCTTCGCGCGGGCCTTGGTCTTGGCCCAGTCGGCGCCGCCCATCTTGGTCAGGGACGGCTTGTCGGATCCGGTGTACTTCGAGATCTGGTCGAGCGCGTCGGTGGGCACGAAGAGCCGGTCGGCGGGCTGGCCGCGCTTGGAGGGCGCGTATTCGATGACGAGATAGTCGCGCGTCGATGCGGCGTCTCCGCGCCCGATTGTGCGGGAGACCAGCTCGATGAAGCGTCCGATACCGTGCTGGTCGTGGACGATGTAGTCCCCTGGATGCAGGGTGAGCGGGTCCACGCCCTTGCGTCTGCGCGAGGGCATGCGTCGCATGTCGCGCGTGGATGCTCCCGCGCGCCCGGTGAGATCGCCTTCGGTGAGGATCGCGATCTTGAGGTGGGGTGCGACGAATCCGACGCCCGCCTGCGCGGTCGTAATCGTCACGAGGCCGGGGTCGGGGCGCGCTTCCACGTTGTCCGCGAGCGCGGCCGGGCACGAGGCGTCGGTAAGGATGGAGCGGATGCGCCTGCCCGGGCCGGGGCCTTCGGTGGTGACGACGATGCGCCAGCCGCCTCGGGCCAGGTCGGTGAGGTCTGCGGCGGCGCGGGCGAAGTCTCCGCGGTAGGGGTGCACGTCGCGGGCGCCCACGCGCATGAGGGTGGGCGAGACGACGACGGGCGCGGGGCCGTCCGCTGACGGGGAGTCGGCCTCGGCCTCGTCGATCGCGGAGGCGAGGTCGGCGGGAGGCAGATCGGTGAGCTCCCACCAGGGGCGCGTGCCGCTCCCCCACAGCTCGCTCAGGTCGAGGAACGAGGCCTTGGATGCCTCGAGCGGGGTATCGCCTCCCCCTGCGGCGGCGCTCCACGCGGCGGCGAGGAACTCCTCGGTCGTGGCGACGAGGTCGGCGGCGCGCGCACGGATGCGCTCGGGGTCGGAGGCGAAGATCGGCGACCCGGCGGGCAGCAGGTCGAGGAGGGACTGCATGCCGCTGACCAGAATCGGGGCGAGGGATTCGATGCCGGGGGCTGCGATCCCTTCGGCGGCGAGGGTCAGCATCTCAGCGGCGCCGGGCAGGCGGTCGGCGGCCTCGCGAGCGCGGGCGCGCACAGCCTGGGTGAGGAGGAGCTCACGGCAGGGCACAGCCCACAGACCGTCGGTGGCCTCGCCGAGGGTTCGCTGGTCAGAGACGGAGAAGGCGCGGATGTCGTCAACTTCGTCGCCCCACAGTTCGACGCGCAGCGGGTGGGGCTCCTGGGGCGGGAAGACGTCGAGAATGCCGCCGCGCACGCTCATCTGACCGCGTCCTTCGACCATGTCGACGCGCTCGTAGCCGAGCTCGGCCAGTCGGTTCGTCACCTCGGTGAGGTCGAGGATGTCGCCGGTGCGCACGCGCACGGGTTCGAGGTCCGCCAGGCCTGAGATGATCGGCTGGAGGAAGGCGCGGATCGGCACGACGAGGACGGACAGCGGGCCCGCGCTCTCGTCCCCTTCGATGGGGTGGACGAGGCGGCGCAAGACCGCGATGCGACGCGCCATCGTGTCGACCTGGGGCGACAGACGCTCGTGCGGCAGGGTCTCCCACGCGGGCAGCATGGCCACGCCCGGGATCCACGAGGCCAGGGCGTTGGTCAGCGACTCGGCGTCGCGCCCGGTGGCCGTGAGGACGACGAGCGGCGTGGCCGCGCGCGAAGCGACGGCCGCGAGGAGGGGTGGCCTGATGCCAACGGGAGCGACGATCGTGCCCGAACGGCCCGTCTCGATGGAGTCGGTGGCCGTCTCGATCGCGGGATCAGTGGAGATATCCGGGAGGAGTCCGGTGAGTAGCACGCGCTGCCTTTCGCGGTGAGAGTACGCGGCGACGCCCGAGGGCGCCGCCTCGATCAGGCCCCGGTGTGCAGGGCCATCTGGGTGGGGGCGAATCCCTTGGTGACGATGTCCTCGACGACGTCAGCGGCCTGCTCGAAGGTGACGTCCCAGTCGGGGCGCTCCTTAGTGGGCAGGGCCCCCAGAACGTAGTCAGCGGGGTCCATGCGCCCCGGCGGGCGCCCCACGCCGATGCGCAGGCGGGCGTAGTCGCGCGTGCCCAGATGTTGGCTGAGGGACTTCAGGCCGTTATGGCCGCCTTCTCCCCCACCGACCTTGAGACGCAGCATGTGCGCGGGCAGATCCATGTCGTCGTGGATGACGAGGATACGCGAGGGCGGGATCTTCAGGAAAGATACGAGCGCGCTGATCGGCCCGCCGGAGGTGTTCATGTAGCTGTCGGAGCGGGCCAGGACCACGCGGGGACCGGGCACTCCGCCGGGGCCGATCCCCAAGCGCACGTCGGCGGTGTGCGTGCGCGAACGATGCGACGTCAGGGTCGCACCGCCGCGCGAGGCAAGCACGTCGAGGGTCAAGTACCCGACATTGTGTCGAGTGGAGGCGTACTGCGCGCCGGGGTTACCTAACCCGACGACGAGCCATGGTCCGTCAGTCGTCATACTCCGATTGTGCCACCCGCGCCGAGAGCATGTCCCACTGGGGAGCGTCCTCGACAACGGGGGCTGCCTCACGTCGAGACTCGGCCCACGCGTCGGCGAAGAGCTGCGCCCACTTGGCGTAGGCCGCCGAATTGGGGTGGAAGAAGTCCGCCGCGTGGTAGGTGAAGGTGTAGGTCGGCAGCGAGTATTCCTGGGTAAGAGAACGCAGATCAACCAGGTGGGCGGCGCTGTCGGCAACCGCGGCACCGATGCGGTCGGACATGTCCTGCGCGCGGCTTTCCTGCGGCATGATGCCGAAAGACGGAATGGTGGAAACCAGGGCGTCAGCAGGCAGGGAGGCGAGAACGCGGCGCAGGCGCTCCTCGAACTGTCCGGGTGCCATGTCCTCAGTCATCACGTCGTTGCCGCCGATGGTCAGCGTGACCAGGTCGGGGCTGTAGGGGCCATCCAGGAGGCCCAGGCCGCGCATCTGCGGGATCTGGGTGAGTTCGACAGACTCGATCGTCGCGCCCGATAGGGAGAGGTTGAGCAGCAGGACCTCGCGGTCCAGCTGGGCGTTGATGGCCGAGGCGAGGCGTGCCGGGTAGGACTCGGTGATGCGCGAGGCCCCCATTCCCTGCACGGACGAATCGCCGAGGGAGACGATGAGGTAGGGACGCTCGCCCTCAGGATTCTCGTCACACTCACGGAGGCGATCCAGAGTTGCCAGGTTGTGGTCCTCCCAGGCCTTGCGGTAGTCACCGCGCTGGGAATCCAACCGCAGCAGGCGTCCGATCGCCAGGCCACCACCGAAGAGGCTCGCGCCGCCGGCTGCCGCGCCCGCTACCTGCCATGCTCGTCTACTGATCCCCATCGGAGTGTCCTTCCCTCGTCTATCCTGTCTCTCAGTGTAACGAGGCCGGGGCCGGTGCTTCAAATGCTGAAGCACCGGCCCCTCGGTTTGTCACAGATCGCTCAGCTCAGGCGTCCGGCGGGCGCTCCCGGGAGGGATCGGATGAAGTGCGGAGGCTCCCATCCGCGCTGCGCGTAAGCAGCAGCGACGACTCGCGCCACCCCCTCCACAGCGTGCGCGTCGACGAGCGCGATCACGCTGCCACCGAAGCCACCACCCGTCATGCGAGCACCATGAGCGCCCGCCGCGCGAGCCGCCTCCACGGCCACATCCAGCTCCTCGCAGGACACCTCGTAGTCGTCACGCAGCGAGTCGTGAGAATCATTGAGAAGCGCGCCCGCGACCGCCAGACGTGTCCCCTCCAGCCGTCCCTCGTCCACAAGCTCGATAAACGCGCGGGTACGCGCAATCTCGGAGACGACATGGCGCGTACGGGCAGCCAAGCGCTCATCACCCAAGGCGGCCGTGGCCTCGTCCAGGTCGGTGATGTCCACAAGCTGCCCCACGCCCAAGATGCGCGCAGATTCCTCGCAGTCCGCGCGGCGCGAACCGTACTGGCCGTCCGCCAGCGAATGCTTGGCTCGCGTGTCGATCACGAGGAGCTCAAGGCCGACCGCACCCAGATCGAAGGGAACCTGACGCGTCGACATGTCGCGGCAGTCGAGGGCCAGCGCGTGGCCTTCGCTGCAGCGCAGGGAGGCCGTTTGGTCCAGGCCACCGGTATTCGCGCCAGCCACCAGGTTTTCCGCGACGCGCGCGGCGTCCACGAGGACCTTACGCCCCTCGTCGTTGGGGTTCTCGACCGTGCCGGCGAGTCCCAGGGAGCACACCTCGTCAAGGGCAACCGCGGTCGCACACTCGAGCGCGGCGCTCGACGAGAGGCCACCACCCAGCGGCACGCACGACCACAGGGCCGCATCAAAACCGGGCAACGGGCCATATCCGGCCTGTTCAAGCGCCCACGCGACACCCGCAAGGTACGCGGTCCAATGATTCGTCACCTCGCCGGGGGTCCCCTTCGGGCCGATCACATCGAGATCGAGCACGTCAATCGCCTCGCGCGTCTGCGGCGAAATCAGGCGAATCGTCCGATCCGCGCGCGGCGCCAGGGCCACGTAGGCACGGTGCGGGAGTGCAATCGGCAGGCACGGCCCGCCGTTGTAATCCACGTGCTCACCGATGATATTGACGCGCCCGGGCGCGCTCCACACGCCCCGAGGCTCATATCCAAACGCGTCACAGAACAGATTTACTGCCTGGGCTGCGCCTTCTTCGGGAGTAGCGGCGTCGGCCCACACGAGATCACTCACAAGATCCTCCTTGGTCTCACTCCCTCAAAGCTACGTGAACGCCCTCACACCATTCAAGCGCTGCGGCCTCATCGCGCACGCCCCGGTACAGTGAAGACATAACAACCGCGACACAGGTAGGCCCCATGTTCCTCCCCCAACGACTCCCCGGCCAGGACTGGCTCGGCGTCGTCGTCGCGATCCCCGAACCCTGGGTCACCCAGCTCACCGACCTGCGACTGCGTCTCGGCGACCTCGCAGGCTCCCGCATCCCCGCGCACATTACGCTGATGCCCCCGACGCCCGTCGCCCGCGACGCGCGAGCTGAGGTCATCGACCACTTACGCTCCATCGCCTCGAGGCATTCCCCCTTCCGCGTGACCATGTCCGGCACAGACTCCTTCCGCCCCGTCTCCAACGTCGCATTCATGACGCTCGCCGAAGGCGCATCCGACTGCACCGACCTTGCCGAGGAGATCCGTTCAGGCCCCCTCGACCACGAAACACGTTTCCCCTATCACCCGCACGTCACACTGGCGCAAGACGTCGACGACATCGCCTTGGACCTCGCCCTCGACATCGGCGCAACTGTCGAGGCCTCGTGGATCGTCCCCGGCTTCCGCCTGGACCGCATCGATCCATCCGGCATCTATTCATCGATGGCGCTCTTCGATTTCGACGCCTCAGGGCACTGATTTCCTGCCTGCCAAGCTTTCACACGCTGACGTTCCGGGTGCCGTCGGGCCCACCGGCGCCCTCCACGCCGACGCGCTCTGACTACTGCGCGCAGCCGTGCAAGATCGACACTCCCTATATCCCCCTCCACAACTGGCTCCCAATTTCGCATGCAATTCCCCCACAACTATTTCAAATAATGAATTGAGACCGTTGGAATTGCAACGTTTTCAGACTTTGTTAGACCTTCACCCAATCGAATTGCATGCGAGATTGTGGGGCAGGTGACGGCGGCGATTACCGGTACGCCACGGATGGCAAGCACACCGCGTACACACGAGGCCGTGGCCGGGCAGTACTCCCAGGCCACGGCCTCGTCGATGGAACGTCAGATCTCGTAGGTCACGCAGACCGGCGCATGATCCGAGAAGCGCTCCGCGTACTCGTCGGCGCGGCCGATCTCGAAGGAACGCGCACGCTCACCCAGGGCGGGCGTCGCGTACTGGTAATCGATGCGCCAGCCCGCGTTGTTGACGAAGGCCTGGCCTCGCCACGACCACCACGAGTAGGGGCCCTGCACGTCGCCGGCCAGGTCACGCACAGTGTCGCGCCACCCTTCCTCCACCCACTGGTTGAGGAAAGCGATCTCTTCGTCGAGGACGCCGGCACGCTTGTTGTGGTTCGGCTTCCAGTTCTTAATGTCGGCCTCGCTGCGCACGACGTTGAAGTCGCCGCACACGAGCGAGGAGATACCCCCGGCGGCCTCCTCGGCGAGCAGCTCGGCCATGCGCGCACCGATGCGCGGCAGGTGAGCCATCTTGGCCTCCTGCTTGGGAGTGTCCTTCTCACCCGAGTGGAAGTAGGCGGAAACCACGCGCACGGGAGTCTCGCCGCCCTCGGGACGCACGATGGCCTCGAGCCAGCGACCCGAATCCACGTCCGTCTCGGCGTCGTCGAGGACCAGACGGGGCTCGCCTTCGAGGACCGCTCGCCCACGTCGCACGGCTACGCCCACGCCCGCGCGGCCCTTGATACGGCAGGGAACCCACACACTGTCCCAGGCCTCGCCCATAATCTCGCGGGAAATCTCCTCGGGCGCGCGCACCTCCTGCATGAGCAGCACATCCGTGTCGGCCCCCTCCAGCCAGTCGAGGAAGCCACGCTTGTGGGCAGCGCGGATGCCGTTCAGGTTCACGGTGGTCACCGTCAGAGTCATCGTTTTCTCCTTAACGAGAGTTTTCTTCAGTCTAGATGAACGAGGAGGCGCGGCGAGGAATGGATATCCTCACCGCGCCTCCACAACATTCGCGCGACCTCCACATGTGCCGAGGCCACGCGCGCCTGTCAGTTCGCGCTGATTCCCGCCTGGCGTTCGGCTGCCTCGACGACGTTCGTCACGAGGAGGGCCCGCGTCATCGGGCCAACACCGCCGGGGTTGGGGCTGAGCCACGAGGCGACGTCATCTACGCCGTCCGCGACGTCGCCCATCAGGCGGGCCTTGCCATCCTCGCCCTGCACGCGACTCACGCCAACGTCGAGAACAACAGCGCCAGGAGCCACCATGTCGCGCGTGATGATCCCAGCGGATCCCGCCGCGGCCACGATGACGTCCGCACGACGCACGTGATCAGCCAGGTCGGTCGTGCCCGTGTGGCAGACATCAACCGTCGCGTTCACTTCCTTGCGCATGAGCAGCAGGCCAATCGAACGCCCCACGGTCACGCCTCGACCAACGACACACACGTTCTTACCGGCCAGATCGATCCCATGGCGTTCCATGAGTTCAATGACCGCGCGCGGCGTGCACGGAAGCGGCGAATCGATAGGACCCGAACCCCGCAGGACGAGGCGCCCGAGGTTCATCGGATGCAGGCCGTCCGCGTCCTTCGCCGGGTCGATGCGCTCCAGAACGGCGTTCGTGTCGATCCCGCGAGGCAGCGGCAGCTGCACGATGTAGCCCGTGCAGGCAGGGTCCGCGTTGAGCTGATCAATCGCGGCCTCCACCTGTTCCTGCGTGGCGTCGGCAGGCAGGTCCACGCGGATCGACTCAGCGCCGATTTCCGCACAGTCACGGTGCTTACCAGCGACGTAGGCGACGGACCCGGGGTCTTCGCCCACGAGGATCGTGCCGAGGCCCGGGACGACCCCGGCCTCGCGCAGACGATCGACGCGTTCCTTCAGCTCCGCCTTGATCGCGGCAGCCGTCGCCTTTCCGTCCAGGACCCCTGCGGGGCCTTCCCAGGGAGCCCTCACGATCAGAGCCCGGCGTAGAGCGGGTGCTTGTCCGTCAGCTTCTTGACGCGGGCGCGCAGGGCGTCCACCTCAACGTTGCCGCCGGACGCGCCCTGCGACAGGGTCGTACCGATGATGTCCGCGACCTCGGCGAAGTCCTCGGCGTCGAAACCGCGCGTCGCGAGGGCGGGGGTGCCGATGCGCAGGCCCGAGGTGACGGCCGGCGGACGCGGGTCGAAGGGGACGGCGTTGCGGTTGACGGTGATGCCGACCTCGTGCAGGAGAT